>Ga0247610_10003545_pt1 | contig 17048 bp, 17 predicted proteins | sample 174DNAGHGhighgp2_FD_193483 | JGI IMG/M metagenome (GOLD analysis project Ga0247610, IMG submission 193483) | Sheep rumen microbial communities from Palmerston North, Manawatu-Wanganui, New Zealand - 1742 DNA GHGhigh gp2 | ecosystem: Host-associated > Mammals > Digestive system > Stomach > Rumen... | reverse complement strand
AGTTGTTGAAAACGACCCTTGACGGCATTCCAGGACCATCGGCTTCCTGCCTTTCATACGGCACTTCATACCCATTGGCGGATATGGTCGTGTTGCAGGCGATAATACGGGTGAACGTACCGCCATTCGCTATCTCCTGTTCAATCAGCTCGTCGCTGTTCAAATCCCCTTCGTCATCACTGTCAGCAATCATCCAGTTTATACCGCCATTGTATGTCTTTGTAGAAAAGGCGACAAGTCTTGTTTTATACCACGACTCGCTCTCGCTATCCGCGCACTGCTTTTCCCATATCGGCGTGGTGACACCGCCTGGAAGACCTTGCGCATTATGCGGGAATTCAAGCACTTTGCTATATTTGCCATTGATGTCGTCGCTCCAGAAGCCGTTGAACTTCTCGTAGAAGCCAGTGCCCCCGAACGCCCACAGACCAGCCGTAAAAGGCTCCCCGCTCGACGACGAGGACGAACCTCCGCTCGTGCCGATGCTCCTCGACGCTTTATAAAGCACGAACCTGTACCCGTTTGGGACCACTATGCTGTATCCCAGACTGAGATTGCTGTTATTCAGTTCTATCTTGAACAAAGTGACCGACATATCCCTCCTCCTTGGAATCACGAATTGGACTGGTTCACATTCGTCCATGTACCAGCGTCCAACTCAAGCCCGATGATTTCGACCATCGCCCCCGCGACCGAACTCTTCCCCTTTATGGATTGCCCCGCTGCGAACAGGGTCTTCTCGTAGTTGCTCCCATCGACAACATTATCCGTGGAGGTGAGCATCGAATCTCCGAGGCTGTTGTCCACGGTCAGAGTGGCGAGCGTCGTGTTCGAGCCGTTGGCGATGGTTATCGTAGCCGTCGCGCCCGTGGCGATGTTCCACGAGCACGCCCGTTTGTTCGTGAGCACGAATTCCTTGCCCGTCGGCACCGTGTACAGTGTCACGAACGAATTCGCGGTTGAAATGACCTGTTTTACATGCTTGAAAGCCATGCGAAAATCTCCAGATTATGTTTTTGTTCTGTCAAAAGCCCATTGTAAAACGCGGGGTTATAAACAAAAAAGTAGCCGAGCCAACTGGCTCGGCTACCATGAATCAAGCCCGACTACTTCTTCGGTCTGAAGGTCGGAATCGTCTTGATGGTGTTAATCACCTGCTCCGCAGTGATGAAGCGGGTGCATTCGTACTTCCTGTCGTCGTTCTGGTGACGGGGGCACCAGAAGTAGTTGTTATGGTCGAAGTTCTCCTTCGTGTCGTCCCAGCATCCGATGCACGACTGGTAGTTGATGACGCGGTACGGCGTGTAGAACTCCGTGTTCGGGAGGGAAAACCCGCTGATGAGCACGACTGGGACTTTGCAACCCCATGCGACCCATGACAGACCAGAGCCAAGCCCGATGAAGAAATCCGCGTCCTTGATGACGTTGATGCGCTCCTGAAGCGGGATGTCGCCCGTGTAGTCCTCCACGCCCCACGGCAACTGGTTGTAGATTCCGTTCGCCCCGTAAATCCTCTCCTTGTCGATGCAGACCACCTTGTACCCGTTGCTCTTGAGGAAGCGAATCACGCCGTCCCATCCGAACGGGTTGTTCCAGAACTTGCATTGCGCGGATGCCTTCGTTGCGATGCAGACGTACTTCTCCTTTATCTGCCGCGGGGCGGAAAGATTGAAGCGTGGCGGGATGTCGGCAAGCTCCTCCTTTGTGCGGAGTCCGAGGATGTATCCAGCCGTCCTGTGCAACCCGACCAGCCTGAAGTCGATTGGCTGGTAGTTGATGTCGCCCTTGAAGAACAGACCGAGGTAGTACATGGCGTAGGAATCCATCTTGTCGGTGTCGTCCTTGCTGATGAATTCGATGTTCGGGTACTGCTTTTCCACCAGAACCTTGAGAAAATCGGAGATGGCGAGCTTCAACTTGCAACCGAACTTCTTCTGGAAACGCTCGATGTAGCTGAACCATCCGATTGAGTCCCCGATGGTCGTGACGGGGAACTGGACGACCACGACTTTATCCTTCAAATCAAGCGTGTGTTCGAATATGACCTCGTTCGTCCCCTGTCGGAGGATTTCAAAATTGAACCTGATGTAATACTTCTTCACGGAAGCCACGGTCGTGTTGCTGACCACGTCCGCGTCGTGCAGGATGAGGTTGCTGTCCGCATCCCTGAAGCGGAGGTGGTACTTCTTGTCGGTGTCTGGGAACATGATGCGCAACCCGTTGTTGAAGTCGAATCGGATTCCCTCCACCGCCTCCTGCGTCGGGATTAGGGGGAAGCCCCCGTATGTGCTCTCGTTCTTGACGACCTGCGCTGGCACGGACACCACGATTTCATCTGGGTTCTTGCCCTTGCTGTCATCAACTATCGCGTCCAGCAACGGATTCCCGCTGGTCGTCTGTTGTCCTTCTTTCTTTTCGTCCATCAATTGTACTCCTGTGTGTTTGTTGTGTCGGAAGCCTAGTTGTCAAGCCCAAACTCCCCCCTGTATCCGCTTGTGTCCTCGTTAAGCGATGCCTCGTTCTCGTCGAAGAATTCGTCCACGGGTCCAAAGCCCCTGAGAAACGACGGTCTGGAGCCTTTCAGATTGAAAATGTACAGGATGTTGTCTTTTTTGTCTTCTGGAAACAACTCCATAATCCTGTCGAAGATGTCCTCCTTGTTCAAGAGGGTCTTGACAAAATATATCTTCGAGCTTTCATGCGACAGCCACGCCAAGTCAACGCTTATCCATTTCAACCCGTTCTCGACAAGCTTTTCTGCTTCCTCATCATCCGTGTGCATAATAATCATGTACAAATTCATTTTCCAGCTCCTTTATTATTCTACAATCCAATTCCTGTTGGTCATGTAATAGGCTATCCGCCCGTGGACTTCGAAGCCCTCCCTCCCGTCTGGCTTGGACGACTTTATCAACTGGTTGGAGTACACTGGCTTCGTCCCGTCGGCGCAACTCACGGTTATGTGCAATGTCTGCGAATCGTCCTTGAGCGCATTGACGGACTCGTTGTCGCACTCCACCGTCCACGCCTCGCCCTTGTCGTCGGAAAAATGCTCCTTCAACCTCAAGACCACGGGTGTCCCCGCATACGGAGTGTCGGTTCCGCCTCCGTCGCCGAAATAATGCAACGTCACATGCTCCCCGTATTTGTTCGGGTGAATGCTGTTCGCCAGAATCTTCGCCTTGTCGGACTCGTCAATCAGAATCGCCGAGTATATGACGGTCGCCATCTTGGTGGTCGCTATCTTTTTCGCCACCTTCTCCAGTTTCTTGTTGTCCATTGTTTTGTTCCTCTTCGTCGTTCCAAGATTCCATCAGGACTTCGACCTTGAATTCACAATCGTCGTCAGTCCTCACGATGTCCGTGATATGCTCTTTCAGAATCTCAATCTTGCGTTTGGGTCTTAGCCCAATCCACCACTCGATGTCCTTTCTTTTCACAATGTCGTATATGCTTTTCAAATCCGTCATGAATATACACGAATTCCCCCCGTCCATGCAAAACGTATTGACCGTCAGCATGTTCTTGTGTTTTCCGAGCGACACGGTGATGCTTCCGCATAAATGCTTGCACTGTTTGCAAAAAGAAAGCCTTTTCATGCTAAAATATGGCATGAAAAAATCTTTTGCCCCTGAAAAAATTCCTTCGGAGGCAATTTGAGGACAAAAAAGAGCCGCCTGAAATCTCAGGTGGCTCGATGGAAAACCAAATGTCAGCCGATGATTATTTCGTCGCGCACTTCCCTTTCCACGGTCACGGTGCCATGTACAAGGGAGCCTCCGCAGATGTCGGCGTTTTCGCCGATGATGATTTTCTTCCCCGCGACACAGCAGGTGTCATGGACTCTGGCGTTTTCTCTGATGATGATGTTCTTCTTGAACATCCCGCGAATCCAGTATTCCGTGTCGTAGATGAGACACGAACCATAGACTTCCGCCTTCCCCCTTATTTCCACTTTCCCGAACACGAAAACATTCCCGTACACCTGCGCATCGCCACAGACCGACGCATCGCCACAGACCACGGAACCCTGCCCAATCCAGCAGTTCCCAAGATGGGAGAGATTCCCCTCGGTTTCGACTAGACCGCCTAGGTCTCCTTTTTTCACGTTGCCGAAGTCCTTGCAAGCCATAATTCTCCACAGCTTCCTGTCGCCAAACGGCTCCTGCTTGCAGAGGACAAACTTGTTGTTGCTCAGCCTTGCGAATTCGAGCGAGGACTCAAGTTCTTCCTCCTCGTTTATGTTGATTTCCACATCGTCGATTCTCTCGGTCAGTTTCATCTTAGTCCGTTCTCCTTTGACTATTTTTTCTTGAAGAGCTTCCCAGCCTTCTTCCTGAACGAGGCGTACTCCTTCTTCGCATCGTCGTCGATGTCGGTGCCGTAAGCCGTCGCCACGAGCCTGTTCAGCCAGTCCATGCGGGAGCGGTCGTACTTCATGTACAGCCCGTCCAGTTTTTTCAGCATCTCGATTGCCTTGAGGCACGGCTCGTCGAGATGCGCGTCGGACGGGATGCCATCGATACAGGGGATGGCATCCACCGCTTCTTCAAGAAGGTCTTCCGAATAGACGGACATCAAGCTCCATGTGAACCCGTATTTCAATGGATAGCCTACGCTCTGGAGCAGATAGACGTACCGTTGCATCAGCTTCCTGTCGAACGACAGGAGAGATGCGATTCCGAGTTCCTTCAATGTCAACGCCAACGGCAACTGCCAGTTATACATCCTTGTCTTCCTTTTCAATCGGTTTGAATGTTGCTTCCCTGATTCTTCTTTCGCGTTCCTTCTCCTGAGCCTTGTACTCGTCGGACATTCAGAACTGGGCATCATCGACCTCGTGAGATTCCGACTTGGTTATCGGCTTCTTCTCAGGATGTTCGGACGGCTTCGCGTCGAGCAGGCTTGGGTTCTTAATGTACTTGTCAAGCATCTTTATCAGGGAATCAATGCTGACTCCCCTAGCCTCAAAGAACGCGATGAAGGCTTTTCTCATCGCTTTCGACTGCTCATTGTTACCGCAAAAACACAGCATGTTCATATCTTTCTCCTTTAATATATAGAAAGAACAAGACTTCATGAAAACAAAGCTTTTGGTGAAATCGCTTGTCTTCATGAAGACTTCGCCCTTCTTGGCATTCGCCAAGTAATTCCGAGTCTTCAGACCAATCCTTCCTTTATCAACCGAACAAGCTCTGTCTTTGTATCTACAATATCATCAATTGTATCTTTCGGGAGCTTCACCGAATTGAGCATATTGTCGAATGCGGTCTCAATCGTCTTGACGAGAGAATCCTCAACCGCGCTCCATGTATTGTTGTCAGAACTCTCTCCAAGAAGCGTGATGAAATACTTGCCGTCTTCTGTCATGCGAACGAGCATCTTTAAATCTTCAAACAAGTTGATGTAATAGAAATTCTCATCCCCGAAGCCCCCGACGCTTTCAAGGGCGTTCATTTCCTTTTGAGTCAAAGCCATGTCAAAAATCTCCTTTGATAATTGATTACTGTAACAATTCACTGGATTATCCAATCCAGCACTCGTTGCTCATGGAATATGCGATTCGACCGTTGACCGTGAACCCCTTTCGGTCGTCAGGCTCCACCGTCTTGATAAGCTGATTGGAATAGAAAGGCTTCGTCCCGTCGGCGCAACTCACCGTGACATGGAGCGTCTGGTTAGGGTCTTTCAGCTCCGCAACCACGGGGTCGGAGCAGTCAATTGTCCATGCGTCGCCCTTGCCTGCGCACTATTCCTATTGCAGTCTCCAAATGGTATATTCATGTTTCTTTTCCTTTAATATACATCAAAAAACAGGAAAGTCAAGATTGGGTCCCGACTTTCCTTATAGCTATTTAAACAAAAATGAATTCCGTCTCGCTCACATGCCTGATGCGCTGACCGAACAGGAACGAGTCAATCGTGTAGTCGAGCAACTTGTTCAAGTTCCTGCAATCCTCCACGTTCTGCTCTGGAGTAAAGCCCCTCATATACGGCTGTATCCGCTTCACTATCCGCTCCCTGACATCATCCTTTGTGAATACCCCATCGCTTCTGCATATCTCGCTCACGACGACTTCGTGGATGTCCAGCCTTCCGTCCCTAACCGTCCAAGATTCCATAGTCAGACCTTTCCATCATCATAGCCTGTACTTCCCGTCGCCGACATACTCTATCTGGTTCATTTCAGAATAGGTTTTGAGGAATTTCGGGACTATCGTCCTGACCCTCTTCGCCACCACGACCCTCTGCTCTGGCGTGAAATACTTCCAATGGCACGCCTGCAACGTGCTGGAGACGCATTCCGTCACGTCTTCCTTGTCGAACGCCCTTTTGTCGAAACTGAGCACCGTGAGTTCGATAAGCTCCCTGCTGAAATTATAATAGAAATCTGGTTCCCCGTCGTTGTCTGGCATTCCGTCTCCTTGTATAAATCAAAGACCGCGTTCCTGTACTTGCCGTCCCCCAGATACTCCAGCATGCCGTTCATCCTGTCCGTGTCAAGTATCCGTAACTTAAAATCTACCAAAATCTACAACCATTGTAAATTTCGTTAAGATTCTTTACTTAATATGGTCTATATTAGACGCAAATCAAGTTGCTACGGAACAATTCCAGCACTTCCTTCGTCTTTTCCTTGGAATTGACCTTGGGAATATACGTGCTGGAATTTACATTCGACTTTTTTAAAAGTTCGTCTCTTAACACTGTCGAGACTACTCTTTGCTTTATGTTGATTGAGGCATTCAAGTCAGCGTTTGACTTGTAGCCACAATTCACACACTCAAAATGTTCCTGGTCTTTTCTATTCTCCGAATCTATATGCCCACAATGAGGACAAGTTTGGGAAGTATAAAATGCTTGAATAAAAGAAACGGCTATTCCATGTTTTCTTGCAATATGTTCAAATTCGTCTTTCAACGAGCCAAGATGCAATAGTTTCAATCTTCTATTATAATTCAAATCATTTTCGTCCTTGACAAAAGTGGATTCAAAACCATTGTCCAAATCCTCCATCACGGCATGACGATAGCGATGATTCTTCAATCTCTTGCAAAGACTGGCAATTTCTTCTCTTATCTTTGATTGGAGTTCTCGATTGAGATGGTCAATCTTATTTTGCTTTCTCTTGCCAATAGTATAGTTCTTATTTTCCTTTCTCTTGCCAATAGTATAGTTCTTATTTTCCTTTAACTTGTCAATTTTCTGCAACTCATTGGACAATGTTTCAACAAGTTTCCTATCGAAGTCGATTTCATAACCATTTGAGCATTGTAAAAGATTATGCTTTGAATTAACATCTATTCCTATGATTCTGTTTTTTGCATCAGGATATTTTCTTTCTCCTTCATAAGACAAAATCATCCTTATCTGATTATCTTTTTCAAAGCAAATTGTATAACTTGTATCAGTTCCATTCGTGTATTTTTTCAATTCACCATGAAAATCCTTCGCATATTTCATAGGAATAATCATAGTCTTTCTAGTGTTCGTGTGCCATGAAATGTTTGCAAAGGAATTGATTATAGACTTCTTGTTATCATTGAGACTAACGATGTCATCGCTCAATCTGCTCCTGCCTCTGAATGAAATGGACTTGAACTCAATAGGATATTCAGAATAGTGTTTGATTATCCTGTTTCTCTTGCTCATCGCAATAGCGAACAGTCTGGTAAACCCAAACTTATAAATTGTATCAAGCAACATTGCGTAGAATGCTTCTTTCTTCTGATTCTGTTCATTGACGAATTTCTCAAGAAGATAATCGACTATTCCAAAATATCCGTATCTCGCTAGATATGTCAAAGTCATGCTCAATGGGGTTTCGTCATGCTTGACGCTGATTCCCTTGAAATCACCCGACTTGTAGATTCTTCCTGATTTAGTCTTGCTACTTCTTTTATAAAAAGTAAACGAATATTCTTTGATATGCTGGAATTTCAATCTTCTCTTGACGCTATCAAACTTGTTCTGATAGGCAACATAAACATCGTCAAGCAATTGTTTCACAAAATGACTGCTTATTCTATTCTTGACCAATGGAAGCATCATCTTTTGGAATGCGTGCTTATCCATTTCAAGATAGCAAAATAAATTTTGATTGACTATTTCAGAAATCTCATTTTTGACTTCTTGAATAGATACAGCAAGAGCATGGATTTCACGGTACTTCGTATCGCTCAATCCATCACTGTAAAAACTCCTGCTATATCTACTACTGACTTTCATTTGGCTTCTTCTTGTTTCTTCTTAAACTCTTTTGACTGGCGTTTTCTACGGCTATGCAACTTTGCAGTAAAACTTGTCATAAGGCTCATGACATCCTCGACAAGTTCTGCCTCGAATGACTTCGGCAATGTTTCTTCGACATATTCTATTTCAACTCCGTATGAATTAAAAAATGCCTTGATGCAGTCAAATCCAAATCTAACGAGCCTGTCTTTGTGTTCCACCACCACCTTGTTGATTTTCCTGCTTGTCACGAGTTCATATAACTTGTCCAGTTTTGGACGATTATATTTCATTCCCGAACAGCAATCGTCAAGAATATATCCAACACCATATCCTTTTGATACGCAGTATTCCATTACCCTTGTTTTCTGCCTGTCCAAGTCACCGTGCTGTTTCTGGTCGTTTGACGATACACGGCAATAAATCGCCACAACATTGCCATTGTTCGATTCCTGCTCCTTGTTTCCAATCATCTCGTTGATAGACGAAAGCGAATAATGACGATGATTGCCAGACAACTTGATTGCAGGCAATTTTCCACAAGTATCCCATATTCATCCTTGGAAAACAATGGAACAACGTCGTTTTTCCATCTGTCAAGCATCCTGTCCAAAGCATGAGCAACGAAAGTGTCTCGTGTCTTCTGCCTTATCTCATCGCTTGACAACGGGTTTAAGACTCCATATCTTTCAATGTTCGTCTGTTCTGCCATCTTGTTCATGGCGGAAAATGGATTGTCCCCGTACTTTTCCTTCAACGAAGCAATCATCCTGCCTCGAACTTCTGGAATTTCCGCCACGGAGGAAACGCCATGATTTTTCAGCATGGTCTTCTTTCTCTTTTCCGAAGAAGTCAATGAATCGGAACCGTATTTTCTTATCTCGTTCCGTTTTCTTCTTGCTTCTCTTGTCCTTTTCTTTTCCTCATCGGTCTTGTTTCGGGGATATTTCCTCAAGACACAATCAGTCCCATAGCGTTCAAGCACCGTATTTCTTTGCTTCTCGACACGTTCATCAGAACTGTTCTTGCATTCATTGGAGCAATATTGCCTCTTGTGGAGAAACTGATGATATGTCAATCTTTTACCGCATTTCTTGCAGGTCGGCAATTCAATCCCCCTTGCAATGCAATACACGATATTCCGAATGGAACCGTATTCTGGAACGTTTTCCAATTCTTCGTTCAATTCATCAATCGCTTCATCTGGAAGAGAATTGACCAAAGAAGGGAGAATGTTCTTGCAATCTGCAAATTTATTTTTTATGAAACTGATTGTATCCTCTTTCATGTCACAAACAGCTAATCAATTCCAACGCACTCATTTCACCAGTTTCAAATTCATCACAGTCTTCTCCTAGCAAAGCGTTGTTTACGGCTTGTTTCTTGGCTAAGATGTCTCTTACGTGTTCTTCTATTGTACCATCTGTTATAAATCTGTAAATGGTTACTGAATGAGTGGTTGTAGCCCTATGTGCCCTGTCATTTCTTTGTTGCATTTTAGTAGGCTTATAACTGTCAGTGTAATGAATGACGGCACTCGCGCTTGGCAAATTAAGCCCTTCCGCCCCCGCGTCGGACATCAGGATTATCTTGTACTTGTCTTCGTTGTTGAACATCTTGACAATTTCCTGACGCTGTTGCGAGGACACCGAGCCGTCGATTACGAGGATGTCATTGTACTCGGTCTCAAGGTTTTTCATAATCCAGTGCAACGTGTTCGTGTACTCGGAGAAGACGATGATTTTCTGGTTGTTCTCCTTTACGAGGTCGTCCACCAGCTCCTTGAACACGGCGTACTTGTCGGAGGAGTTGTGCAGTCCGAGGATTTCAGGGAAGTCGAGGAACTGCCGTGCGCGGATGAGAAGCTCGACTGCGGACGCATTCTCCGTGATTTCATTGCGCTTCTTAATCAGGTCCTTGTACGCCCTCATGTTCTTGTCGGAAAGCTCAACGTGCATGTCCTTGAAAATCTTCGGAGGCAGGTCTTTGAGCACGTCCTCCTTCAGACGGCGGATGTAGTAAGGGGCGATTTTGTCGGACACCTCCTTGATGTGGTGGTAGCCTTTGACCGCGCCGAAGTAGTCGTACTCGGCGTACCGCTCCATGAACTTCTGCTTGTTGACGAAAAGGCCTGGCTTGAGGATTTGGAAGATTGAATGTATTTCCTCAAGCCTGCCGTCGATAGGCGTACCCGACAGCCCGACGCGGAACTTCGCATTGAACGAACGCACCGCGAGCGTCCTCAACGACGAATGATGCTTGAGATACTGGCATTCGTCGATGGCGAGCATGTCGAACGAACTCAGCACCGACTTCGCGCACGAGATGCGGTTGTCCTTTTTCTTCGGCTCGCAATAGAGGTCACGCGCCACCAGTTCGTAGTTCACGATTTTGAAGAAGTACCCCTCCGCTATCCACTGCTTCTCCCTGTCCGCGCTGTTCTTGCATTTATGCCCGATGACCAACGCATTCTCCTTCGTAAATTTGTGGATTTCATCCAACCAGTTGTATTTCAGGGAGGCGGGGCATATAATCAGGCAGTTGCGGATTTCGCCACGGTTCTTCCTTTCTATGGCGATGCCTATGCCCTGAATCGTGTTATGTGTGACAATGCAATGTTCCGTTACATATAAATGGTCAGGGGCATCCACCATGATGCAGACGCATTCCTTTTCACCCACATACTCTATGTTTTTAATCATTCTCGCGACTTCGTATTTTTGTGGTGTATTGTATGCGTTCGCCTTTCTTGTCAATTTAAAAGGCTTGATTCCAAACGGCATCTTAATATTAAGACGATACGCCTTTCTGCAATAATGCCGTTCTCCGTCTTTTGTGTAAAAAGGAATTTTTTCATGTTTTCTGACAATACCACCTAATGTCTGGACAAGTTCCGCGACATCATCTGCCAATTTCTCTGAAACAGTGCAAAATTCAGTGGCTATGAAAATATTCTTGTTCTTGCGCTTTGCATTGGCTTTCTGACAGTGACCATCCGTGTCCATCAATCCCTGCAACAAAGCAAGCCTGTCTTCGATTGAAGCATACTTATAGCAGTCTGGAATAAATTTGTCCCATGATTTCTTACAGCCAAGACCGATGGATTTCATAATGTCTCCGACATGGAATGTAATTTTCCGAACGCTTGGTCTGTTTGATTTCTTTTCATGAGCATCAAAGTATCCTTCTTCAAGATACGAATTGAACATCTCATCAAAGTCGTCTGCATTTTCGGTTATTTCAACCCAATGCTTCAAGAACGAACCGTCGCCAAGCATGAGACCAACCAAATACGGGTCTATTGGAAGCGTTTCATTTCTGTTGAACTGAATTGGCTGAACAACTGGTATCTGCCAGCGACTTCCGTACTTGGTCTTGTAAAATGTCTTGTATTTATAGACCTTGTTTTCATTGCAACCAGAACCGACATGCGTGATTTCCTTGTCTCTATCAAGCAGTTCCTTCACTGTCAACGTCACTGGTTCAGACAGATGTGTGCTGAAAACAGTCCACAGATGCTCCTCTGCGCACTCAATGCTGTAATCGTCTGAAAACGTGATTTTATAAACTGGCTTGTTTCCTTGAGGAAAAACGCCAGTCACCTTACACACTTTTCCATTGCTTCCAATCACTTCATCGCCAACGGCGATGTCGCCAATCCTTTTTCTTCCACAAGGCGTGAACAATCTATTGTCAACTATTTCCGCTTTTCCGAGTCCAGGCTGGTCGCCGATGAGAAACCCGTCGCCGACGGACAAACCGCACTTGATGCCCCAACGCTGGTAGTTGAACAGGCAGTTCTTGCCGTTCAGACCGACCCCTTCCACGCCGAAGTCGGTCGGCTCGTCCTTCATCGCGATTTCCTTGAATGACAGAAAGTCCTTAAGCTCCTTGTGCCTCTTGTCAAAAGCCACTAGGAATTCGAGCGACTGGTGCACCTTGCCGTCGGCGAATTCCTGGGCGAATTCCTTCTGGAATTTGCTCCATATCTCGTCGTCCAGAGGAAAACGCCATTCCTTCCCAGACTGCATCCACTTCCCGCCGACGCGATGGACGTTCGGGAGCTTGTCATACGGGATTTTCGCATAGAAAGCCTCCTTGTCTTCGGGATGCATGTTGATGTATATCTCATTTGAATTGTTGTATGCCATATCAGCTCCTTTTCACTTGTAGAATACGAATGCTTTAATATGGCATGAAAAAGGCGTTCCCTTGCATTTTACCGCAAAAGAACGCCTTTAGTATGACTAATTTTCAGCAGATTACCAGCTAGTGCCGTTCTTGACGAATTTGAGAATCTGCGTATTGTTCAGAGTGACGGGACCCTTGATGAAGTCGGTGTGCCGACCCGTGAAGACAGGCAGGATATGCTCTGGCTTGAGGTCGAGAGGCTCATCGACCAGCCCCCACGCCCCGTCGTCGCTACCGCCACTGAATCCGACGATGCCACCGCCTTCCATGTTCTTTGTGGCGAGGAAAAGCACGGTCGGGACACGCTGTCCTTGGGTCAAAGCGAATTTCTCGACAATCAGGAAACCCTTGCAGTTGGCGGGAGTGATGCCGATGCCACGGTCTTCAACGGTGGTCTCGTAGGTAATGAAACCAAGCACGTTTCCGTCCGTCATCGGGAGATAAACCAACTTGCCAAAGGGAAGCCATTCGATAGCGTATCTGTTTCGGTTGTCCTTGTTGAACTTCTTGACGCGGGAGATGTCGGCTGTCCCGTCTTCCTTGAAGTCGAATTTCAAAAGCTCCCGTGTCTTGCCCTTCATGTTGATTTCAAACTCGACAAAAGGGCTTCCTTTTTCATCAAGAATGGGCTTCTTATTCTCGTCAAGCACATAAACGCCGTATGGCGTGGCGTAGTTGACATCGCAGAGATAGTACCGAGTAAGCTTTCTGGGAGTAGTCCGATTGACGGCGGATGTCTTCGGATATTCAACAAAGTTCGTCGCGAAATCAGCCTTTTGCAACACCTGCTTCGCCTGTTTGTCCCTATACGGTTTCTCGTTGTAGGTCATGGAGAACGTCCCGTACACTGGAAGCTGTGCGACTTCAGACGCGATTCCCGTGTCGTTGGAGCCGAACCCAATCAGTGAGCCGAGGGTCGCATTCCCGTACAATGGGTTTCTGCCTTTGATGATTCCGTTCGTGACGAAATGCCCAGAAAGCATGCATTTCACAGGGGAAAGCCCAAGACCGCGCTCGACGGTGTACTCAAGGCAAATCGTCCCGTGGCAACCCCCGTCAGTGGGTCTCTTGTAGGTCTTTTCGGAACTCGCCATCGGAAGCACGGCGACAGCCTGCCTGCCTTCGTAGGGAGTCTGCACGACTTCCCCATTCCGACCCACGGACAGCCAGTACGCATTGGTGGAACCATCCTTTGTCACGATGCGGAGAATCGGAAATTCCTTCTTCCGCTTCATTTCAAATGCAATGACGGGATTGCCCTGTTCGTCCAGAACTGGGTTCCCTTCCTCGTCCGTCTTCTGCACACCATACGGAGTGGTGTACTCAAGGCTGAAAGACAATTCAACAGTCTTGTCTGGAAGTTGCTCCTGCACGGCTTCCGACGCAATCGACCCGATGCCGAGAAGCATCGCCAACATAATCAACATGCTTTTCTTCATTTTACACTCCTTTCTTGGATTCTTGGTTTCATGCCATTCATTCGGCATGCCATTAATATGAATCGAAAACCACGCATGTCAAGCAACCCCGCGAAAATTTTTCGGCATAGTGAAAGAATCCCCGACCGCCATTTGCGACTTCTGAAGCCGAAAAACAAAAAGCGCACGCTTGCGCAAGCGTGCGCCTTTTTGTTTACCTTTGTTTACTTGTTGCGCATTTCAAGGAACCTTGCGAAAACGTCTCCGCCCACTTTCTTGGTTACGACGTTTACCGCTTGGTCGAAAAGCTCCTTCGACTGGAATTCGATTCCGTTCCCGCTGAACTTAAGCACTGGCAACCCTTTCATGAAGGTGGACAGGATGTCCCTCGTCAGCGTCTTGGCGAAGAACCCGTCCCATTCCTCCACGGGGATGTCCATGTCCTTCGCCGTCCCGCGCCCGAACTCAAGGGCGTTCTGGTAGATGAAGTCCTTGAATTTCTCAATCGGGACGATGTACTTCCCGCTCTGGATTCCCGTCTTCTTGGAAACCGACTTCCTGATTTCGTCGATTGGCGGGGCTTTCATCTCCTTAAGATTGGCTAGGACGCCCTCCACGTCCTCCGTCATTTTCTGGATGGAGGACTGGTAAAGCCCCTGCGCCTTCTCAAGCAACTCTTGCTCCTGAACCGAGCCTTCCAGAATCATGTAGGAGTCCCAGTACGGCTCCTCCGCCGAAGCCGACGAGCTGACCCATGTCTGCCCGAACCCGATTTCCGTCTTCTCGTTCCTCACCCCCTTCGACGACTGGTAGGGATTCCCGTTCGGGGAAAGCTCGTCGTCGTAGGAAATGATGTCCAGCCTCGGATTACAGTCGAACCCAAGGCACACGCGCATCTTGACCAGTCTTTTCTTCATTTCAGATTCCCTCCCTTGTGCAAGGCAAGACATACCTGAATCTCGTGGTTGGCTTCCTTCCACGCCTCGGCATCGCCGTATTTCAGCTTGCCGAAGAAGTCCCCCTCGCCATCATCGCGGACGATGTTCATGGTAACGTCATCGTCGGTGAAGTACAAGAAAATCTTCTCTGGCGACATCTTCACCTGCCACTTGAACGTGACCCCGTCTTCCACGGCGAAAATATTGTCTGGAACCGACGTGAGGTACTTGCCAGACTCCAGCAGGATTTTCGAAGCCAGCCCGTCCTTCACCAGCCCTTTCTGGCATCCCTTCTCCAGCGAATTCTGGATGGGGAGGATTCTCTCCGAGAATTCTGCGAACTTCTTGGCGAAATCGAGCATCATCTCCTCAATCGTCCCGTTGTTCTCGACCGTGAACGTCACGAATCTCCTGTCGATGGACTGCTCCGACGGATGCTGTTTCTCGCTCGCCGTGAGGTTCCCCTGCTCCTCGTCCCTCGTGATTTCGATGAGAATCCCGCCCAAGTCCTCTACCATCTGGCATTCGTTCTCGAAACGGCAGTCCGTCACAACCACCTTCTTGCCTTCGTCGAGAAGCTTCTGGACACGGCGTTTCAGAATCTTCACCCAGACATCCTTGTGGAAACCGCACCGCATGGCTTCCGTCCCTACGCGCTGGAGAATCTCCCTGTTGGTCATGCCCCATTCGGGGTTGTCCCTCATCTTGCCCTCCTGCGTGTAGATGTCGTCGTGCGTGCATCCGAGGTAGTCGATGCAAAACCGCTTCAGGGCATCGGCGTATGCGACGCTCTCCCAACCCAATTCCTTCGCGAACGTGTCCTTCCCGCTTCCAGCCTTGCCTATCAGGCCTATCAGCCTGATGTTGTCATAGTCGTACTTGTTCATTTGCTCTCCTTTTTCCTGATTAAAAAAGCGCAGTCCCATGTAAAATAAATATGGCAGGGATTTTGACTTTTCGCTTATAAAAACGCATTTTCCATACAGGAAAAATCAAAAACGGGAATTCTGCAATGGACAACTTAAGAATATCGTCAATAACGCTTTCCATCATGAGAAAGATACTCGCGAAGGAAAGGAAAGTCTGCAAGATAGCCAAGACCATCAGCGGTGCCGACTACAAGGGCAACGACATCTACGAGGTGGACGACGACAAGGATTTCAGCTACACGGACTCCAAGAACAACACGTCGAAGGGCGAATTGCGCCATGCCGAGGTGCTGGTGTCGTCGGACGGGCTTATCATCAGCGGGGGCGAATTCAAGGGGACGATAAAAGGCAACGTCATGCTGGACAACTGCCAGTTCGAGGGGACGTTCGCTGGCATGTCCATCGACGGGGATTCAATCTTCAAGGGTGGCGAGTTCCTCTCTGGCGAATTCCTCAACGGTGTCTTCAAGGCAGGCAAATTCAACGGCGGTGTCTTCAATGGTGGCACGTTCGCTGGAGGCGACTTCCTCAGTGGCGTGTTCGACGGCGGAAAATGGACCGCCCCGAACACAAACTGGAAGGGCGGGGAATGGAAAGTCGGGACGAACCAGAACAACAATACACAAACCCTCCCTCCCCCCTTGTGGGACATCGCCATCGAGGACGAGCAACGGTTCGTCAACTTCACAGGCGAAATAGACCTGTTCGACAAATACGTGAAATGGAAGAGGGCCGCGGTCATACCGAGACAAAACCCGAAGGTCGTCAATGCCACGTTCACCAAGAGGCTCAGGAACAACAGGAACGAGCTTGAATGGGAGGAAGGCACATGGGTGTCTGGGACATGGACTGGCGGTGTCTGGAAGAAAGGCACATGGAAGACTGGCTACTGGACGGACGGCACATGGGAAGACGGAACTTGGGAGTCTGGGGCATGGGAGTCTGGCACGTGGCAGGGAGGAAAATGGCTCGGTGGCACATGGAAGAGGGGATACGACGTGCATGGAACCGAGCACCCGAACGCCAAGACGATGAGAAACAGCAGAAAGCCGAACAACGACGCTCCGTGCGACTGGTCTGAGATGGATGCCGACAGGGAGACGACGTACACGAATTTCACGGGCATGATTACGTTCAACACCAACGCCAAGGTCAAGAACGCTACGTTCACGCTGGACGCGAAGGGCATTCTCTGGGAGGACGGAATCTGGGAATACGGGACTTGGAACGGCGGGACTTGGAAAAAAGGAACGTGGGAGTCTGGCACATGGCAGAAGGGCATCTGGTGTGGCGGGACTTGGAAGAAAGGTCTCGACGGCTCTGGTGCCGAGCACGAGGAT
>Ga0247610_10003544_pt1 | contig 17051 bp, 9 predicted proteins | sample 174DNAGHGhighgp2_FD_193483 | JGI IMG/M metagenome (GOLD analysis project Ga0247610, IMG submission 193483) | Sheep rumen microbial communities from Palmerston North, Manawatu-Wanganui, New Zealand - 1742 DNA GHGhigh gp2 | ecosystem: Host-associated > Mammals > Digestive system > Stomach > Rumen ... | reverse complement strand
CGAAAAAAATAGAAGAACAACAACGCATTGCAAACGCCCTCTCCGACGTTGACTCCCTAATCGCGAACCTAGAAAAACTCATCGCCAAAAAGAAAAACATCAAACAAGGCGCAATGCAACAACTCCTAACCGGCAAGAAACGCCTCCCCGGATTCAGCAAACCATGGATTGACAAAAAGTTAGGGGAAGGGTTGAAATTCCAATGTGGAGCACCTTTCCAATCTACGTATTTTAACAGAGAACATCAAGGTGTTCGACTGATAAAAAATAGGGACTTGAAATCGAACGATCAAATTTACTATTACGATGGCGAATATACGTATGATTATATTGTAAAAAATGGAAACTTATTAGTAGGCATGGATGGTGATTTTATGCCCTGCTTATGGAATAAGGGAACTGCTTTATTAAATCAAAGAGTTGGGCGAATATTGACAAATTGCTGGTCTTTGCCGTATTTATATTATATTCTAATAAAACCATTGTTAGAAAAACAGGACGGGACAGGAGCAACTACGGTAAAACACCTTTCTCATAGAGATGTGGAAAACATGATTGTTTATATGACCACGGACATTCAAGAGCAAACCGCCATCGCAAACGTCCTCAGCGACATGGATACCGAAATCTCGGCCCTCGAAACCAAACTCGCAAAATACCGCACCCTCAAAACCGGCATGATGCAACAACTCTTAACAGGAAAAATCAGACTGGTATAAGAAAATACTTTTTAGCAATAAAAAATAAATAGCAAATCAATGGAGAGATTATGATCGTCGGAGTTTTTTTAAGAAACATAAAAACATATAAAGGAATTAATTTTATTCCTTTGACTCACAAAAGCAATTTTTGTGGAGTAATTGGTAAAAATGGTGTCGGAAAAAGCACCATTCTTGAAGGACTTGATTATGTCCTTAACGGAGTGAACGGGGATAGATGGAATTGTCATTATGATAGTGGAAAGGATTCAGAAGTAAAACCATATGTAGTTCCAGTATTTTTAATTGAGAAGAAAAAAATAACACAAGACGATTCTACATTATTTGAAAAATTAAGTGATTTTTTTTGGACTGTTTCTGAAAAAGCATTGAACAGCGCGAATATTGAGACTAGCCGAAGTTTTGTTCAATTTAGAGAAGAATTAGCATTAAATTACGACAAAAATCAATATTATTTAATTGTTATTGGGAAAAATAAAGAAGCAAAAATTACAACAGCTATTTTTGATTCATTTAATACTATAGACGATAGCCAAAAAACTCTAAATTCTTTACTTGATTTAAATGCTGATGAAGGGATTTCTATAGATTCAAAGCGTCATGAAATTCTTGAACCACTATGGGATATAATCAATAGTTTGATGGATTATATCTACATACCTAAAGATATAGAACCAGAAAAAATGACTCTTTTAGAAACTACTGAGTTGCAAGCAGTAATGGGAACAACAGTCCAAGAAATTATAGCAAAAGTCTTCTCAAAAAAAGAAATATCTGAAATAAGTAGAAAACTTAGAAGTGCTATTGATGACATTTCTGCAAAATTAGAAGGATATGAATATAAAGAACCTGGCCGCGAAAGGGAATCAATGCTTAAAGGAGAATACCTTTACAATTTGATAAAGAGCGACTTTTTTAGCAAAAGAAAACTTCATAAAAGAAATCGAGATCGGTCAGGAGATCGATTGCTGTTGGTATCTCAATTAAGTTCTGGTGAAAAACAACAAGCAATTGTCAATATATATTATAGTTTAATTATGGCTCGGCAAGACGATAAAATGATAGTACTTGCAATTGATGAACCAGAGTCATCTTTACATGTTTCAGCATGCTACGAACAATTTGAAAAACTAAAAAAATTATGTTCAAACAAATGCCAAGTTATATTTACATCTCATTGGTATGGTTTTATTCCTGCTATCATGGATTGTTCCATTGTAAATATCTCCAAAGAAACAAGTGATGATAAACATAAATTAGATGTTTTTTATTCAGAACGATATAGAGAGCAAATAGAAAAACAAATTGAAAAATCAAAAAAAGAATTTCACAAAGATCTATTTTTGAATATAGAGTTGAAAAGTATAAATGATTTCGTTCAGTCAATTATCAGTAGTGTTTTGTTTGATAATCCTTATAATTGGATTCTATGTGAAGGGACGTCAGACAGGATGTATCTGCAAGCATATTTTAGTGAAAAAATTGAAGAAAAAAGATTAAGAATTGTTCCTGTAGGTGGTGTTGGGCAAATTTATCGATTATACAAACAATTCGAAACATTAATGTCAGAGAAAAGCATATGCAATAACATGAAAGGACGGATTTTGTTGCTATCTGACACAGATCCTAAGCTTAACCATTATGATGTAGTAAATTCAAATAATTTAAAAAATGTTCGCTTAGTAGCCAATGATTCACAAAAAACAGTAGAAATAGTGAATATCGGAGATCAAATGGTATCAGGGGCAGATGTCGAAGACGGAATAAATGGAAAAATTCTGTATCAAATTCTTAGAGAATTAAATGCTAAATATCCCCAAGAGCTTTCTTTCATGGACTTTACTGTGGATGATGTTGAAGATTGTTCTGCAGTTCATGCGTTGAATCTTAGACGAAATGAACAGGTAAAACTAAAAGAATTCTTCAATAGCGTTGATGAAGAATCTCGTCAAAAAATGAAAACAATAGTTTCGTCAAGATATGTTGATATATTAAAAAATGACAAAAAAAAGAAATTCTCTGAACCGAAATGGATTAGTCAAATTCGAAGTTTTCTATTTAACGAATAAATTTTATATGGTCAATAAAATATGAGTGAAAATACTATTTGTCTAAAATCCATCAGAGAACTTCTTGGCATAAGGTTCTTTATTCCTTCGTATCAGAGAGGATACAGATGGTCTCCTTTGCAGGTTGATCAGCTCTTAGACGATATAAATGAATTTGAAAAAAAGAACAATAAGGAAGAAGGTGAGTTTTATTGCCTTCAGCCAATCGTTGTAAAAAGACGCGTAAACTATGATGATTATGAGGTTATTGATGGACAGCAGCGATTGACAACAATCTTTATAATATTAAAGGTCCTTGAAGAAAGATTTTTGGAAGATTATCCTGATTATAGTTTGTACTCGTTACAATATGAAACTCGAGCGAATAGCAAAGAGTTTCTTGAAAATCTGAGCGATACGACTGCTGATTCAGAAAAATATATTGATTTCTTTCATATGAAACAAGCATATGATACAGTGAAGCAATGGTTTCTAAAAAAAGAAAATTATGGGCGAAAGAGCAAAATTCTTGATTTTTTGCTGAATTTTGAAAAGAAAGATGATAACGATGTTTCAAATAATGTCCGTGTTATTTGGTACGAAGTTGACGAAGACGGCAGTAATAGTTCTTCAATAGATATTTTTTCTCGTTTAAACATTGGAAAAATTCCATTAACCAATGCGGAACTTATCAAAGCCTTGTTTTTGCGGAAGAAAAATTTCGACGAAAATGTTTATAGTTTAAAGCAAATACAAATTGCAACTGAATGGGATGACATCGAAAAGCGTTTGCAGCAAGATGACTTCTGGTATTTTATATCAAATGGCTGTACAGACCGTAAATACGAATGTCGGATAGAATACATTTTTGACTTGATGAAAGATAAGCAAAAGAATGCAGATTCGTTTTATACATTTAGAGCATTTAGTGACGAGTTGAACAGTTCTTCAATAGATTCTGTTTGGTTTGATGTGAAAAATTACATTCTGACATTTGAAGAATGGTATGCTAATCCTAAATTATATCACTATGTTGGTTTTCTGATTTCTTGTGGAAAATCTGTAAAAGAATTAAAAAATGCTAGTGAGAGCAAAGGAAAAACAGATTTTGAGAATTATTTAGTTAATGAAATAAAAAAATCTATTGTTATTGAAGATGAGTTGGAAAATCTTAGATATTCAGAAGACAATGATGCTATAAAGAAAATTCTTCTATTGTTTAATATCCAAACAATTCTTTGTACGCACAAATCTGAAATGCGTTTTCCTTTTGCTTTGTTTAAAAAGGAATCCTGGGATGTCGAACATGTCTGCTCGCAAACAGACAAAAGCATATCTTCTGCGAAGGATAGAAAAGAATGGGCCGAAGATGTTTCGGAATATCTTAAATATAATGAAGTGGATGGTGTAGCAGACGAATTAAGCCTAATTGAAGCTTTAAAAAGTGAAAACAAAATTGATGAGAATCGGTTTAATGAATGCTTTATAAAATTCCAAAAAAAATTAGGCGATGATAAAATTATTGACAAAGATACGATTTCAAATCTCACTTTACTTGACGCAAAGACAAATCGGAGTTATAAAAACGCCTATTTCCCAATCAAACGTTTGCGAATTATAGAGAATGATAAAAATGGCATTTTTGTGCCAATTGCGACAAAAAATCTATTCTTGAAATATTATTCAAAACAGGCTGGTAATGTGACTCAATTTGGAGAAACGGACGCTAATAGCTATATCGCTGCAATAAAAGAAACCCTTAGCGAGTTCATGGAGGGATAAAGATGGTTGAAAAAATGTTGTCTAGTGATCGCTATTCTTTTTATAAACTTTTCAAGGAAAAAGGTTTTAAAATTGAGATTCCCATTATCCAACGTGATTATGCCCAGGGCAGAAATACTCAAATAAATGTTCGAGACGCATTCCTAGATGCTTTGTATAAGTATCTTGAAGAAAACGAGCCTAATAGGGACTTGGACTTCGTTTATGGAAGTATCGAAAACGGGAAATTTATTCCTCTAGATGGCCAGCAACGTTTAACAACCTTGTTCCTTCTCCATTGGTATCTATGTCAGATTTGTGAAGATGAGTCTTTAAAACAGTCCTTTTATGAGACAATGACGATAAAAGGGTATTCGGAAAAGGAAACCAAGTCAAAATTTACCTATGAAACCAGAAGAAGTTCATCTGAATTTTGTGATTCTTTGATGAAATTTCATTTGTTAAAGGACAAAATATCTGCGGAAGTAAAAATATCTGATATCATTGAAGACGAAAGTTGGTTCTTTAGATTGTGGCAGTTGGACCCAACGGTAAAATCAATGCTGCAAATGCTTGATTCTATTCATCAAAAGTTTTATGGAAAGGGAAATTTCTTTGCAGGGTTGTTGAGCGAAGATAATCCTATTATAACTTTCCTTTTCATGGATTTGAAGAAGTTTAAACTTTCCGATGATCTCTACATAAAAATGAATGCAAGAGGAAAGCCTTTATCGGAGTTTGAAAACTTTAAAGCGAAATTTGAACAATATATTGAAACAATAGAACCTGAAATAGAATCATTGCATCGTGATTTTAAACTTAATGATAAAAGCGTGTCTTTAAAGGATTACTTCTCCCATAATATTGATACTAAGTGGGCTGATTTATTCTGGACATACAGAAAGATTGCGAATAGATCAAATTCTGCTGAGGATAATGATTTTGATGATGAATTTGTGAACTTCATCAGATTTGTTTTTAATTGTAATTATGCCGGCTCGATAAATATTGCGATAAAGGATAAGGATGAAACTCTTGAAAAACTTAATACTGGGAGTGAGGTAATTTCTTTCGATGATTACTGCAAAAGGAATGTGCTTTCTGCAAAAGCTATTTTGTATTTGGTGGATGCGTTTGACGTTTTGTCGGAACAGGGAGTAGATATTACAACGCATCTTGCCGAATACGATGCCCCCTATTTTGACGAAAAGGGACAATTCTCAAAAATTCTTGCTGGCACAGCCTCTAATAACGATAAAATTCAAATGCACGCCTATTTACGCTACTTAATAGAAAATAAGGATAGGGCGGGTTTGTTTGATTGGATGCGCGTGATATGCAATTTATCCCATCCGGATAATACGATTATTGACTCTTCGTCGGAATTTTCGAGAAGCATTCGTTCTGTAGATTCTTTGCTGGCAAAGGCTCCAGACATTTTAAAACATTTTGCGGAAACAACTACCGTTGAAGGTTTTTCAAGTTGGCAAGTTGAAGAAGAAAAAGTAAAGGCGAAATTAATGCTGGCTTCTAGCGAATGGCGGTCTTCGATACTAAAATCAGAAAAAGAAAATTATCCATATTTTAACGGGCAAATTGAAATTCTTCTTGAATTTGCAGGAGTGTATTCATATTATAGAGAACACGCGGGTTCAACTTGGACATCTGAAAATGTTGAACAATTTAGGCCCTCTTTTGATGATTATAGTAACAAATTTGCCAGAATCTTCGACAGGAGTTATTCGCAAAATAGTTGTAAAATGGGCGATGCGACCTTTGCTTTTGAACGAGCCGTTCTGAGTAAAGGTAATTATTTATCATATACAAATAAAGAAAAAAAGAATCTGCTTAACACATCTAATACTAAACAGAATATTAAACGTGACCATAGTTGGAAAAGATATTTGAGATGCGATGGTTATAATGAAGATGAAATAAAGCGCCATAACTTAGTTAAAGAAGTTTTGGATGATGCAGACTTAGATTTAAACGACCTTATAAATTCATTGAACAAGGTTGCGCTGAAGATTGATGATTCTGCAATGTGGCGTTATTGTTTTGTCCATTCAAATGATGTCTGGAATTACGGATGCTATGGCTGGGTGCTATTTGATCCGAATATTTTGTATTTGTTCAATGGGTCAAAGCGAAGTCATTGGCATAGAGAAGCTTATACCTATTATTTGTGGGAAAAATATTTAGAATCATTATCGCTAAATCATTCTATTAAAAAGGGATATTGCGATAGTAAGAATGCGGATATATTGCCACGAATATCTATTACTTGGAAATTTGAAAATGAAGAATTGATTTTTGATATCTTCGGCGCAAGAAATCGCCAAAGGGCTGAAGATGTTTGCGATGCAATAGAAATAGAGTGTTATAAGACCGATGATTCTGCCGTGTCTGAGTCTATTAAGAAAAAACTAGAAGAAGCGCAATTCAACTTCCAAGGCAACAGAGGAAAAAGAACATTCTATTGTGACAAAATGAACGAAACGTGTAATGCTATTGTAGAATGTTTGAAAAAAATTGATGAGTAAGGGTAGGCTAGTCTGCATGTAAAATTTTCTTGCCCCTCTTGCCAACTTTGTCGATATTAGGTACATTACACTTATGCGCGTCATTCCGTAGAAAGGAATGATGCGCTTTTGCTTTATTTGGCTTTGCCGTAATGCGAGGGCGTTCCCAGTAGAAACAATAAACACAGGAGGCCCTATGGCAAGTGAAATCTTACGACAAACAGTTTCGTTGAAACTCAAAAGCGTTCTTGCAATCGGAGAAACTGTCGCTGTAGAATTCAAGCGTGCTGGCGGGCGTGTTGGCGACGATGTTTATGAGTCCGTGTGCGCATTCTTAAACCGTTTCGGTGGCGATATTTATCTAGGGATCCTTGACAATGGTAAGGTTGAAGGCGTTCCAGAAAATGCGGCTATCGATATGATCAAGAACGTCATCAATGTCGCGAATAATCCGACTCTATTCCAGCCGACAACATATCTTGACCCGGAAATCATAAGATACAACGACAAGACGTTAATCCGTATTCATGTGCCTCAGAGTTCCGAGGTGCATAGCTTTAAGCGGATCGTTTACGACCGCGTAAATGACGCCGATGTCAAGGTTTCCGCAACTTCGCAAATCGCGCAGATGTTCATTCGTAAGCAGGGGATTTTTACCGAACTGCGTATTTTTCCCTATCTGAAAAAAGAGGACTTGCACTTGGAACTGCTTGACAGGGTACGCCTTTTGGCGGTCAACAATGCTGGAGGCGACCATCCATGGAAAAATATGGATGATGAGACTTTGTTGAAAAGTGCCGGACTTTATACCATGGACTACGATTCGGATAAGCCGGGATTCAACCTGGCGGCGGCACTTCTGCTTGGCCGTGACGAGGTAATCCATAGCATTTGCCCGGCGTATAGGACAGATGCCTTGCTTCGTCGTGAAAATGTCGATCGTTACGATGACCGCGATGTCGTAGATACGAACCTTATTGATAGTTACGAGCGCCTTTTTGCTTTTGCCCAAAAGCATTTGCCGGACAAGTTCTTTGTCGAGGATTCGTTTCGCAAGAGCATTCGCAACATCATTGTCCGCGAAATGATTTCGAACACGCTGATGCACCGCGAGTTTACGAGTTCGTACCAGGCAAAGTTCGTTATAGAACGTAATCGTATGTTTGTTGAAAACGCGAACCGTGCTCCTGCTCAAAAGATAATTACGCTTGAGAATTTAGAGCCGAAGCCCAAAAATCCGACCATTGCGTCATTCTTCAGAAATATTGGCTATGCCGACCAGCTCGGCTCGGGTGTCCGCAAAATGTTCCTTTATTCCAAGTCTTACGGCGGTGCCGATCCGACTTTTTCGGAAGACGACGTGTTTAGAATAACAGTATCGCTGAATGATTATGTGAGTGAGCCTCAAAATGAAGAGGTTAACAATAGGGTTAACAATGAGGTTAACAATAGGGTTAACAATAAATTCAGTGAGATTCAGCAAAAAATGATTAATGTGTTACGCGAAAAGCCTACAATAACGCAAAGGGAACTATCGAGGCTCATATCAGTTTCTCTTGTACATATAAATAAAAATATGCGTGTTTTACAAGCAAAGGGTGTTGTGAGTCGTGAGGGTAATAATAAACGAGGTTATTGGATTGTTAATGAAAAAAAGGTGAGGTCTTAGGCCCGAAAAAGAGGTTGTGGAAGGGATTCTTGATTTTTTTGGACATCTTTGATTAAAAGATAAGGTTATATTTATGCAGAACCCATTCAAGGATCTGCAATGGCCGAACCGAATATCAACATTCCCGAACGCAAGACGCAGGCGAAGGTAATCAAGTTCTTCAAGGACGAATTGCATTACGATTACCTGGGCAATTTGTGCGAAGTGGCGAACAAGAACATTCGCTATGACGACCTGCTTGCATTCTTGGTGGACAAGCAGCATTATTCGGAAACGGTCGCACGCAAGGCTATCGCCGATTTGCAACATGCGGCGGGCGACCTGCAGCAGGGTTTATATTCTGCGAACAAGACGGTTTACAGTTTGCTGAAGTATTCGCACCCGGTTTCTGATGCGGATGGCGAAAATATCAGCGTCTATTACATTGATTTTAAAAATCCGGCCAACAACCATTTTGCCATTGCCGAAGAGGTGACGGTTAGCAGTTCTTTCGGTTCCAAGCGCCCGGACCTTGTCGTTTATATAAACGGCATTGCGGTCGCAGTAATTGAACTCAAGAAGAGTTCCGTTTCTGTCGCCGATGGCATTCGCCAGAACCTGACGAACCAGAAGCAGGACTTCATTGAGTCGTTCTTTACCACGATTCAGTATTGCCTGGCGGCAAACGAAAGCGAAGGTGTCCGCTATGGGACAATCGCCACGCCAGAGAAGAAGTACTTGACCTGGAAGCAGGAGGCATTCCGTGAACGTTTGCAGGAACTTGACGACAACGATTTGATTATCGATGATAAGAGTTCGTCGTTTGACGGCGTTCTTTTCGAGAGTCTTTATTCGCTGTTCAACAAGGTCCGCTTCCTAGACTTGATTCATAACTTTATCATTTTTGATAATGGTGTAAAGAAGGTCTGCCGCTACAATCAGTATTACGCAATTCACCGCACGTACAACAGGGTTACCACGCAAAAGAAGGGCGGTATTGTATGGCACACGCAGGGTTCGGGCAAATCGCTCACGATGGTCTGGCTTGCCAAGCGCCTGTTGCTGAACAATCCGAGTCGCAGAATTTTGATTGTCACTGACCGCGACGAACTAGATGACCAAATAGAGCAGTTGTTCAAGGGTGTGGAAGAAAAGATTATTCGCACCAAGAGCGGTCGCGATTTGTTGGACCGTTTGAATTCTACCGAAGGTTCTATCATTTGTTCGCTGGTTCACAAGTTCGGTCGCCGCGGCGGCGAAGTTACCGACGGTGATTACGAAAAGTTCTTGAAAGAAATCAAGGATTCGCTGCCGCCTAACTTTAGCGTGAAAGGCGATTTCGTTGTATTCGTGGATGAGTGCCACCGCACGCAATCGGGCAAGTTGCACAAGGCGATGACGGCTTTGATGCCCAAGGCGATTTTCGTGGGCTTTACCGGCACGCCGCTTTTGAAGAAAGACAAGAAGACGAGTCTGGAGGTTTTCGGAAGCTACATCCATACATACAAATTTGATGAAGGTGTGCGCGACCACGTGATTCTTGACTTGCGTTACGAAGGCCGCGATGTTCCGCAAGATCTCCGCTCTCGCGAAAAGATTGATGAATGGTTTGATCTGAAAACTCGTGGCATGACGCCTGTCGCGAAGGCAAAACTGAAAGCCCGTTGGGCGAACATGCGAACGGTTTATTCGTCTTACGACCGCCTGAAAGCGATTGCGAATGATATCATCCTTGATTTTGCGAAGGATGCCCGTTTGGCTGAAGGTCGCGGAAACGCTATCCTTGTCGCAGATTCCATTTTTACAGCTTGCCGCTTCTACGAAATTTTTCAGGCATTGGGTTTTAAGAAATGCGCTATCATTTCTTCTTATACGCCGAATCCGGGTGACTTGCGTACCGATACGGTGAGCCTCGATGAGGATACCGAAACTTTCAGGAAATACCAGATTTACCTGAAGATGGTCGGAGTCGAAGAAGGCGACGATACTTCCCGCATCGACAAGAAGGTGGAAGTTTTTGAGAAGGAAGCCAAACGCAAATTCGTTGAAGAACCGGCCAATATGAAGTTGCTCATTGTAGTCGATAAGCTGTTGACTGGTTTTGATGCTCCTCATTGCACATATCTATATATCGACAAAAAGATGCAGGACCATGGCCTGTTCCAGGCAATTTGTCGCGTGAACCGTTTGGATGACGAGACGAAGCCTTTCGGTATCATCATCGACTACAAGGAACTTTTCGACGATGTGACCGACAGTATGAACAAATACACATCGGGTGCATTCGAAGGTTACGACGACAGTGATGTCGATGGCTTGATTAAGGACCGTGCGACTGAAGCCGAGAAATATTTCAACATGATTCTTGAAGAAATCGAGACGCTTTGTGAAGACGTGAAACCGCCTAAGGATCAGTCGGACTACATTCACTTTTTCTGTGGCGAAAATATCAGTTGGTTGAACAATCCGGAAGAATTTGAGGCACTTGCCCGCCTGCGTGAACGTTTCTATTCGTTGGCGAGCAGCTTGGCACGTGCGTTTGCCGAGTTGAAATCGCAAATTCTGTCGTTACCCTATACCGAAGCCGAATGGAACGAAAAAGAAAAGCTCACCAATGATTATGTAAATCTGCGCCAGACAATTATGCAGGCGAGTGGCGACTTTGTGGACTTGAAGGCTTGCGAGCCCGACATGCGTCACCTTATTGACAACTACATTGCGGCAGGTGATTCTACAAAGATTATTGAATTTGACGATACGACTCTGCTGGATATCATTGAACTTTGCAAGTTCGATTTGACAACGGGCAAGAAGAAGGTTCGCGAAAGCGCTGCCGAAAAAATCGAGAACAACATCCGTCGCAAAATCGTTGATCAGATAAATGTCAACCCTGCGTACTACAACAAAATGTCAGAAATTCTTGACCAGTTGATTGAAGAACGCAAGAACGGCCTGATTGAATACAAGAAGTTGCTGGAACGCTATATTGAGCTTGCCAAGAAGGTAAATTCATCGGCTGCAAACGAAGATTATCCGGCCTCCGTCAAGGGAAGTGCCGCAAAGCGTGCGATTTACGACAACTGCGGAAGTGACGAGGATTTGACGAATAGAATTTACAACGCCGTTATGAGCAGCATGCAGGCCGATTTCCGCAACAGCCCGGTGAAAATCAACAAGATTAAGCGTGCTCTTTCCGAGGTCTTGGACGATGATGCCGAAGTTGATCGCGTCTATGAACTCATCAGCAAGCAGAGTGAGTTCTAATGCGGATGCAAGTGTCGGGCATTACAGTTGCCGTTACAAAAAAAGATATCAAGAACATTCACCTTTCGGTGATGCCGCCCAATGGCGATGTGCGAATTTCTGCACCGCTGAACCTTTCTGACGAATCCATCAAGATTTTTGTGCGTACCAAGGTCGCATGGATTAAACGCCAGCAAGAGAAATTTGCAAATCAGGCTCGCTTGAGCGAACGTGAATATGTTTCCGGCGAATCCATTTTTATTTTCGGCCGCCAGTATTATTTGCGTGTAGAACATGATCGTGCAAATGAATTTGTAATAGACGGGCAAAATGTGGTTCTGACTGTTCGCGAAGCAAGTACCGCACAACAGCGCGAAAACTACGTGAACGAAAAACTCCGTGAAATGCTTGTCGCCGAAATTGAAAAACGCTTACCCGCATGGGAAAAGAAAACGCACCTAAAGTGCAGCGGCTGGCAAACCAAGATTATGCAGAATAAATGGGGCAGTTGCAACCCCGCAGGGAAACTTTGGTTCAATCTGCATTTGGCGCATACGCCTATCCGCTGCCTGGATTACGTGATACTGCACGAACTCCTGCACCTGAAAGTCCGCCATCACAACAAAGATTACATCGCGCTGCTCGACAAGTACATGCCCTTCTGGCAAGAAGTCCGCAAGGAACTCAACGACTTTGTGCTCATGCCGATGAAATAGCGTCATGTTCTCTTTCATCCGCAAATTCTTTGAACGCCACAAGGCCCGTGCCGCTGAACGCGACCAATTGTGCTATGAGGTGTTGCAACGGGTTTCAAGAGCGCTGTCGGATTACTTTGATGCGAGTAAGGGTGAAGAGTCTCTCCAAAAGTGGGTTGACAATGTTAGGTGTTTGGTTGCAGAATTAAGAGACCCTAGCGAATACAGAGGGGCCTCTGATTATAGGGAACTCAAGCATCAAATTAAAAAGCTTAATGAATTCTGGGAACAAGCCGGTGATGCGATGCTCGCCATAAAGGCGAGAGAAAATCAAAAGCGTTTAGATGCCGAGTATGTCTCGAAAAAAGTGAATCAATGGGCTTCGGAACAAAAGTCACAAAAGATTAAGGCATCTAAACCGAAGGAATTAAATCGGAAAATAGATAAGATAACTTCGCGTTCTGATGAATCAATTCTCGAGAGAGATGAGTGTACTTGTTGCGGGAAAGACGGCAGGAAGAAAATGCTGTATTCAACGGAGGGCGAAGCGCTTATTGTCGCGGAGCACCGTTCTAAAGAAATAGGAATTTCGCTGCGTGTTTATCCATGCCCCAATGGCTGCGGATACCACCTCACAAGTAATCAAGAATAAGCATTTTTTTTCCAATCAGTGATTGGAAAATTTTCTACGCAGTGAGTAGAAAAATGGTAATACGACTGTATATACGACTGTAAAGGCGACTGTAAAACTTACTGCGCAAAAAGCTTAGAACCGAAGGGTTCGGTGAAAAAATTCGGTGTAATGTTCGGTGAAACAAAAAAGTGGCCCAAAATTTCCGTGTGGATGACACAATAATTGATACAATAAATGACACAATATCGATTATAAATTGGGGCTACAGTGTTGCTCCAATTTGAAATTTAACAGAAATGTCCAAAACATTGTCCAATAAAATGTCCAATAAAGGCGCAATAAAAAACTGAAATTTTGCGGTCGAAATTTTCGACCGCAAATAAAATGTGATTGCGGTTGGGTGATAAGTTAGGTAATAAGTTGGGTGAATGATTGGGTGATAGGATAAACGATAGAATAAATGATAGGATAATTGATAGGATAAAATCTACGGATACATCACAGGTGATACTTACTTAAGGACCATTTTGCCAACGTCGGCAATATGGTCTGTTTTGTAATATGGGAAACTGTTTTGACCCGACAATAAACCCGACATTAAAGCCGACAATAACGCTACAATAACCCGATATTAATGATTACAATAAATGCTACAATAAACGCTACAATAAAACTATGGATATGCCGCAGGCGATTGAAGAGTTATTGCAGTAGGTGGTCAGAAAACTACCCCAATAACTACACAGAAAACTGCACAGAAAAACTACACAAAAGACTAAAGATAGGACTACAGAAAACCCCTACCTCCCGACTTTCACCCGCTTGCCGTTCTTGAGCTGGTGCGTGGCGGCGTCGGGGAGGGTGTTTTTGCGGCCGGCAAAGGTGCCATCGATGCGGTAGGTCTCAACGGGGGCGACTATGGTGCGGTTCTGCGCCCGCTGCATCCAGATTCGGTCGGTGCCCGGGGTGTTGCTTCCGCAGCTTTCACCTTCGCAGGTGCCGCTGGAGTCCGGAACATTTGCCGTCACAGCGATGGAGTCGGTGGATACGGTGAAGTTGTCGTAGCGGATAAAGCAGTCGTGGGTGGGGGCCCATTCGGCGCTGCTTCCGCCGTGGAATGTGGAGAGGTAGAACTTGTCGACTTTCACGGTGTCGTAGTCGCGAAGCCTGAGGGTATCCACGTCCAGTGCGAGTTCTCCGTCAAACCATGTCTGCACGCGGCCGTTCTTGTCACCGTTGCCGGGAGAGGCGATGGTGTTCATACTTACTTTGTTTACAATGCGATGCCAGGTGCCGGTAGTAAACTGTTTTTGCGGGATGGTGCCGTTCAAGTCCCACTTGAAGTCATCGCCGTATTCGGACTTTTGGCCCATGAAGTAGATGAGCTGCACGGCGTTGCCGTCTTTGCGCCACATGATGCGTGCGCTCCAGCCGTCGCCGGTTTCGGGCATGGCGTTGCCGGTGTAGCACTTGCCGCCGCATAGGCCGGGGAGTTTGCCGCCCAGCTGGAACTCAAACCCGTCTTCAAAAAATATGTCGTAGGCGCTCCACATGGTGTCGGCGGTCTTTACAAGGGGCTGGATGATTTGCCCGGCGCAGGCGGGCGTGTCGTTGTCGTTCGGGCCCACGCAACCCTTGGGGTATTTGAGCTGCAGCACGTTGCCGTGCTCTTCGCCGTCGTACACGATTTTCGAGTTCTCGCCGTTGTTCTTGTCCATCGCATACCACCAGCTTTTATCGTAGTCGTTGCGCTTGAAGTCTTCCTTGGCTTCTGCGTTGCCGTACACGCCGACTTCGCGGTTTTCGAAGTTCACGAACGAGACGGTGTCGGATGCCGTCTGTGCAAATGCGGGCGTTTGAGCAAGTGTGGTTGCGGTGAATGCCGCGGCGAAGAGGCGTTGGATTTTTGTACTCATGCTTTTAAAATAATCTTTTTTCAGGGAAATTAAGCTATCTTTTTTATGTATGGTCGATTCACTTGATGAAAAACACAAAGACTCCGCTGCCGAAGAGCGCAAGGCCCGCATCCGCAAGATGCGCGGGTGGCTTTCTCCGCGCGATACCGTGGCCGACGACTTTGGCCCCGAAGACGCCGCCCTCTATTACGGTGAAGGGCATTCCGGCTGGAATAGATAAGCTGATTAAAAAAATCCCCGCGCATTTTAAACTGCGCGGGGAGAATTTTTTAAGGCGCGGGTGCGCGACTTTCGCTATTAATACCTGTAGTGATCAGCCTTGTACGGGCCTTCGACCGGCACGCCGATGTAGTCGGCCTGTGCCTTGGTGAGGGTCGTCAGGTGAACACCGAGCTTTTCGAGGTGGAGGCGCGCGACCTTTTCGTCGAGGATCTTCGGGAGCGTGTACACGACGCCGCTTTCATACTTGATGCCAGCGACAGTCTGCTTGCCCTGGGCGTTGAGCCAGAGGTCAATCTGGGCGATGGTCTGGTTTGTGAAGGAGGCACTCATCACGAAGCTCGGGTGACCGGTGGCGCAGCCGAGGTTCAGCAGGCGGCCTTCGGCGAGCACGAGGATGCTGTGGCCGTCGGGGAAAATCCATTCGTCGTACTGCGGCTTGATTTCGTTACGCTTGATGCCCGGAATCTTCTTGAGGCCGGCCATGTCGATTTCGTTGTCGAAGTGGCCGATGTTACCGACGATGGCGCGGTGCTTCATCTTGCTCATCTGGGCGGCGCTGATGATGCCGGTGTTGCCGGTGGTGGTCACGAAGATGTCGGCGTAGCTAACCACTTCGTCGAGGGTCTTGACTTCGTAGCCTTCCATAGCGGCCTGGAGTGCGCAAATCGGGTCGATTTCGGTGATGATCACGCGGGCGCCCTGACCGCGCAGCGACTGGGCGCAGCCCTTACCCACATCGCCGTAGCCGCACACGACAGCAATCTTGCCTGCCATCATCACGTCGGTGGCGCGGTTGATGCCGTCGATGAGGGAGTGGCGGCAGCCGTAGAGGTTGTCGAACTTGGACTTGGTCACGGAATCGTTCACGTTGATTGCCGGGAACTTGAGGCGGCCGGCCTGGGCCATCTGGTACAGGCGATGTACGCCGGTGGTGGTTTCTTCGGAGACGCCGCGGAGAGTTTCGCGGGCGCGGGTCCACTGCTTCGGGTCCTTCTCGAAAATCTTTTTGCAGGTGGCGAGGAACACGCCCCATTCTTCGCTGTCGGTAGCGGGGTTGAATTCGGGCACCTTGCCGGCATCTTCGAATTCTGCGCCGCAGGTCACGAGCATGGTGGCGTCGCCGCCGTCATCCACGATGAGGTCAGCGGTCTTGCCGTCCGGCCACACGAGGGCGCGGGCGGTGTTTTCCCAGTATTCTTCGAGGGTTTCGCCCTTCCAGGCGAAAACGGGCACGCCTTGCGGGTTTTCTACGGTGCCCTTCTTGCCGACCACAACGGCGGCGGCAGCGTTGTCCTGCGTGCTGAAGATGTTGCAGCTCACCCAGCGCACGTCGGCACCGAGGTCCACCAGCGTTTCAATCAAAATAGCGGTCTGCACCGTCATGTGGAGGCTACCCATAATACGGGCGCCTGCGAGCGGCTTCTTGCCGGCGTATTCCTTGCGGAGAGCCATCAGGCCCGGCATTTCAGTTTCGGCGAGGTCGAGTTCCTTGCGGCCTTCAATCGCAAGGTTAATGTCCTTAATTTTGTATTCCATGTTATATCCTTTTTTATGGCACGATTCTTGCGAGCCTGAACAAGCCACACTCGTGCAGATTCTTATTTATGCATAAATATAGTTATATGCATAAAATTAGTCAAGAC
>Ga0247610_10003543_pt1 | contig 17057 bp, 15 predicted proteins | sample 174DNAGHGhighgp2_FD_193483 | JGI IMG/M metagenome (GOLD analysis project Ga0247610, IMG submission 193483) | Sheep rumen microbial communities from Palmerston North, Manawatu-Wanganui, New Zealand - 1742 DNA GHGhigh gp2 | ecosystem: Host-associated > Mammals > Digestive system > Stomach > Rumen... | reverse complement strand
ATTATATATTACTGTTCAGGAGGTTTATATGGCTAGTTATTGTATTAAAAAAAGTAATAATGGAGAACATAAAATAATTGAAAAAAAATTAAAATTAAATGTTAATAGATATGTTGGAGATACATCAACTTTATATTTTGATGTTGAAGGACAAGATGTACCATTTTTAATGGATGTTAATGTATTCCTTAATATTATTAATGAACAAATACAAAATGGTTTAATTGAAACAATGACTTATAATGATGGTGTTATTACTATTACTATTAGAGATGGAAATATTATTAAAGATTATTCTTATGATTTTAATTTTAGAGATTTTAAAGATAATATGAATGCAACTAAATTAGATGAATTAAAAAAATCTATATATAAATTAGTATCTCTATATATGGAGAATCCTAATAGTTCTGTTTCTTCTGAACAAAAATATATATATTTAATATATGATATATTAGATGGTGATAGAATACCAATTATTAAAGATAAAGCTGAATTATTAAGAGTATTTGAAGTATATAATGCTCATAAACAAGATATATTAGAATCTCTATTAGAAAACGTTATATTCTTTGATAATAATGATAATGTTGTTGAATATAGAGATAGATTAAGAGCAAAAAAATTAAACTTAATTAGATATGATGTATATAATCAAATGGAAATGGCAATGTTTTTATTCGCTCATCAAAATGATGCGATTGAATTATATCAAAACTATATGGAATCTATATATATGCCTAGAAGAGAAATTGTATTTGAAGAAGATAAAAATGAAATTGAAAATGCTCCTGAAGTTGAAGGAGGAACAATATTCTCTTTTGGAAAAGATATTATAGAACAAGGTTTATCAAATCTTGGTGAATTTGCTTATAAAGGATTTAGTAGAGTATTAAAAAAGAAGAACAACAATTAGTTCTTCTTTTTATTTAACTTTTTCTAATTTTTTCTTACCACCCATATATGGTTGTAATACTTTTGGTATATTAACACTACCATCTTCATTATAGTTATTTTCAAGTAATGCTATTAAACCACGAGGACTAGCAAGTACTGTATTATTAAGTGTATGTAAGAAATAATTTCCATTTTCACCTTTAACTCTAATACCAAGTCTTCTTGCTTGAGCATCTCCTAGATTAGAACAAGATCCAACTTCAAAATATTTTTGTTGTCTTGGACTCCACGCTTCTATATCACATGATTTAACTTTAAGATCTGCTAAATCTCCACTACAACATTCAAGTTGTCTAACTGGAATATCCATATTTCTAAATATTTCTACAGTATATTTCCACATATCTTCATAATATTTCATAGATTCTTCAGGTTCACATAGTACTATCATTTCTTGTTTTTCAAATTGATGTACTCTATACAAACCTCTTTCTTCTAAACCATGACTTCCACCCTCTTTTCTAAAACAAGGACTATAAGAAGTCATTCTTATTGGTAAATCATTTTTATTAATCATTTGATCTTTAAATTTACCAATCATAGAGTGTTCAGATGTTCCGATTAAGTATAAATCTTCTCCTTCAATTTTATACATCATTGCTTCCATTTCAGGGAAAGACATAACTCCAGTAACAACATTACTATGAATCATAAATGGTGGTATTGCATATGTAAATCCTTTATCTATCATAAAATCTCTTGCATATGCTATCATTGCTTCATGTAATCTAGCAACATCACCAAGTAAATAATAGAAGCCCTCACCACTAGTTCTTCCAGCTGCTTCTTTATCCATTCCATTAAGACCTAAAATAATATCTGCATGATAAGGAACTTCATATTTAGGAACTACAGGTTCACCAAATCTTTCAACCTCAACATTTTCACTATCATCTTTTCCTACTGGAACACTATCATCTATAATATTTGGAATAACCATCATTATTTCTTTAATTTTGGCTTCTAATTCTACTTCACGAGAACTTAAACTTTCAATTTCTTCTTGCATAGATGTAACTTCTTTTTTAGTTTTTTCAGCTTCATCTTTTTTGCCATTTCTCATAAGTTCACCTATTGAAGAACTTAATTTATTTTTTTCTCCTCTTAAAGTATCCCCTTTTAGTTTACATTCTCTATATTCTTTATCTAAATTAAAGACGTCATCAACTAAAGGTAATTTTTCATCTTGAAATTTCTTTTTAATATTTTCTTTTACTAGATCTCTATTTTCTCTAATTAAGTTAATATCTATCATCTTCGACACCTCTTAAATATAATATCATTATTATTTTAAAATAACAAACTATTTTTTACCTTTTTTCAACAATATTAAAAGGCCTATTCCAATAATAAACGTTACTATTGTACCAATATTTAAAAACTTATGATCTTTTTGAACAACAATACATTTTTCATGATTATTTCTATCATACTTAATAGTAGTTTCAGTATCTACTTTACCTACTTTAAATGTATTAATCTTACACTCATATCTATCAACGCCAACATTATATACATATGTATTCTTTATAATTTCAAAACCATATGCCTTACTATAATTTTTAGATTTAACATTATTTGATATAAGTGTTAGTGAATTATAACCAATATATAATATTCCACACATAAATAATACTAATAGAAATATTACAGATATATTCTTAACTTTTTTCATAAAGACCTCCATATTTTATATATAAATTATATCATTTTTACCAATATATTCAATATAAAAAACAAGTTATTAATCTTGTATTTTTATAATTAGTTTGCTATTATATTATGTATTGGAGGTAATTATGAAGAAAAAATTATTAATTACACTTTGTGGTATTTTATTACTTAGTGGTTGTGGAAATGCAAAATTAAAAGATGGAGATACAGATTTAGTAACATTTAAAGAAAAGAAAGCTATCAGTACTGAAACTTTATATAATGAATTAAAAGAAACATATGGTGCTGAAACATTAACTAATTTAGTTGATACATATTTATTAGAAGACTTATATGATACTACTACAGAAGAAAATCAATATGTTAAACAACAACTAAAAAGTGCACAAGAAGCTGCTAAATCAATGGGAGTTGCTACTGATTTATATCTAATGTATTATTATGGTGTTGCTAATGAAGATATGTATGAAAAGCAACTAAGATTAGATTATAAGAGAGGTATTTACGCAACTGATTATGCTAAAGAAAATGTTACTGATACAGAAATTAATGAATATTATGAAAAAGAAGTATTCGGTGATATTGAAGCTAGTCAAATATTAATATCTGTTGATACAAGTAATAGTACAACTGAAGATCAAAAAACTGATGCTAAGGAAGCAGCAAAGAAAAAAGCTCAAGAAGTAATTAAAAAACTTAAAGCTGGTGAAGATTTTGCTACTCTAGCTCAAACATATTCAGATGATAGTTTAACTTCTAGTAAAGGTGGATCTCTTGGAAAAGTTAATAAAGAAGATGTTAGTGCTGTTATTATTAATGCATTAAGAAATCTAAAAGATGGTGAATATACTACTTCACCTGTAGAAGATACTACTGGATATTATATTCTTTATAGAACTAGTCAAGATGAAAAAGCTGAACTAACTGATGAATTAAAAGAAACAATAATAAATACTATTGCTGAAGAAACTGCCACAAATACTGAAAATTATAAATTAAAAGCAATGAAAGCTTTAAGAGAAAAGAATGAAATGGATATTAATGATAGTAAACTTAAAAAAGCTTTCGATGAATTACATAAAAATTATTAATAATAAAACACTTACTCTTTAGTAAGTGTTTTTATTTCTTCATAACTATAACCTTTTCTAAGTAAATAGTTTATTAATTTAGTATTATCACTATATTTCTTTTTAGCTTTTTCATAATCATGTTTTAAAGCATCTGACTCATATTTAATATTTTCTAAACAATTATCTATCATTTCAGATTCATATCCCATATTATATAAATCATTCTTCATCTTTTGAACAAACATATAATAACTTTTATTCTTCATAATAGATTTCTTTTTATTAACTAATTTCTCTAACTTTTCTTTCCATATATTATTATCAAAAGTGCTTAAATAAGAATCAATATCTTTTTCATTAAAATCTAAGTCTAATAAACTCTTTCTTATTTTATATGGACCATCTAATGTAAGATTTACTTTATCATTAATATATGCTTTTATATATGCATTTTTATCTAATAAACCTAATTTCTCTATTTTAGAAATTGTTTTATTTATTAATTGCTTATCAAATCCTTTATTGTTTAAATATGTATATAATTCTTTTCTATTACGCATTTTAACTTCTATATAATTAAGTGCTAGATTATATGCTTCATAATCATTATTCTCTTCAATAATACTATCTAAATCATCAATAGATATTTCTTTTTTAATTAATAAATCATATTTAAGAATTATATCTTCATATAAAGTTAATTCTTCATTATCAAATATAACTTTATACTTATTTCTACCTACTTTTTTAAATTTTCTTATTTCCATTTAACCTCCCTAAATAAAAAGACTTATATAAAAGTCCATTATTCTTCTTCAAACTTTCCATCAGAAGTTAAAATAAATTTAGTGTTTGAGTGAAAAACTGCATATTTATGTCCAATTTCATCCACTTCTACTCCATCTGAATTTTGTCCTTCTATTTTATATTTACCATTAGTAACTTTAAAAGATGAAACTTTACCTGAGTCATTTAAATTAATAATATATTGATATGTTTTATTAATATCTTTTAATTCTGGAATACCACCTATAACATTAGAAAAACTACGGCTATCTTGATTAACATATGTTTTTCCTATACCTGTAATCATATCTTTTACTTTATTAGTAAAAATATTCTCACTTGAATCATCTATTATTTTATTTACTTTTGGCCATATTGCTATTAAAACTAATCCTAAACAAATAACAGCTATTGCAAAACTCATAAATGTCAAACCTTTTTTATTCATTTTAATACTCCATTCTTATATATACATTATACTTATATTATTATTTTTTTGCAAATAAAAAAGGAGTACTTTACTCCTTTTAGTCATTACTATAATTTGTGAAATATCTTTGAATATAAACAACTGGTGTACCCTTGTCTCCACTACCACTTGTTAAATCACATAAACTTCCAAGTAAATCTGTATAACGTCTTGGTGTAGTACCTTGAGTAGCCATTGTTCCTTTTAATTCTTTATCTTTTTCACGAATAGCTTCTTTCATAGCTTCTTGAAGTTCTTCTCCGTGTAGATTTTTAAATTGATTTTCACTAAAGTATTTTAATTTGATTTCATTTGGACTTCCCTCTAAACCTTTAGTATAAGCAGGGCTTACTACTGGGTCAGCAAGTTCCCAAATCTTTCCAACTGGATCTCTAAATGCACCATCTCCATAAACCATTACTTCAACAGTTTTTCCAGTTTTTTCTTTCATCATTTTTTGAACTTTTTCAACTAGTTCTTGACCTGTTCTAGGGAATAGTTTAACTCTTTCCGCAGTAGATCTATTACTTCCTAAAAGTCCATATGGAGAATATCCACTTCCATCAACACTTTCATTTAGAATATCACTCATTAAAATAACATTTGCTTTTGGATTAACTCCTAATATTCTAGCTTTAGTTTCTTCTCTACTATGAATATCACAACAAATAATGCTATTAGTATACTTAAGAATATCAGTTGGTTTATTAGACCAAATCATTTCAAATTCACAGCCTTCTTTTTCAACTAATTCTTTGTATACTTCATACATATTAACACCTGTGAATAAGTGTTTAAAGTGTGAAAATTTCTCTTTGTATTCTTCTTCAGTAATTAAATCATCAAGATTAACATTGTACTTAATTAAATCATCTTTATAAAGAATATCATTTCCTACTTCATCAGCTGGAAAGCTACTCATTAAAGTGATTTTTTTAGTACTTCTTGCCATAGCAGATAATAATACAGCAAATCTATTACGACTTAGTATTGGATATACTAAACCAATATGCTTAGCATTATTAAGTTTTTTCTTAATATCTGCAGCTATTTGATCTAGTGTAGCAAAGTTTCCTTCACTAATACCTACTACTGCTTCAGTAATAGCAATAACATCTTTGTCTTCAACTTCAAAATGTTCACTCTTAGATGCTTTTAGAACTGAATCTACTACTATTTTAGCAAGATCATCACCCTCTTGTACGATAGGTGTTCTAATACCTCTTACGATAGTACCTACATCTCTCATAAATCACTCTCCTACCTTATAATTTTATCATATAAAAAAAACTAATCATATATAAAATACAACTAGTTTACAAATTATTATCAATATGTAATATATCCTAATTCTTTTTCTTAAATAAATTAACAATAAAACTTATTATAACAGTTATTAATCCAATAAATATTGAATATGTTGCTGCTCTTGCTATTTCAAGAGTTATAACTCCATCTACAAATTCAAGTTTATCAACAATTATAAATATTATTGATAATACAATAGTTGAATAGAATAAAACTTTTGTAAATAATTTATAATATTTTGATTTTTCGCTTTTAGTAGTTTTTTTATTCTTGTTTTCATAATATAAAGCAACTACACTACCCGGTATTATGAATATTAAATATATAAGTGCTGAAAAAAAGCTTTCTTTAAAATCAACTAAGCAAGCAACAATAAAGAATAATAAACCAGCACTCATCAAAATACTAGATATTACTGTTTTTTGTTTGGATTGTTCTTTTTTTGTAATCATTATTACTCTAATAATAACACCCAAATAGAATAATCCTAACATTATATAGAAATATCTAATATCTAATGATCCAAACATAATATCACTCTCTCTTTTATCTTATCATCATTTATAGCATAAAAAAACAAATTACAAATACTTTTGTAACCTGTTTACATTCTATTTTAAAAATCCATTTATTATAGTTTCTTCTGCTTTCTTTTTAGATAAACCAAGTGTCATTAATTTTATTAATTGTTCACCTGCTATTTTGCCTATTGTTGCTTCATGTATAAGTCTTGCATCTATATGATTAGATGTTATCTTAGGATCACTTGTTACACTACCATTATCTTTAATAATAGCATCACATTCTACATGTGCAAAGCAATCATTATTACCTATTACATTTGATACAAATTCTTGATGAGAATCTTCACTAGCAACACTTCTTGATGTTACTTTAGCACTAGATTTTTCACCATCTAATTTAACATTAAACATTGTTTTAGCATTTTGACTCTCATGAGTATATATTTTCTCATTTATAACTAATTTAGCTCCTTCACCTAATTCTGCATTAGTTGTTCTAATTGCAGAACTAACACCTTTTATTTGAGCTGTATCCATTTCTAAAGTAGCATTTTTTTCTAAATATATTTCAGTTACTGGATCAAGTATTCTTTTACCATCTCCATCACCTTCTCCATAATGTTTTTCTATATATTTAACATATGCTCCTTCTTCAACAAAGAATCTATGTATTCCATTATGAGAACTATCTTTATGAGCATCATTATGTATTCCACATCCAGCATTTATTGTAACAATAGCATTCTTACCTATATAAAAATCATTATATACTTTATCACTAAATCCACCTTTAGTTAATATTACTGGTATATGTACATATCCATTAATAGTACCTTCTTTAACACGAATATCTATTCCTTCAACATCTTTTTTAGATTCAATTGTAATATTATCAGTAGATGCTCTATCTATACTTTTACCATCTTTTCTAATATTAAAAGCACTATCTTTTTTACCTAATTCTTCATTTATTATTTTAAGAATATGTTTATCTAAATCATTCATTTGAAGCACCTCCTATTTTACAGCAAGGAGTTAGTTCAATAACATCACCAAGTTCACTTTTAGATTTAATTTCTTTTACTTTACCAGATTCTAATAATATTATTTTATCAGCTATATTAATAATTCTTTCTTGATGAGATATTATTATAGTTTTACTATTATTTTTATCTCTTAAATCTTTAAATATTTTAATTAAATTATTAAAACTCCATAAATCAATACCAGCTTCTGGTTCATCAAATATAGTAACTTTAGAGTTTCTTACTGATACAGAAGCTATTTCTATTCTTTTTAATTCTCCACCTGATAAAGAATTATCTATTTCACGATTAATATATTCTTTAGCACATAATCCAACTTGTGCAAGTATATTACAAGCATCACAAGTTTCTAATTCTTGTCCTGAAGAAATATTTATTAAATCATGAACTGTTAATCCTTTAAATTTAACAGGTTGTTGAAATGAGAAAGAAATACCTTCTTTTGCTCTTTTATCTATAGACCAATTAGTAATATCTTCGCCATTATAAAGAATCTTACCACTAGTTGGTTTAATAATACCCATTATTATTTTAGCAAGTGTTGATTTTCCACTTCCATTAGGACCAGTAATAACAGTAAAACTACTATCAAATTTTACATTTATATTATTAAGTATCTTTTTATTATCAATTTCATAAGATACATCAACTAATTCAATCATACTTTTCCTCCAGCAAATATTATAACATAATAATTGAAAAAGAATATTAAAAATGTTATAATCTTCCTATGCAAGTGTGGCGGAATTGGTAGACGCAGCAGACTCAAAATCTGCCGGTAGTAATACCTTGTGGGTTCGATTCCCATCTCTTGCACCACTAAAAAAATAAAAAGAACTTTATAGTTCTTTTTTTTACATTTCTAAAACATGCTCTGGCTTTTTATATAATTCTATACCATACTTTTTATATATAGCCTCTACTTTTTCATAACTAACACCAGGTTTATACCAATCAAAGTAATTATCATAATATTTAGATTTCTTAAATGTCTTTTTATTTCTATCAATTATATATAAATCTATTACTTTATTTGTATCAACATCATCTACTCTAGTAAAATTAAATTTATCATAATTTAAAATATTTAAATCTAATAAACGAGCTCCTGCAAAAGAATTAGGATTTGTTCCAGTTATTAAATATACTTGATCATATAAGAATGAAATAATATCTAAAACTTCTTCTTGAGTCATCGGTGATTTCATTTTAAAAGGATAACTAATATATTGAGTAGATAACACCTTCGAACCGTTATGAAAACGAATATAATGAATTCTATATACATTAGAATCAGGAATATCATGATTTTCTAATTCTACTTTTCTTTCTTTATATTCAATTATTTCATTTTTTAACTTTTTATATTTGTCTAATACTTTCATATAACACCTCTAAGTACAAGTATTATACAACAAATAAAATAAAAAGTATCTAAAAAGATACTTTTATCTTACTAAATGAACTGGTAATCCATTCTTATATTTAATTTTAACTTGTCCTTTAATTAAAGGTTTAGCATAATTAATATAATCTTTCTTCATTTGTTTTTTCTTACTATCATACCATTCAAGTGGTACTTTCTTTTCAACATTTGCTATTTCATGAATATCATATGTACTAATATTTGATTCAGAATCAATAATAGTCATTACACCAGTTTTACCATTATTTGCTGCTTCTACAGCTTTCATACCTAAACTTTCTGCTTCAGTTACATCTGTTAATGATGCTATATGAGAAGCTGCTCTTTGTAAAGTTGAAAATTCAATAGCACGTGTTTTAAGACCAGTTTTTTCAGCAACTATTGCTGCTAATGTACTAGCAGTACCTGATAATTGTTTATGTCCAAATGCATCTACTTTTCTATCAGCACTACCTATTTCACAAACAAATTTACCATCTGCAGTTTGAATTCCTTCTGATACAGCAATTACTATACTTGATTTAGTTTTTCTAAGTTTTTCAATTCTCTTTAAGAATTCATCTAAATCAAATGTTTCTTCTGGTAAATATATTGCATCTACTCCTTCACAATCTTTACCTTTAGCAAGACTAGCTGCTGCTGTTAACCATCCAGCATGTCTTCCCATTATTTCAACTATGCAAACTGTAAGTCTGCTTTGTGGAAAAGATGAATTATCTCTAATAATTTCTTTTAAAGATGTTGCTATATATTTACAAGCACTTCCATATCCAGGACAATGATCTATAATTGGTAAATCATTATCTATTGTTTTAGGAACTCCTACAAATTTTTGTTTTTTATTATGTTCTTTAGCATAATCAGATAACATTTTAACTGTATCCATTGAATCATTACCACCAGCATAGAAGAAAGCATCTATTTCATATTTATCAAGTATATTAAATATCTTTTCATATACATCTTCATTTCCTTCTAATTTAGGTAATTTGTATCTACATGATCCTAGAAAAGCACTTGGTGTAGTTTTCAATAATTCATAATTTTTATTATCACTTAAATAATCATCTAATAGAATAAAATTTTCATCTAAGAAACCTTCTATTCCATAAACCATACCATATACTTTTTCTACCCCTAATTCTTTTGCTTTTTTATAAACTCCAGCTATACTTGCATTAATTACAGCTGTAGGCCCACCTGATTGTCCAACAATTATGTTCTTCATATTTTTAACTCCTTTGCAAACCATTATAGCACAAAAAAATGTAGTGTGAACTACATTTTTAATTTTTCTTTTCTAAAGTTAGATTTGGAACATCTTCATTAAGAGTAAGCCCAGTATCTTTTGCTATTTTTTGAACATAAGTTTCTTCTTTTGGTTCTTCTAATAATTTACTTGTTCTATTAACATCTTCTAAATATAAACTTATTTCTTTATTTAAAGCATCAAATGATTCAGCTGATATAGAAGTAAGTCTTAATCTTTCTAAATTTTGTTCTGTTAATGCAACATTTTTATTAACTACACTTTGTAATAATCCTATTAAACTATTAGTTAATTCTAATGCTTCTCCTTCAGATTTATTACCTTTATTAATAATCATTTCACTTGCTAAAACAGGTAATATTGCATTCTTAGATGTATATAAAGAATTAATAGTAATAAAGTGATTTATTATAGCTCTATGTACTGATAATAATTCTTGTTTCATTAACACAATCATAGTTTCAATAGTAGATATCTTACTATGAAGTATTTCTTTTTTAGTTTTATTATCTAATGCTTTAGTAAAACTTTCTATATCATCCATATTACCAGTAGTAGTATCTAATGAATCTTCTACTCTTTTTAATTCTTTTAATTGAGCATCAAGTTTTAATAAATATAATTCTATATATTTTTTAATATATTCGTAACCTTCTAATTCACTTGATAAAGTTACTAACTGAGTATTAATAGCATCTTGTAACTCTCCTACTTTTTCAGGATTATACTTCTTAACAACTTTAACAGCGGGTTTTGTAGAAAACATACTTTCCCAGAATGTTTGTTGTACTGCTACTCTTTCTTCTTTTACTACATCATCTAATGCTGAATTAACATCTTTTATAGATTCATCTATAGTATCTTTAAACATTAATTCATGTAATGAATCATTTATGAATTTAGAATGTTGAGAAAGTGCTGATCCATATGTTGCAATTGAAGAAATATTTTCTCCTTCAATTGGAAGAACTTCTACTTTACTAAGCATACTAATTCCTTCTTCAGGAGTAACTTTCTTTTCTTTGCTATTTATAACAGAATCTCTAACAGTATCATAATCTTCATCTAAACTTTTAACTATTTTTCTCATTAATTTATTTCTATCATTGAATACATAATATTTAAAACTATTAACATATACATATGATGCTTGACTAAAATAATCTTTAAAATCTAATATTAATTCTCTTTTAAATTCGCTATTATGAGCTTGTTCTAAATCATCTTCTGTTATACCCATTATTGATAATAAATAATCTAGTGTTATATTATTCATTTTTAAATATTTAGAACTATCAACTTTATCATTTAAACAAATAATTAATAAAGCCATTTCTTTATAGTCATTATCACTTGTTAAAAATTCATTTGGTTTAACATTCTTCTTTAAATAGTTATATACTTTTAAGACATCTTCTATCCAAGACATTGTTCCATTTCTAAATCTATCAAGTTCTCTATCTATTTCAGCTTTCTTATTTCTTTCTTTTATATCACTATCATATTCTTCAAGTAATTTATCTACATCAACAAAATCTTCTGGTTTTTTATCCACAGAAAATAAAGCTTGTCTTAATTCAACAGAATTAGTTAATTTTGGATCAAAAGCATTTCCCAAAATAGAATTAACTGTTATTTTACTTGGTTCTCTATCAAATATATATTTACCAAATACTCTTTCTAATTCTTCAATATCTAAATTAGATGAAGTATATGAAAAATCTAAGTCAAAGAATTTAGATAATTTTTTTCTAGTAACATTATTTTTTTCAAAACAATCATTTATTTTTTCACTATATCTACATGCCCCAAAAATAATAGATAATTGTTCAGCATCCTCATCAGATAATTTCTTATTCTTAAAAATACAATAATATGAATATACAACCAATAAATAATTATATACATCTATTGATACATCTTTAAATAATCTTTCTTTTATAGAATTAATTCTAATTTCTTCTCTTCTATTAAAATTATTATCTACTTGTAATTTATAAGCATGAGGTAATACTTTTTCAGTAGTATCTAGATATAAATTATGTATCAATTGTGATTTAGAATAATCTGGATTATATAGATTACTATATATTTTACCTGGAGATAAATCTGATTTTGATACAGACTTACACATTCCTTCACTTACTAAATAATAGAATTTTGTTATATAATTTCTATCTACTTTAGTAGCATCTATATTTTTTAATAATTCTTCTTTCTTAGGTAAATATAATTTTTCTAATAATACATCAAAAGATAAACCATTATCTTCTAAAAATAATGCTAATGGTCTATTATCTAAATAATTACATATTAATAAAGATAAAACTAAATAATCTTTACTAGATTTAATAAAACAATCATTTAAATTATCAAAACTACTTATATATGAATATACCTGACATAATCTATCAAATAATTTATTAGTATCTGATAATACTCCATTATATATATCAGTATATGGAATACCATTATTTTCATCTCTCTTAGTATCTAAATCTGTTTTATATCCAAGTACATCTTCTGAACTTAATTTACACAAAGCAAATACTTGTTTAAAACTTGGATTTTCTTTATTAGTTTGATTAACCATTTCATAGAATATATTACCAACTGATTTATCATATAAGCCATCTACTAAATCAATATTTAATTTTGATTTTAAAAGTACTATTGAAGGATTTTTATACATCTTTTGAATATTAATACCAAGTAAAGTTTCTAATTTTTCACTTGTTAATCCTATTTTTTCTAAATAATCAGTAATAATCTTTTTCTCATCAAATATAGTTTTATTACTAGCGACATTTTCATAATAGAAAAGTCCTAATGTATAAGCAAGAGCTTTTAAATTTTCATCAGTATGTTTGATTCTAAATAAAGTATCTCTATTATCATCTAGATATGAATATATTTTACTAACCATTTCTAAATAATAAACAGTTGATATTTTACATGAAGTAAAATATTTTTGTTCTAATTCTTCAGCAATATCCTTTTTCTTTTGCTCTGATACTCTTCTTAATTCAACAAACAAATCTGATACATTCCCATTAATTAAACTAACTGTTTTTTGATTATCTTCTTGAGAAAACTCACTACTTAAAAATATACTTCTAATAATATCTTCGGGTGTTGCTGTTATAAATTCTTCTTCTTTTTCATAAGGAACAAAGAATTTATAATATCTATTAAATATTTCAACAGGATCTTCATATTGAGCATCATAATATGTTTGTTCAGCATTAAATCCTAATGAAGCTATTACACTTCTATTTTCTTCTGATATTTTTTGATACACATTTAAAGATTGGAATAATAATTTATCCATTTCCTTACTAATGTATCTTCCCTTTACTTCGACACCAACTTTATGATTCAAATAATACATTAATTTTTGAATATATTGTTTTGTCTCTTCGGGAATAATTTCCATATATTCATTGAAACTAATTGGACTCATAAAAACCCCCTTAAAGCGCAATATATTATAGCAAACCCATATGATTATTTCAATAAAAAAATCAATTTTCATTAAGTAAACTTAATAAATAATTGATCTTTTCATTAGTGCTATTTGATTCTTTTTGAATACTTAAATATTTATTTTTTAAAAGTTCTAAATACTCTTTATATAATTTTTTATCTTTATGATTTAATCCAAAATTTATTTCATATTCACTATACTTCTTATTACCTGGTATAAATACTATTAAATTATAATATTTGTTACTATCTTTTATAATTTGTTCACTATCTACCATATAATTTAAATCATTCATTTTAGTTCTTAAAATATCATGATAATTATTTGATATAGTAATTATTTTTTTAAATTTTAAATTAGTATTATTTAGAATATCTAATATAGTATGAGTTCCCATACCAGCAAGTACTAAAGTATCTGCTTCACCTTCTTTTATATTAGATAAACCATCTGATACTCTTAAATCTATTAAATCACTTTTAATATCATTTTTAGCCTTATTTATAACATTTTCACTTATATCTGATGCGATTGAATGTTGATTTCTTTTAGCTAACATTAAAGCTAATTTTGCTTGATCACACCCTACATCTACTACTTTATCATCACTAGATATAAATGAATATATAGCTTCTATTCTATTCAATTAAGAAATCTTTTAACTTTTTAGCTCTTGATGGGTGTCTTAATTTTCTAAGAGCTTTTGCTTCTATTTGTCTAATTCTTTCTCTTGTTACTTTAAATTGTTTTCCAACTTCTTCTAATGTATGAGAAGAACCATCAAATAAACCAAATCTTAATTCTAATACTTCTTTTTCTCTTACAGTTAAAGTATCTAATACTTCTCTTAATTCATCTTTTAATATTTCATAAGTTGCAAAGTCTTCTGGAGACATTGTTCTTTCATCAGCAAGGAAGTCTCCTAAATGTGAATCATCTTCTTCACCTATTGGTGTTTCTAATGATACTGGATCTTGACTAATCTTTCTAATTTCAGCAATCTTTTCAACAGAAAGTCCCATTTTCTTAGATAATTCTTGATCAGTTGGTTCTCTATTTAATTCTAGAGTCATTTGTCTTTCAATTCTAGCCATTTTATTAATAGTTTCAACCATATGAACAGGAACTCTAATTGTTCTTGCTTGATCTGCTAATGCTCTTGTAATTGCTTGTCTAATCCACCATGTAGCATATGTAGAAAATTTATATCCTTTATCATAATCAAATTTTTCTACTGCTTTCATTAAACCTATATTACCTTCTTGAATTAAATCTAAGAATAATAATCCTCTACCAACATATCTTTTAGCAATAGAAACAACTAAACGTAAGTTAGATTCAGCAAGTAAATTCTTAGCATGTTCATCTCCATCAGCAACTCTTTTTGATAATTCTTGTTCTTCTTCTAGAGTAAGAAGACTAATTTTACCTATTTCTTTAAGATACATTCTAACATTATCATTAACTGACATATCTTTACTTTCATCAGGTACATCATCAATAATAATATCATCTTTAAGATCTATTTCTCCACCATTATCATCTTCATCTTCAGCTTTAACTTCAATTTTATTTTCAGTTAATACATTATATAATTCATCTAATGCATTACTATCTAAATCTAAATCTAAAGTTTTCTTAGCTATTTGTTCATAAGTTAAGTATCCTTGTTCTTTACCAGTCTTAACTAATTCTTCTATTCTTTCATCAAAAGATTTAATATTGTTTACCATTTCAACACTTCCTTATTTATATTCTCAATCTTTTTAGCTATTTCTATTTTTTTATTTATGTCTAATGTGCTAGCCATTTGACTTTTTAACTTTTCTACTCTTGCTTTAACTGTATACTTCTTAATAGTATCAAAATATTCATCTAACTCTTTGTCAGTATACTCATCAAGATTATGATATCTATTTATTTCTTTTAATACCTCATTCATTTTTTCATCTTCTGCTATATAATCTATAAAATCACCATATTCAAAATAACCATAATTATTTCTAAATTCTAATATCTTATATGCAAAAGTACTTCTATCTTCATTTATTAAATATCCTAATCTATTTTCAAAATGAAGTATTACATCATCATAATGTAACATTAAATATAATATTCTTATTTCACTAATATCATATTTATTATATCTAGCTTTCTTTATTTCTTTTGGTTCTTCAACTTGCTTAACAACTTTTTTATCACTAGATACTATTTTGTTTTTAATTACTGATTCATCTATACCAAATTCAGTAGCTAATTCTTTAATCTTTAATTCTTTTAATATATCATCATCTAATTTATTAATAGATGCTATTGCTTCATTAATATATTCACTTATTTCAACAGAATCTTTCATATTTTTATTAGATTTTAAATAATTAAGTTTAAAATCTATAAAAGACATTCTATTCTTATAAGCTAAGTCAAAAGCATCTTTACCTTTGTTAACTATATATTCATCACTATCTTTATAGTCATCAAATACTATTACTGTTGATTCAATATTATTTGCTTGAAGCATATCTCCAATTCTAATAGTTCCACGCATACCAGCTTCATCTTGATCTAGATTTAAAACTACTTTGCATTTTAATTTAATTATTTTTTCAAGATGCTCTTTAGTAAATGCGGTACTCATAAGTCCAACTACATTTTTATATCCTATTGATGATACTCTTATAACATCCATAAATCCTTCACATAGCATTATCTCTTTAGATTTCTTAATGTTTGGTAAAGCATTATTAATATTATATAAAATATCACTTTTTTTAAATATAACAGTTTCTTTAGAATTAACATACTTCGCAGGACTATCATCATTTTCTAAATACTTTCTTCCAGAAAAAGCAACAACTTTACTATTTTCATCTAATATTGGAAATATAATTCTATTTTGAAATGTATCATATAATTTAGAATCATATTCCTTACATATATCAATGTTTAATAAATCAGCTTCAGAATACTTTTTAGATAATATTTCAGTTAATTTATTATCAGTAGCAAGCCCAATATTAAATTCATTAATTAAGTC
>Ga0247610_10003540_pt1 | contig 17066 bp, 12 predicted proteins | sample 174DNAGHGhighgp2_FD_193483 | JGI IMG/M metagenome (GOLD analysis project Ga0247610, IMG submission 193483) | Sheep rumen microbial communities from Palmerston North, Manawatu-Wanganui, New Zealand - 1742 DNA GHGhigh gp2 | ecosystem: Host-associated > Mammals > Digestive system > Stomach > Rumen... | reverse complement strand
ATAGACAACCATATAAAAAATACACCTAACCCGACGAAAAGAATCGTCTTCAAAATGTCGGGTAATAATTTTTTCACTTTTTCCATAGATGAAATCAGCTTTCAAAATGAGACGGCAAAGGTACACAAAAAACAAATACACGGAATACGGGAAGATTTCCCCGCCTTGCGAACACACCCTTCCTGCGGAAGCAGTTCACGGGACAAGAGGTGGACGTTAAAGCACTAACAGGTTGCAACCCCGCAGCTGAGCGTTGTCCAAGCGACCGAGCACTTCTATGCCCTGCCCGTTGCGGCGCCCGAGGTCCTCGGTAGCGATGAACGAGCAACTGTAAAGGTTGGCCAAATCCACCACATTGATGACACCCGTGCTGGCGGAGTTGCTGCCGTCCAAGGGGTCGCGTTCGCTTCGCAAACAGAGGCGCATCCATGGCGGGGTCTTGAAAATGTTATCTCCGACACTGTAAGCCTGCGACAACAGCTCGCACATGCCATACTCCGAATGGATGGAATGGACACCAAAGGCACCCTGCAGAACCGCATACAGCTCCTCCTTCACCATCTCTTTCCTGCGCCCCTTCATCCCGCCTGTCTCAAACACAATCAGCTCCGGGAAGTCCATGCGATATTTTTCGGCAAAGTCAAGCAACGCGAATGTCACGCCCCAAAGGATTGTTTTCTGTTGTTTGTCACGCAGATGGAGGAGCTTGTTGTACAGTTCTTCGTGGTTGTAAAGGAAGTAGCCATTGTCTTCAGACGCGGATTGGTGCATCAGGGTTTCCACCATATAGATCAGAGAGGAATTTTTCTGCTCCAGATAATTGGGCAGCAGAGCAAGGAATGTGTATTCAACCGGATTCCCGTAGAAATGGCGAAAACTGTTCAAAAGGCTCTGACGGTAAAGGTCTGCATACTTGATGAAGTGTATCGAATGCGCCATCCCCGTGGTTCCGCTACTCTGGAACGTCAACTCAGGGACGAACTCCGTCGTCCTGACTTCGTGGGTCTTGAAAAAGGAAATTGGCAGGAATGGAATGTCCGACAAAGTTTTCACCATCTCCTTCTGAATGCCAATATGCTGACAATACGCGCGATAGACGGCATTCCCATCGTACTGAAAGCCGAAAACGCGCAATGCCGCTGCCTCAAAATCCGCAGCCGATGAAAGATGGAAAATCCAGTCGGTCAAGGTTTCCATGCAAACGTATTGATGAGATGCATTGCATCTTCCTTAAGATACTGTATCACAGGCTGCAACGAATCATTGTTCGGAGTGCCGTCGAAATAGAGGGAGGCTCTGACAAAACGATTGACACTGTCGGTGAGCCAGAACTGGAACGGGGTGGCCACCTCTTTGCCGAAAATTTCGTAGGATTGCCCCCAAATGTGCGCTTCAGGGTCTCGGATGACGGAATATTGCACGTCATCGGCCTTCTGATAGTGGAATTTCACCATTTTGTCCTCCCGAATCATAAGGTTTCGCAAGCTATCGGCGTTTTTGACCGTGAAACAGGTGAAACGGAGGGAGGCATTCAAATCGGGGTATCTGACGGTGGCCCAGACGATGTTGTCCTCCTGCGGTTCAATGGTCGTATTAGCGAAAACCGACTGTTCGAATCTGAAAGGAAGGGAGGAAAGCCCTACATCGGTTCCGCTGCCCTTGAGCTGCAGCGTGGTGTCCAAAAGACGGTACCGGTGTTCGGGCAAGTCGATTCGGAAATATCCCATAGGTTTGGGTTCGGGCAACGCCTTCGGCTTGCACGACACCAAAGCCGCGCACGCACAAAGCAAAACGATAACGCTTGAACAGGTCTTGATTTGCAAAATCTTATGCATAGAACACCTCCAATGACAATTCACTAATTACAAATATCCCTTCAAGTTCTTGTTTTTTGTACTCAGGCGCAGTTTTTTTAGCGCACGTTCCTTGATTTGTCGCACCCGCTCTCTGGAAAGGCCCAGTCTGTCGCCGATTTCGTCCAGCGTGTATTCATGGGAGGCTCCGATGCCAAAGAAGAGTCTCAGCACGTCCGCCTCTTTTTCAGGCAAGGTGTTCAGGAGGTCGTTGATCTCCGACGAGAGCGACTCATGCATCAGAGAGGTGTCGGTGTTATCGTCATTGTCGTGCACGAACACATCCACGAAGCGTGTCTCCTCATCCGGAGCGATGGGGGAATCGATAGACTGCGGATGATTGTTCATCTTCATGATCTCGGCCACCTTATAAACAGGCATGTCCATGACGTTGGCAATCTCCTCGGTGGTTGGCAGACGGTTGAGGGTCTGTTCCAAGCGGGCGGTTTCCTTTTTTATTTTGTTGATGACACCGACCTGATTCAAGGGGAGACGCACAATACGAGACTGGTCTGCGATAGCCTGGAGGATAGCCTGGCGAATCCACCAGACCGCATAGGAGATGAACTTGAAGCCGCGCGTCTCGTCGAAACGCTGGGCAGCCTTGATAAGCCCCAAGTTGCCTTCGTTAATGAGGTCTTGCAACCCAATTCCCTGGTTTTGATATTGTTTGGCAACGGACACGACAAAACGAAGGTTGGTAGTGACCAACTTGTTTAGCGCATCCTCGTCTCCGGCCTTGATTTTTCTCGCCAGCTCGACTTCTTCGTCCGCCCCGATCATCTGCACTTTGCTGATGTCGGAGAGAAACCGTTCCAACGATGCGGAATCACGGTTCGTGATGGACTTCGATATTTTTAATTGTCTCATTTATATATGACTTAGACTCTTAGCTCTTGGCCATTAACCCTTATACACACATTTCAACAACCAACAACCATTTACTTTTCAACCTTTTCAGTTGTACCTTGACTGTTCAATAAAGTTACATTCTTGGTCATTTTTTCGTCGTTTCTGACCAGGATAACTTTCACTTTGTCGCCAGGAGACTTCGTTTTGAGTACCCCACGCACTTCAGCAAGGCTGTTGACAGGGGTGTCGTCGATTAAGGTGATGACATCCCCCTCCTGGAAGCCGTTCTGTTTTGCGGCTCCGTTGTCGGAAACTTCAGCCACATAAATGCCTTTTACATCGTTGAGGTTCAATTCCTTGGCATTACTTGCGTTGAGTTCCATAATGGAGACGCCGAGGTAGGCTTGCTGCGTGACTCCGAAATGCTCCAAGTCATAGCTGATTTTCTTGACAATGTTGGAAGGGATGGCGAAAGAGTAGCCGGTATAGTACCCGTTGCCGGAAGCGATGGCGGTGTTGATTCCGACCAGCTCGCCTGCGGCGTTAACCAGTGCACCCCCGCTATTGCCGGAGTTCACGGCGGCATCAGTCTGGAGATAGACCTCATCGGAGAGGGTGTTCCGTCCGGTACTGAGCTGGCGTGCCTTGGCACTGATGATGCCGGCGGTGACAGTGGAGTTGAGTCCCATGGGGTTGCCGATGGCAAGCACCCATTCGCCGATTCGCACTGAATCCGAGTTGGCGAACTTCAGGTACGGCAGCCGCGTCTCCTTTATTTTCAGAAGAGCCAGGTCGGAGGCGGGGTCGGTGCCGATGATTTCCCCGTCATACTCACGCTTGTCGTTCAGTGTGATGGTGACTTTGGCAGCATCCTCCACCACATGGTTGTTGGTCACGATATAGCCGTCGGAAGAGATGATAACCCCGGAGCCAGCTGCCTGCACCGGATAGGCACTCGGGGCAGAACCGAAGAAATGTTCCCAAATTGTCCCTCCAAAAAATTCATCCCAAGCGGATGTCTTCTGCGTAAATTCTGTCTTGATATAGACCACCGCGTTGACGGAAGACTCGGCCGCATCCGTCAGATCCACATACTTTGCCGTGGTGTGAGGCGTACGGTTCTCAGGCTGCGAGCAACCTGTATAAGCCGTTGCCATAATAGATAAAATTGTGATTGTCAATACCTTGGAATAATTCATTGCTTTCATATCATTACTACATTTATATATATGTGACGTTTAAAAACTGAACTATAACGGAATAGTTTAAAAAAAATTGCACCGAAAAAGTTTGTATCGAAAAAAATCTTATTTTTGCCGCCACAAAAAATCACAAACTAAAAAACCAAAAAAATGTACGCAATTGTAGAAATAGCCGGGCAACAATTCAAGGTTGAAAAAGACCGCAGAGTCTATGTTCAACGCCTTAAGGCTGAAGAAGGTGCGCAGGTCAAATTCGACCGCGTGATGTTAGTGGACAATGACGGTACTGTAAATGTGGGCACGCCGACCGTAGCCGGTGCCAGCGTGACCGCTACCGTTCTCCAACATCTGAAAGGCGACAAAGTTCTCGTCTTCAAGAAGAAAAGAAGAAAAGGCTATCAGAAACTGAACGGTCACCGCCAGTGCCTGACCTCCATCAAGATTGATAGCATCACCCTGTAAAATTTAGTGTTAACGATTAAAATTTAGACTTATGGCTCATAAAAAAGGTGTCGGTAGTTCACAGAACGGCCGCGAATCAGCGAGTAAAAGATTAGGTTTGAAAATTTTCGGTGGTCAATTTGCCAAGGCCGGCAACATCATCGTACGCCAAAGAGGCACTGTCCACAACCCGGGCAAGAACGTCGGCATGGGCAAGGATCATACTCTCTTCGCACTGTGTGATGGTGTCGTCGAGTTCAAGAAAACCTATAAGGACAGATCTTACGTCTCCGTCATCCCTGCCTCGCAGGAGTAAGGGAACAGAAAAAAATCGCGCGGCTGTTGCACATGTCGAAAAAAAGTGTATTTTTGCCGCGCAAAACCAGCCACTTTAGCTCAGTTGGTAGAGCGACGCATTCGTAATGCGTAGGTCGCGAGTTCAAGTCTCACAAGTGGCTCAAAACCATAAAAAAAGAGGAACTTAACGTTCCTCTTTTTTTATTTCCTCCCACTCCTCGTCGGGAAGTTTTGCCCCGACATACTCAATCAGCCTCGCTGAAAGACGGGATGCTAAATTACCGGATTTCAGGGCGTCATAGCCATTCACATAACCGAAGAGGAAACCCGACGCGTAGATGTCGCCGGCTCCCGTGGTGTCGCGGCGTACTGCGTCCACCGGCGCAATGGCGGTGACCACCCCGTCTTCTTTGATGTAGGAGCCGTCTTTGCCCACCTTCACGATGGCTATAGGACAATACTCGGAAAGAGCATGCAAGGCCTCCACATTTTCCACACCCGTGAACGCCTTGGCTTCCTCTTCGTTGGCGAAGATAATGTCCACGTAATCGCGCAGCAACATTTGCACGAACTCAAGATTACACGCTATGAGGTTGTAGCTGGCCATGTCCATGGAAACCTGCAACCCGTGAATCTTGGCCTTCCGGCAGACGTCCAGGATAAGGTCGTGGTTGAAGACAAGGTAACCCTCGATATGGATAAGGTCGTAATTGTCGAAAACGGCCTCCTCAACCTCTTCGGGCTGCATCGTGGCGGCAGCGCCGAGATAGGTGGCGAAGGTGCGCTCCGCGTTCGGAGAGATGAAGGTGATGGCGACACCCGTGTCCTGATCGGCGGTGATGAGATGCGGTATTACACCGAAACGGTCGCATTCCTTGCGGAACAGCCGGCCAAGGTCGTCGTCACCCACCTTGCCGATGTAGCCGGCGGTCGCGCCGAGACGGGCCAGCCCGTGCATGGTGTTGGAGGTGGAGCCGCCGGTGGCCATGGTCTGCGGCATCCCGGAAATGGCCTCCAAAATTTCGTGCTTGCGCTGAGCGTCAATCATCTCCATCCCCCCTTTCTGAAGTCCAAAGCGGTTCAGTAGTTCGTCATTGTCTATGTGCACCAGAATGTCCACCAGTGCATTTCCGATACCTAATACTTTTTTCATATCTATTGCTTGTTCATGTTGATTACTACACTTATGCCGACAAGGAAAGCGACCCTTTCCCCCTCTTTAAAATTTCAAACGGCAAACATACACAAAATTCCGAAATTTTGTGTATGTTTGCACACCATTTTTCTATATAAAGATGAAGAAGTTTTTTTTTATCAGTATGCTGCTCTGCCTGACGTTTTTAGCTCAGGCACAACGCTTTTCCTCTTTCTCCAAAGACCCGTCCAAGACTGTGGAGGAGATGAAAGAATTCTATTCTTCCACCCCAAAAGACCGACAAAGGGAAGCCAAGGAAATCCTGGATGAGTTCGAACTGATGTGGCAAACCCGGATGGACGCGGAAAAACAGTCCGTTTTCATCGAAATCGCCAACAAAATGGTGAAGAAGAAATACCGGCCCATCCCCCATTTCCAAAGCTTCATCCACACCTACGACGCGTTCCTGCAAAGCCAATATGCGGAGGAGACGGACACATGGAAAAAACTTCTTGAATACCACATTGGCAACAGTTCGACCTATTTCGAGGGAAAGATGAAACTCTATGAGAATTTTTTCCTCAACAACATGATGAACCAGGGCGACAATGTGAAATGGCTGGTTGTAGGCCACACTGGCAACATGGGTTTTGACAAGGAGCCATATTTCGACTTCAAAGGCATCGATTTGTGGGGATATTCTGCCAAGGACAGCCTAATTGTGAGCAAAGTCAGCGGCCGCTACTACCCCGACAAGCTGCTGTTCAAAGCTGACGGCGGCATCGTTTCATGGGAACGTGCCGGATTGGACGACAAAGTCAAGGCCGTCCTGAAAACGTACGATATAGATCTGAGGTTCCCTCGCGTAGTGGCCGACAACGTCCTGTTCCACTACCCTCGCTTGTTCGCGCAACCTGTTATCGGCCGCTTGGAAGACAAGGCCGTTCTGCCCACCTCCGAAGAGAAGGCCACCTATCCGCGCTTCATCAGCAAAGAATCCACCTTACCAGTGAAAGGCCTCTACAAAGATGTCGACTATGTCGGCGGTTTTGAGATGCGCGGCGCCTCCATCTATGGCAGCGGCCATGGGGACACCCTCGCCAAAGTCACCATATACAACGAAGGGGAAGTCATCATCTCCGCCGCCTCGAAAAGTTTTCTGATCAGACCCACCAACCTTCTGTCTGAAGACGCTAAAGTCTCCATTTACATTGAAAACGACTCCATCTACCACCCCGCCGCCAATTTCAAATACGACAACGAGAAGAAAAGCCTGCTCATTTCCCGGCCTAAACAGGGGGTGGGCCGCTCCCCGTTCTTCGATTCCTACCACAAACTGGACATGTATGTGGAATCCGTACAATGGGTCACCACTGAGAAGCGCATTGAATTCAAACCAATTGTAGGAAACACAAGCAGCCAAGCCGCCTATTTCGAGTCCCAGAACTATTATGAAGAAGGGGTGATGCACGAAATCGAGGGCTACAACAACGTCAACCCGCTATATACGCTATGGCAGCTGTTCAACAGCGCCGGATACGAAGACCTCACCATAGAAGATGTCATCCGCTGGTTCAACAAACCGCCTTTGGACATCAAGGCGATGATGATCGACTTCGCTGCACGCGGTTTCATCGAATATGACGTGAACCACAACCGTATCCACTACCGTAGCAAAATAGCCCAATATCTTAACAATCAAGTCAAAAGAAAAGACTATGACTATATCAAACTCGAATCCAAGACCCACTACGCTTCTTTGGATTTGGCGACCAACGACCTGAAAATCACCGGCTGTGAATTTTTCGTGCTGAGCGACCCGCAGATTGTAAACGTCTACCCCATGAACGAGCTGGTCACTGTCAAGAAAAACCGCAACATGGTTTTCTCCGGCCGGGTCATCGGCGGCCTGTTCGATTTCGTGACCCACAACTGTTCGTTCGACTACGACCGCTTCCTCGTGGACATGGATGTCATCGACACGCTCATCATGTACGTGGAAGACAAGGACGGCCCGATGGACATGTACGGCGACTACAAGCTGAAGCGTGTTCGCAGCCAGATTGAGGAGCTTTCCGGAGTGCTGTACATCGACGTCCCCGGGAACAAGAGCGGCATGACCGACTACCCCGACTATCCCATCTTCGAGGCGCGGAAGGGAGGCAAAGTGTTCTACGACCAGCCTTACGTTTTGGGTGGAGTATATGACCGCAACAAATTCTACTATGCGGTGAACCAGTTCCGAATCATCAATCTCGACAACTTCGTCATCGACTCGATGAAGTTCAGCGGAGCCTTGATTTCCGGCGGCATTTTCCCCGACATCGCGGAGCCGCTGAAAGTGCAGCCCGACTTCTCCCTGGGTTTCGTGCATAATACCGGCGGACTGCCCATGTACGGCACCCGAGGAGCGTATCAAGGCCGTATCAGCTTAAGCAACAAAGGCTTGCGAGGAAAGGGAAATATTGACTACATCACTTCGCACACTTTCTCCGACAGTTTGGTCTTCTACATCGACTCCACGAACGGCGCCGCCAAAACACACACGGTCGATGAGCAGATGGCAGGGGCGGAGTACCCGCCGGCCTCGGTTGAGGAGGCCTATCTGCATTGGGAGCCCTACCAAGACCAGATGTTCATCCATACGTTGGAGAACCCGATGGCCATTTTCCGCGAAACCGAGCTTACCGGCAACTCCAAGATTACTCCGAGCGGCATGTTCGGCACCGGCATCGTCAAGTTCAATCGCGCCGACATCTCCTCTCAACTGTTCCAGTTCAAGCACCACGAACTATTGGCCGACACCGCCAATTTGCGGATTTACGACATCAGTGGCGGCAAAGATGTCGCCTTCTCCACCGACAACTACAACTCCCACATTGACTTCAAGACCCGCAAGGGCCGCTTCTTAGCCAACGGCGAAGCTTCCGTAGTCTATTTTGTGCAAAACGAGATAAAAGCCAAATCCTCAGAATTTGAATGGGACCCCATCGACTCGACCATGCTGCGGTTCAAGTGGGACGACCCCTACAAGAACACGGACATCGACAACACGCCAATCAAAGATTTGGTGGATATGCAAAGTACTGGCAACGAGCTATATGCAGTTCTGCCAGAAGCCAACTACCAATTTACGGCAGTGACAGCCGAGTTCGACTTCTCGAAGAACATCATCTCCGCCCATGGTGTGCGATACATCAATGTGGGGGATGCCGCCATCACGCCGTTTCACGGTGACGTGACCATACGCAAAAAAGCCGCCATGGACATTCTGAAGCAGTCGCGCATCCTGGCTGGCCGGGAGAACAAGTTTCACGAACTCTACAACTGTACCACCCGCGTGCAAAGCGCCACAAAATTCTACGCCAACGGCTATTATGACTACATCGACGCCGAGCAGCGCGTCCAGACGCTCTACTTCGACACGGTGTACTTCATGAAAGAGACATTCGGCGAAGCGAAAATCCCGTTGGAAAAAGACTTCCACTTCAGCGACCAGTTCGCCTTTGACGGGCGCGCTGAGCTGCACAGCACCAACCCGTTCCTATCCTATTTCGGCGGGGTGGAAATTATCCACGGCTGCGACTCCATCAAGCACGCACGCATGAAAATCCTGCAACAGGTGGACCCCAACAACATCATGCTGCAAGTCCACGACCGCACCAAGGACATGAATGAGCGCAAGGTGGTGGTGGCTATCGCCTCCAGCAACAAGACAGGACGAATCTACACGGCATTCGGTGTCGCGAAGGATGAATTCAACGACGCAGAATATATCAACGTTTTCGGCTACATCACCTATGACAAGGAGACACACGAGTTCAAGGCCGCGTCCAAGGAAAAGCTGATGGATCCGTCCATCCCCGGCAATATCATTGTGCTGAACACCGACAACTGCGAGGCGCACGGCAGCGGCACCATCGACATGGGCGCGAAGCTCGGCCGCGTGAACTTCGTCACCAACGGCACCATCGTCAACTACATGCTTGCCGACTCTGCCGAAATGCACCTCACCACCTCCATTGACTTCTTCTTCAACGAGAAATCCATGGACATCATGAATAAATCCTTAGAGAACACGACACTTGATTTCGTGGATGTCTCCGAAGACCAAGCCTTCGACCTGGCCCTGTACAATATCCTGGGCAAAACCGAATACGAACGTTACCAGCGCAACGTCGCATTAGGACAGAACCGCCGTCTGCCAGACGCCTTGCAAGTGAAATTCCTCTTCTCCAACATCGATTTCGAGTGGGACAAGGAACAGTCCACTTTCAAGTCCCAAACCAAGCTGCCGCTGATTGTGTGCGGAGCCAAGCAGGTCTATAAGCTGGTGCCCGGCCGTATCGTCATCGAAAAGCGGGGCTCACGCAACCGGCTGTACCTCTACTTCGAATTCGACAACCACTTCTTCTACTATCAGTTTGACAACAACGCGGTGTCAGCATTCTCATCCGACAAGGCGTTCAACGAGGCCATTTCGAGCGTGAAACCCAAGAACCGGTTCCAAGCTCCCGATCAGGCCAAAGGATTGCCCTCTTTCACGTATAAGCTGGGCAACCGAAGCTTGAAGAACAAATTCGTCAAGAAATATTTCACAGACATCGAAGAAGAAACTGAGACTGAAGAGTAATATGGAACGTATCTGGATTGCAGGTCCTTGCGCGGCCGAAAGTCGCGAACAAGTTTTCGGCACCGCGAAAGGGTTGGTGGAACAAGCCGCAAACGCCCACATCCCTTTGCATTACTTCCGGGCAGGAGCCTGGAAGGTGCGCAGCGCCCCCAATTGCTTCTCCGGCGAGGGCGAAGCTGCCCTGCCCTGGCTGCAAGAGGTGCAACAGACGTTTCGCATTCCCGTCTGCGTGGAGGTGATGAACCCCAACCAAGTGGAAATCTGTGCAAAACACGGCATCAAAACCATCTGGATAGGTGCACGAACCTCCATAAACCCTATTGATATTCAACAACTTGCAGATTCCGTACGACACTCGGATTTCACGGTTTTGGTCAAGAACCCGATGATTCCCGATCTGAAACTGTGGCAAGGGAACATCGAACGGTTCCTGAATGCAGACGTCTGCAAAGTGATGGCCATCCACCGCGGGTTTCCCGATTCCAAGGAGAACATTTACCGCAACAGCCCGCTTTGGCAGATTCCCATAGAGCTGAAAGTCAGCATGCCGGAATTGCCAATCCTGTGCGACCCGTCCCACCTTTGCGGAGACACACGATGGATTCCCCCAGTGGCGCAATTGGCCATGAACTACGGATTTAGCGGACTGATGCTGGAATGCCACCAACAACCGTCCGTTGCACTCTCCGACCCAAAACAACAGCTGACGCCTGCCGAGTGGGCAGAGCTGATCTCCCACTTGGACTTGCGTTCTGACACCGCAGACCTGGATTTGGTGAAACATCGCTCCCTGTTGGAAAACATTGACAACCAAATCAGCGAACTCCTTTTCCAACGCATGACCTTGGTGGACGAAATTGCGGACATCAAGCGAAAAAAACATATCGCTGTGGTACAGCCCCTACAATGGCAGCAAGTGGCCAAACGGTACAAAAAGCACACAGAAGACATCAATTATCAAGAATTCATAGAACATTTCCTCGAACTATTACACCAATCATCCATCAATCGCCAAAAATAGTACAATATGGACGAAAACGTAAATAAACACAGCAGATTACTCATCTTCTTATGGATTGTGGTCGCATTCTTAGCCGGTTTCTCCGTCGCACTGCGCTGGAACCCGCACAGGCTCAGCCGATCCGGGAACGAGCAGCTCAGCAAGATGAGCGAAGTGATGAGCTATATCAACCGATACTATGTGGACTCCGTGAATGTGGACTCCATCTACGGACTCGCCATAAACGCCATGCTGCAGGGTCTTGACCCCCATTCCACCTACTCCACTGCGGAAGAGAACAAAACCATGATGGAGACGCTGGAAGGCTCCTTTGAAGGTATCGGCATCCAGTTCAACATCATGAACGACACGCTGATGGTGGTGTCCGTCATCTCGGGCGGCCCCTCTGAAAAAGCGGGCCTCATGGCAGGAGACAGAATGATTGAAGTGGATGGCAAATCTATCATTGGCATCAAGAACGAACAAGCATTCAAGCTGTTGCGAGGAAAGAAGGGTTCAAAAGTGAAAGTCGGAATCCTCCGGCCCGGGTTCAAAGACAAATACACCTACGAGATTACACGAGGCGTAATCCCCACTTACACGGTCGATGTGGCATACATGATCGACTCCCGCACCGGATACATAAAATTGAATGAGTTCGGCAGCACCACTGCCAAGGAGTTTAACAAAGCCATCATGAAACTCAAAAGGCAGGGAATGAGTTCGCTAATTGTCGATTTACGCTCCAATACGGGCGGGTTCCTGGATGCCGCCATCAGCGTATGCGACGAATTCCTGCCCCAAAACCGCAAAATCGTCTCCATCGAAGGGTCCAAGGTCCGCCCAGAAGTAATCTACGCCTCCAAAAAGGGCGACTTTGAAGACGGCCAGGTCGTGATCCTGATTGACGACTTCAGCGCATCAGCCAGCGAGATTGTCGCTGGCGCAGTCCAAGACAACGACAGGGGAGTGATTGTCGGTCGGCGTTCATTCGGCAAAGGTTTGGTTCAAAGGCAGTTCGACCTTTCCGACAACTCCTCAATCCGACTGACCACCTCCCGTTACCATACTCCAAGCGGCCGTTGCATCCAACGCGATTACGAAAACGGCTCGGAAGCTTACTATGAAGACCTTTACAAACGACTGCTTAACGGTGAAATGGAGAGTGCCGACAGTATCCACTTAGACTCCACCAAAATTTACCACACGCTGAAAGGACGTACCGTCTATGGCGGAGGCGGCATCATGCCCGACTACTTCGTCCCGCTGGAACGCATCGACGACAAGGAAACCTACTATGAAATCTCCAACTCTTCAGCCCTGATCCAGTTCGCATTCCACTATGCCAACGAACACAAAACGGCCCTGAAGCAACAATTCCCCGACGCGCAATCCTACGTGGCAAAGATGCAGGTCAACGATCAGCTGATACAGCAACTCGTCAAATATTATGAGAAAAACAACAAGAAGAAAGCGTCGAAGATGTCCGCAAATTCCTCCAAAGAGCTGAAGACTTGGCTAAAAGCATTAATCGGCCGCAACCTTTACGGCGAAGAGGCTTTCTACCCCACCATTAACAACACAGACCCTGTAATCCACAAGGCATTGGAAACATTAAAAAATTAATCAGCTCATGATTCAACGACTTGCCGCCGTACAGATGACACGCGATTCCCGATGAGGGCTATGCGGCCACTACCTCATCCTGACCCGTCTCAAATCCAGCATGTTCACCGGGTTTGTACCCAAACCCTGCACGTTTTTCTGCACAAAACGCGCTACTTTGTCATAATACAGGATGACAAACGGGGCGTCCGCCACTAACATTGAATCCATCCGGATATAGTATTCTGTCCGCACAGAATCATCTGTACACCCCTGTGACTCATCATACAACCTATCAAAGGCGGGGTTGACATAATGGGTATAATTGGAACCATTGGGCTGAAGATTTTTGGAATAGAACAACGACATCTGGTTCTCGGCATCGGGGTAGTCGCAAATCCAGGAACCCCGGAAAAACGGGAGCTGATAGCCGCGCATCATCTCCCTTTGCTGTGCCGCCTGAGCCACGTCCAGTTTAAGGGTAATGCCTATTTGCCCCAATTCGTGTTGGATATACTGACACAAATCGGCATATTGCGCCGACACAGTGAGCGTGATGTCCGGAAGTCCTTCCCCATTCGGATAACCCGCCTCGGCCAACAGTTTCAAAGCTTTTTCGGGATCATAGTCGTATCCGCCAGTCCGTTCCGGGTCATAAGACGGCATCCCACGCGGGACAAAGCCTCCGATTCCGGCATAGCCCATATTGTTCCGCAGATATTTCATCATCTTGTCGCGGTCAAATCCATAGTTGATAGCCTGACGAACCCGTCGGTCTCGCAAGGGATTTTTCTTCCCTGTCGATTTAAGGTTGAAACCAAGGTATTCCGTATTCAGGTACGGGCCCGTTATCAGCCGGATTTTGTCAGCATACTCTGGATTTAGCCGGCCATCCTTGGTCAACAAAGCGTCCTTGTAGCTCGGGTCCACACCCGACATGAAATCGAGCGAGCCTTTCATGAACTCCATAAAGACCGACTGCTTGTCAACGATGAACGACACCGCGACCGCATCGATATAGGGCAGTCGCTGACCGGCGGAGTCAGTTTCGAAATAGTTGGGGTTCTTGCGCATCACGAGTTTCACGCCCTCCTCCCACAGCTGCATCTGGAACGGACCGGTACCGACGGGATGTTTCCGGAAGTCCTTGCCGTAACGCTCCACGACCTCATGCGGCACCACCGAACAATACTTCATCGTCAGGATGCCCAGAAACGGCGGGAACGGCTCCGTGAGCTCAATTTGGAACACGGTGTCGTTCAATGCCCTGAAGGCCGGTTTCCCATGAGCGTCTCGCTTCACTTTCTGGAATATCCACGCACCGGGAGAGGCCACGTCGGGACTGAGGATGCGTCCCAAGCTATAGACAAAATCCTCTGCCGTGACATACCGAGGCTTCTCGAAAGGAAAATAGTCCGTTTGATGGAAGCGAACATCCTGCCGCAGGACAAAAGTGTATGTTCTGCCGTCATCGGAAATTGTCCAGCTTTTGGCGATGGCAGGCACCACCCGCAACTGGTCGTCCATATCCACCAAACCGTTATAGAGCTGGTTGCAGGGCCAGATCGCCGCCTGTCCGGAAGCGAACGCTGGATCGAGGCTCAGGATGCCCGATGACTCGTTATAGTGGAAAATCTGTTTGTCGGGATGGTCGAACTTCGACTTACACGACGGTAACAACATCATGCAAACTGAAATGACGATTAGCACAGGAAGCGTAGGTTTCATATCATGATAGAGCCTGGTTGATTTTCTTGGACGACTCCAGAAGGGAATTATATTCCTCAGGAGTGATGTCAATATAGAAATAGTAAATCGGATTGACGGGTTGCCCGTTTTTGATGACCTCGTAATGCAGATGCGCTCCTGAGGACATGCCCGTTGAACCCACATATCCAATTAGTTGACCACGTTTCACCTTTTGTCCTGGTTTCACGGCGGTTTTCGACATGTGTGCATAGAGCGTCTGGTAGGAGTAACCATGGTTGAGTACGATGCATATGCCGTAACCGGAGCCTGGGTTATCACGGGAGACCGTCCCGTCGGCCGTGGCATAAATGGGAGTGCCTTTCGGGGCGGCGATATCAATGCCTGTATGGTTGCGCAAGGTCTTGAGTATAGGGTGATAACGCTTTCCGAAACCGGAAGTGATGGTATACATGTTTTTCAACGGGCGTATAGCCGGGATAGCCGCCAACATCTCCGCCTTGGAGCTTGCTATCTTTTCCAACGTGTCCAGCGAACGGGTCTGCACCGCCAAACGCACCGTAAGCTGGTCGGCTTTCTTGTTGGCGGCTCGCATGAGGGTGTTCGCCTCGGAGCGTGACAAGCTGTCGTAGCGAGTGTCCTCGACCAGCAAAGGATAGCGCTCACTCGACGGCACCGGATCCGCCTCAAAGACATTGCGGTAGATATTGTCGTCACGGTCTTCTATGTCCGCCAATGCCTCCGACATCACGTCCAGACGGTGGTCCAGATATTCCAGTTCATCCTTCAATTCGTTATTCTCTTTCTCCAACACCTTCACTTTTGGCGAGTCGATGAAATAGAAGCCAATCCAGACAAACACCAACGCAAAGGCCACACCGCTGGCGAACACCCATGCAATGCGTTTGAAAAGGTGCTTGAAGCTCAGCTTAACCTTCTCATACGTAAGCGTTTTCGGATTAAAATGATAGAAGGATTTGGTCATTTCAATTAATTACATCCAATGCAGATTTGGTCGCCCAATCCATAATTGTTGATGTTCCCGCTGTTTCTCTTGATGAGGATTTTCAGCTGGATACCATACCGTTGGGCGATATAGCGATAGGTGTCGCCCTCCTGCAACGTATGGTACGGCACAGAGGATTTGGTGCTTTTCATTTCGAGATAGATTACCTCATCCTCTATGGGTTCGGAACCGTCATAGACATCGTTGTAAAGTCGGAGATTCTTCTCCGTCATTTGCAGGGCGTTGGCCAGTTTCTGGTAGGTGTCGCCCGCGCGGGCCAGGATGAACTTCGTCTTGTTGTTCTCATACACCGGCCTGCTCGTATAGGGGTAATAGGCCAACTTGTAGGGAATGGAATAGGGGTCCAAGACAAAGACATTCAGTCCGTTCACCTTTTCGGGTTGGTTGGTCGGCTGGACAACGGTTTCCCGGGGCTGTTCGGCAGACGATTTCGATTGTTCCGCAACTTTTTCGACAGGCTGCACTTTCGTCTTTGCAGGCTTCTCCACAACCACCTGTATGCCGTTCACCTCCATGGTGTCCGCCTTGACGGCTGGTTTCGGTGAGGCCACTTTGGGAGTCTCGGCAGGCTTTTGTGAGACGGGTTGCGACACCTCTGTCACGACAGGCTGAACCGTACGCGTTTCCGCCGGCTTTGCCACCTCTTTGGGCTGGACATCGGTCTGGGCGATGGTCTGCTTTGGCGTTGCCGGGGCGGGTGTCACGCCGGCACGTTCCGGCTGGGGTTTCTGCATCGCACGCAACGCCGTAGTGTCGCCAAGTTTCTGGGCCACCTTGCGGTCATAGTGCATCAGGTAGTACTTTTCGATGATGGAGACCAGCGTGTCCGCATATTTCGGATTGCCGGAAAACCCTGCTTCCAAGAGTCCCTTTGCCCATGACTTGTAGTCCGTGATGGGGAAATAGAACAGCTTCACATAACGGCTGCGGGTCGAAAGGAAGAGCGAATGGTCGCGATAAGACTCGGCATCCGTGGCATATTTCCTGTAACAGTTCTCACGGTTCTTGTCAGCCGGGCGGTAATAGGTCTCCCCAGTCCACTCCTGTGTATGGCACATGATGGCGAAATGGTTGTGGCACTCCCGCACCAAATCATTGGTCCCCGCCTGCGACGCATAGATGGCCTGGGCCAATGTGATGCTCGCCGGAACCCCGTAAAGCTCCATCTCTTGCATGGCAAGGTCCTTATAATCGTCAATATAGTCATAAATACGATCCTCCATCGTGTACTGTGCGTATCCGATGGTCATCAGGCAAATGCCTATCACTAACAAATATAATTTTTTCATCGTTATGAATTTATCTTCTTAATAA
>Ga0247610_10003539_pt1 | contig 17067 bp, 1 predicted proteins | sample 174DNAGHGhighgp2_FD_193483 | JGI IMG/M metagenome (GOLD analysis project Ga0247610, IMG submission 193483) | Sheep rumen microbial communities from Palmerston North, Manawatu-Wanganui, New Zealand - 1742 DNA GHGhigh gp2 | ecosystem: Host-associated > Mammals > Digestive system > Stomach > Rumen ... | reverse complement strand
TCTCATGAGCTGGGTCCCGACACCGAAGCCCCGTTCGTCGCCAGCGTAAACCCCTCTGACAACAGCCTTGCCGTGACCTTCAACGAAGCACTCGACCCCGCCAGTGCACAGACGGTCTCTAACTACCACCTCGACAACAACGTCAACGTGACCTCCGCCTCTTTGAACGGCAGCGTGGTCACCTTGTCCGTCTCCCCTGCCCTCTCCGAAGGCGGCACCTACACCTTGATTGTCAACAACATCGCCGATGTAGCCGGGAACGTGATGACCGCCGACACCGTTACCTTCACGTACGGCGTTGACGCGGAATTCCAAGTGGCCAACATCGCCGCCCTCCGCGCCAAATGGACCGATGCGCTGGATGTCAACGGCACGCACTTCGGCAACGATGTCTATAAGCTCACCGGCAATGTGATCGTTACCGGCATCAACGACAGCTACCGCCATCAGATTTTCATCCAAGACGCCACCGGCGCTATCGTGATTGACGACCCCAGCGGCAAGATTGTCAGCGCATTGGAAGCAGGTGACGAGATTACCGGCCTCTACGGCACCCTCACCGACTATTACGGGCTGCTGCAGTTCGCCGTCACCGAGGAGTTCTCCGCCCCGGCCATCTCCATCTACAACGATGTCACCCCGCTGACCGTCACTGTCGCCGACATGCAGGACATCGACTACATGAACGCGCACCAGTGCGAGCTCATCAGCATGGAAGGGGTTTCGTTCAACGAGACCGGCACCTTCACCAACGGCACGAAATACACGCTCACGCAGAACGGTGTCACCGGCACGGGCGTGTGGATCCACTTCTACAATGTGGCGGGCCTCACCGGCGAAGCCATCCCGTCCGGTCCGACCAACCTCAGCGGCGTGAACAAGATCTCCTACAGCCAGTACTACCTGATCCCGCGCACCGGTGCTGACATTGGCACGGGCCTCCCGCAGTACCTCACGGAGAACGACGTGGTGGTCTATCCGAACCCCGTCGCCGACCAGCTGACGGTGACGCTCCGCACCGACGCTTTCCGTGTGAGCGACATGGCGGTTTATGACCTCAACGGCAAGCTCGTGATGGCACAATCTGTCGAGGACAACCAGATCAGCGTGAACGCATCCCGCCTCGCCACCGGCAGCTACTTCCTGCGCCTGAGCGACGGCAAGAACAGCGTGACCACGAAGTTCGTGAAGAGATAAACGAGAAACGTAGAACGCAAGACACAAGACGGCGTGCATCGGAAGGTGTACGCCGTCTTTTTGTATCGGAGGGTTTGCAGAGATGTAAAAAATTGCGCCTCGATAGTCACCACCCAATAATTTTAGTATCTTCGCCCCTTGAAACAGAACCCGAATTATTCACCAAACTCTTATAGCGTATAGAGACAGAACAGACTTTTTAACATATTGACATAAAGCGTTTTCGCTTTTCTTGAAGTAACAGAAATCCCGACAATTTCTATCACACCAGAAAGGAAACGAGAATGCTCACGGGTAAAATCGTGGGCTTTCTTATTGGGTGTGAAGGTAGTCGAGAACCTCTGTTACCAATATATAAAGTTCACGATTTTTGTAAATGAAGCAAAAATATGACACGACATAATAAGAATGATTATTTAAGAACAAAAATGAATAAGCTATGAAAAAAATATACTTTTGGAGCATTTTGACACTGATTATCGCAACATTTTTCCCGACTGGCCTCCTCGCGCAGGAGCGCACGTCCGCGAACGGCGCGGGAAACGCGGTGGCGCAGCGCGAGACACACGTGACACCTGCGCAGGCGCTGAACGTGGGCTATACCTTCATGCGGACGGGTTCGGGTACACGGGGCAGCGGTACCCGAAGCAGCGACGTGCGCCAGCAGGCGATGCAGCTGGTCTATACCGGCCAGGCCTACGACAGCCTCACCGGCACCGTCACCGACTGCTACTACGTCTTCGCCCTGCAACCCAAAGGGTTCGTGATTGTGGCAGCCGACGACCGCGTGGAACCCATCCTCGGCTACTCCTACGACAACGACTTCGCGGTGGCGAACATGCCCGACCATGTGCGCGTATGGCTCGGCAGCTACGAACGACAGATTGAGGCGGTGACGAAAAGCGACCTACGGCCCACCCCCGCCACCGAGAGCAAATGGACCGACCTGAGATCCGGACAATCGGCAGGAACGCGCAGCGGCGGAACAGTAGGCCCGCTGCTGACCACCACCTGGGACCAAGGACAGTACTACAACAGCCTCTGTCCGACGGATGCCAGCGGCCCAGCTGGACACGTCTATACCGGCTGCGTGTCTACAGCCATGGCGCAGATCATCCACTACTGGGGCTACCCAGTTCATGGAAGAGGTACTCACAGTTACCTCAGTGACTACGGTACCCTGACGGTGAACTACGCCAACGCCAACTATGACTACACCCTCATGCCGGACGCGCTGACCTCCACCAGTACCACCCAGGAGGTGAATGCGGTGGCCTCGCTAATGCGCGACTGCGGCGTGGCGGTGAATATGGGATATTCTCCCACGGAAAGCAGTTCCTTCGACCAAGATGCCCGCGCCGCCCTCATCAATTTCTACCGTTTCAGTCCCAATCTCAGCTTTGCGGAGAAGGCATATTTTTCTGACAGTGAATGGAATGCCTTGCTGCATGCCGACCTCGACAACAACCGTCCGGTTTTCTACAGCGGGCAAGGCAGCGGCGGACACGCCTTCGTGTGCGACGGCTACAATGCCGACGGATACTACCACTTCAACTTCGGCTGGGGCGGCTTTGCCGACGGCTGGTTCCTCACCAGTTCCATCACCCCCGGCGGCTCAAACTTCAACGACGACCAGGCGGCCCTCTTCGGCATTGTCCCCGACAGTACCGGCAATGTCATCCTCGGCCAGACGAAAGGCACCAGCACCTTCACGGTCGATGAACCGTTGGAGTTCTACCACCTGATGGGCCACAACGCCCACGAAGGCAGCAATTACGCAAACCCCTGCAACAACAAAATCCATTTCATCCCTGCCGACAGCACCTATCAAATCGTGGCTGACATTTTGGACTATGAAGACCAAACCCTTGCTTTTTATGATGGTGAGAATAGTTGGCTTCGCAACATAATGGGCGGTGCCAACAACGACTACAGTCCTGTGGTGTCGAGCCTTAATGCCCTTAAAATTGCATACTCTGGCAACATGTACTCTGCCGGATTCAAACTGAGCATTAGCCAAACTGACAATGATGGGTGCCGAATGGTGTCCAACATCACCTCTGCTTTTGAAAACACAAACGTGCATCTGACATGGACCGAGAACGGCACGGCCACCCAGTGGCAAATAGAATATGGCCTTAAAGGGTTTGAGCTGGGAACAGGTACAATCTATACCGCCGACACCAACGCTGTCACGTTCAGCAACCTGCCAAAATTCACGGAATACGACTTTTACATTCGTCCAATCTGCGGGACCAACTTATACGGGCTGCGGAACAAGATAACCGCAATGGTGGAGGCGGAATATTGGCAGGACATTGTCACCTCGCAACCGGCAGGATACGTTTATAATGCACAGACTAAATCCGTTGAAATCTCTACTGCGGAAGGGTTGGCCTGGTGGGCAAAAAACGTCAGCTGGAATAACAACAACTTAAAGGTTTACTTGACCGCAGACATCGATTTGTCCGGATATAAATGGAGACCTGTAAATCTACAAGTAACCAATATCTTTATTGATGGTCGGGGGCATCGAATCACCCATGCCTTCATCCGAGAAAACGCTGATGCAGCTGGTTTATTTAATAGACTCGTGGCAGGAGGATCAGTAACCATTGAAAATCTCGGATTGACCAACTTCTATGTTAAAGGATCTTCCAGCGCAACGGGGGGATTAGGCGGTTATATTCTGAGTGGCTGTAGTATTCGGAATTGTTATATTTCAAACAGTACAATAGAAGGCACTGACCAAACCGGAGGCTTGATCGGACATATTGAAGGACCAATTATTAATTGTTATGCAAATGTTAATGTTGTAGGTAATCGTTGGGTGGGCTTGATGATTGGTACTAATAGGTCATCCATCCGCAACTGCTATGCTGCAGGTACTGTAAGACACCGTTCCTCATGCTATATGGCCGGAATAACCTCATACAGTTTAGGAGATGAAATATCCAACTGCTATAGTGTTGAAACTGAAATGGGCGTTGTCGGGTATAAGGGCAGTACGATTATTACGGACACATCAACCTTCAAACAATCTAATGCCGGATGGGATCTACTAACACCGGTTGTTATAGATGACGTTACAGAAACCGATTTACTTTCAGCCCTTAACAACGGAGTGAAACTCTATAACGACAGTGTGTATTGTACTTGGGTTGCAGACACTGGGAATGTAAATGGCGGTTATCCTGTATTCGGGAACAAACATGTCGTTCAATGTCCAAACGAGACGGGTTTCTCGGTGCAAAATGCCACAGTGAATAATAATTACGCTGTTGTAGTTAGTTGGACTGAAAACAGCAATGCCTCCCAATGGCGCATTCGTTATCGTCGACACGACATGCCTGACTCGGCTTACACCTACGTTACAGCCACGAGTAACCCTGACACGATATTTGGAATACCTTTGGGCTACTCGTATGATTTCAATGTGCGCGCCATTTGCGACGCAAACAACCGAAGCGGGTGGAGCGAAACCCAGAATTTAACTGTGGATCTGCCCTATTGGACAGATATTGTAACCACGCAGCCAGTTGGATACGTGGAAGATGCTAACGGAAATGTTGAAATTTATTCTACCGAGGGTCTTGCGTGGCTCTCTGCCATAACGAACGGTCTTCACAACCAACAACAAAATTCGTTCTCTGGAAAAACCGTGTCATTGAAATCTGACATTGATCTTAATGGCTATCGTTGGTATCCAATTAGTTTCTCTGGCACATTTGATGGTCAAAACCACAATATCTCCAATATTTACATAAATGGGGCAGCGGGATTGTTTGGTGTTGTAAATCTGGGCAGCGTGAAAAATGTTCATTTAATTGGAGGAAATGTCATTGGCGGTAGCGGAGGACTTATCGGCACAGCCATGGATTGCTACGAAATCTCCAATTGTCACTCATCTGCTACTGTTTACGGTGATGGAGGAGCTCTGTGTGGGGGAATAATAAATTATGGCCATGGCCCAACTAAAATAACAGTTTCCAATTGTTCTTCTTCAGGAACGGTATATGGCCGAGAGGGGTGTGGCAACCTCATTGGAACAGTGACCGCATATAGTGGAGATGTGGAGATCCGTAACTGTTATGCAACAGGCAATGTTAATTCGGTTGTATATCGTGACGAATATGCCTGGCACAGAGGTGGTCTGATTGGCTACGTTGGAGGATGCCATGTAGAAAACTGTTTTTCTACAGGGAATGTTGAGATTGATAATTATTATCCCCGTTATTATGGAAAAGTACTTGGAGCCCTTGATCTAAACCCGCACGTACACTACTTATATGGTCAAGACAATGTAAATGAGGGATGGAATTTGACAGGAAACCTTTGTGAAGATTATTCAAACTCTTCTGAATTCCACCATAATGGAAGCACTAACGCTCTATTAGACTCCGTTTATATAGATGGAACGGCTTATTTTGATTTATTGGATGCATTAAATGCGTGGGTGATATCCCAAAATGATTCGACCTTAAGGCTCTGGATATTGGATTCGATTTCAGGTTATCCCGTGTTCGGCGATTATTATGTGCCGTCCTGTTATAACCCCACCGATTTAACTGTGTCGCAAGCGACTGTTGTTGGAGATTCCACCATCAAAACTCGCCTGTCTTGGTCTCAGTCTGGTAATCCCGACCATTGGGAAGTGCTCTATGTGGCCTCTGGACGAAGTATTGATTCGGGATCTGTCATTTCGGTGAGCAGCAATCCGTGCGTACTGGCTGGTATACCTATCGGACATTCCCTGGATTTCTACGTGCGCTCCGTATGTAATGAGGACGATGTCAGTGGTTGGTGCGGTCCAGTAACATATATCCCTGATAAATTGCATTGGACAGAAGTTGTGACCTCCCAGCCCGAAGGCTACTATGAAGACACCAACGGTAATGTCTATATTTCCTCAGCAGAAGGACTGTCTTGGATTTCCAGTATCACAAATGAATTGAATGGCACGCAACATGGCGGATTCTCTGACAAACAGATTTTCTTAACAAACGACATTGACCTCAGTGCCTATCGTTGGACGGCAATCGGTAATACGGGTTGTTCATTTAACGGAAACAATCACATTGTATCCGGATTATATTGCAATGAATTATCCGATCATCAAGGGTTATTCAGTAGTGCGGATGGGGAGATAAACAATCTCTTACTATCCAACTGCAACGTAAGTGGCTCTTTATATGTCGGAGGACTTGCAGGGGCTTATTCCGGGAAAATAGTTAATTGTATAGTTAATGGCACTGTTTCGGGGTATCAATATGCAGGAGGTATAGTGGGTAGTCATTCTGGTTCTAAAATAGAAAATTCTTGTTTTATCGGAAATGTTTCTAACAGGAAAGATCTTGTAGTTTCAGGGGATCCTGGAGGATATTCAGGCGGCATCTGTGGCCTCACGTATTATGATACAGTTGAAAATTGCTATGTAGTGGGTGATTTTTCGGATATCAATCATAATGTATCGGGTATTGTTACTGGTATTGGAGGAGGATGGTATTCTGTTCTAAATTGTTATTATAAAGAAACCGGCACCGATCTTCCCATCACAAGTGGCAATCAAGCCAACAATTCAGCATTCTCAGGGAGTGGCTACACTTGGACACTCAACTCTCCTCCTTACATAGGCGGATCATTCCATCCCGATTTATTGGATGCCCTCAACACTTGGGTGGATGCCCACAATACAAACGGGCAATACCATCGCTGGACATCGGACACAGCGATGGCCAATGGAGGATACCCGATATTTGAATCCGTCTCCTACCCTGCCGTCATCACACAAGACACTGTGTTAGCCTCTGGATATTACTGCTGGCACGGCATGGTGTTCACTACCAACACAACAGTAACCGATACTATCCCTACTCCCAACGGCTACGACAGTATCATCACCCATCACATTATTGTCACCCCCGCCCTGCTCACCGAAATCATCGTTGACACCTGTAACAGCTATATATGGAACAGCGAAACCTACTCTAGGACAGGTGATTATGTACAAACATTTCCTTCTGCAGGCGGCGTCGATTCCGTGGTGGTTCTTCGCCTCACCATCAACCCACTGACCGGTGTGGATGAATACTTTATATGCGACGATAGCTACACATGGATTGATGGTGTTACTTACATTGCGAGCAATCATTCAGCCACTTACACACAACAGACCGCCGACGGTTGCGACAGCGTGACAACATTGCATCTAACCGTCGGACACAGCAGCACTTGGGACACCACTGTCGTGACCCACACCAGCTTCGACTGGTACGAATACACTAACCTTACGCAGAGCGGAGACTACACGCGCATGCTCACGAATGCCAACGGATGCGACAGTGTGGTAACGCTGCACCTCACCGTCATTACGCCACCTACTGTCACCACCAATACGGTTAGCGATATTACAGCCTCCTCAGCCTTCTGCGGCGGCAATGTGACCGCTGATGGAGGTGCGGAAGTGACTGAACGTGGTGTCTGCTGGAGCACCTCGCAGAATCCAACTATTGCAGACAATCATATAGCTATAGGTGTGGGAACTGGAGCGTTCACCGTCAATATCACCGGTCTCGCCGTCGACATCACCTACCATGTCCGCGCCTACGCCACCAACAGCAAAGGCACGGCCTACGGCGAGGAGATGACGTTCACGACGACAGCAACCCCCACGCCGTTCACCTGCGGTGACGGCCTGATTGTCGGCAACAACAAATACACTACCAACCAGTTCGGCACCCAGTGCTGGATGACACAGAACCTGCGAAATGCGGACGAGAGCTACCAATTCGAATATCCAGATATCCTGCAAGTCTGCCCGACCGGCTGGCACCTGCCGGACAATGACGATTGGGACACTCTCGGGAATTACCTGCCATCGTCTCCCGTGAATTTCGGCGATGGCGACTATTGGACTACGACGACCATACCCTGGAGCAATGGTGTAACTGAACTCACACTGATTGCGCCCCCCTACGTGCAATCCAACAATGTCTTCAAAAACACAAATTTTGCTTGTGAAATCCATGATGCAGCACGGGGTGACTGTCTTGGAACCCTCTCCCGCGTTTTTGTCCGCTGCCTCCGCGGCGATGACATCACCGCTACCCTGCCCTCTGTCACAACCGACTCTGTAATCAACATCACGGCCACCACCGCCACCTGCGGCGGCAATGTCACCTCCGACGGCGGCGCAGACGTGACCGAACGCGGTGTCTGTTGGAGTACCTCGCAGAACCCCACCGTTGCCGACGCGCACACGAGTGACGGTACGGGCACGGGTGTGTTTACCAGCCAGCTCATCGGTTTGGAACCGAGTACCACCTACCACGTACGGGCCTACAGCACAAACCGCATAGGCACGACATACGGCGAAGAGGTGACATTCACCACTGGCTGCCCCCCTGTGGATGTCACCATCACTTCGGACAAGGCAGCCATTTGCGAGGGCGAATGCGCAACACTTCACGCTTCCGGTGCTGACAGCTACATTTGGAGTTCTGGCGAAAACAGCAACAATATTACCGACTGCCCCACCGCCACGACTACCTACTCCGTTACAGGCTTCGACCTGCATGGCTGTGAATCCTCAGCATCATTCACATTAATGGTGAATGACCTGACAGCCACTCCTTCCGTTACAGTGGACAATGCCTCGGTCTGCGACGGCAGTACTATCACATTGTCTATCACCAACCTTGATTCCAACCCGTCCACTTCATACACGTGGTATAGGAACGGGGTTGCAATCCCTGGTACCACACAAGCCATTCTTGTTGACTATCTTGTGGCTGTTGGAGGAGAGACCACTAACTACGCTTATACTGTTATGGCCTCGCATAGCAACAGCGGTTGTGTCTCAGGCATTTCCGAGCCTACTGTTGTGACGGTGAATGTTATGAACAACACAGAATTGTTCGAAACCGCCTGCGACAGCTACACCTGGAACGATTCTGTATACACCCAGTCCGGCGATTATACGCAGACGTTCACCAACGCCAACGGTTGCGATTCTGTGGTCACGTTGAACCTCACCGTCAACCACTCGGTGTCTGAGTTTGTTGATACCACCGCCTGCCACATTTACATTTGGAACGACTCCGTTTACACCCAATCAGGCGATTACACGCAGACATTTATGGCCGCCAACGGCTGCGACTCTGTGGTGACGTTGCATCTCACCATCAATAATTCGAACACGGGCGACACCATCGCCCTTGCCTGTGACAGCTACGACTGGTATGAGCACACAAACCTTACACAGAGCGGTGACTACGCACGAACACTCACGAATGCCAATGGCTGCGACTCCGTGGTCACGCTGCACTTGACCATATTCCCGACTCCAGAGGTCATTATCACCACTTCCGAAACCAACATCTGCATCGGCGGAACAACGACTGTCTATGCGGATGCCGTCGGAGAGGGTAACATTTCCTACAGCTGGTCGGTTGACAACGTCTTCGGTTCTAACTACACCTTCGCCCCCGACCACGCCGACACCTTCACCTTCACGGTGACCGCCACCAACACCGCCTCTGGCTGTCAAGGCACAAACAGCATTACCATCAACGTGAACGATCTACCTGAAACACCTGTTGTGACGGTGAACCAAGCCACCGTTTTCGAAGGCGGCCAAGTCACGCTGACGGTCGCCAATCCGGTTGATGGTGCCATCTACACCTGGTATCGGAACGGCATGCTCATCGATGGGGCGACCCAGGCCACGCTCGTCGATACGCCTACGACCATCGACGGCGAGCCCGCCACCTACGCCTACAGCGTCATAGCGGTGCTCTACAACAGCGGTTGCGTCTCAGAAATCTCCGACAACACTGAGGTGACCGTATTTCCGACTCCTGTGGCAAACGTCACCGTCAATGGGAACACCACGTTTTGCGAAGGCAGCTCCACCACGCTGCATGTGGATGTCGTGCCCCAAAACGGTCCCACCTATTCCTACCAATGGTACGAGGGCGATATGCTGATTCCCGGTGCCACCTCCGCCGACTATGTTGTGGCCGAACCCGCCCGCACGACTTCCTACTACTTCCATGTAGTCGTTTCTGCAAACGGCAGTGACAATGTCACCGCATACGCCCCTGCCGTCACGGTGGTGTCTTTACCCACAGTGGTTGCCTCCATCAGCGAAAGCACCGTCTGCGCTGGAGGAACAGCCACCCTGACTGCCTTGGTAAGCGGTGGTGTTGCGGGCCTCAACGGTCTCAACAATTACAGCTACCAGTGGTTCAGAAATGTGGATTCCACGACTGAACTTGTCGGCACCGATTACGCTTACACCACTGCGGGCGATGAGCCTGCCGGCACCTACACCTACTGGGTCGCGATATCCAACCAATACGGTTGCAACAGCCAATCCGAGTCTGTCATGTTTACTGTCGCAGACGATCCCACCGTCACCATCACCCCCGCTGCCGGGTACAACGAGACGGTTTGCGACGGCGGCTCCACTGTTCTCCAGGCGAACACCACCGGTGGCTTTGGTGAAATCTCGTACCAATGGTACAAGAACGGCCTCCTCCTAATCGGCGAGAACAATCAGACCCTGGCCCTCAACAATCTATATCATAGCGAGAACTACAGCTACACGGTAAGTGTTACGCAGACCGGGGTCGGTTGTGCAGCCATTTCCGCTCCCCAAACGGTGAATGTCAACGCGCAGGTTTACACCACACTGTATGAAACCGCCTGCGACGACTACACCTGGAACGGGGTCTCCTACGCCCAAACCGGAGAGTACACCCAGACCTTTATCGGTGCCAATGGCTGCGACTCTGTCGTCACCTTGTACCTCATCGTCAACCATGCCAACACGGGGGACACATCCGCTGTGGCTGACGACATGTTCGACTGGTACGAGCACACCTACCTCACCCAAAGCGGCGACTACACGCACGTCTTCACCAACCAGAGCGGCTGCGACTCCGTGGTCACGCTGCACCTCACCGTCAACAACCCGACCATTTCCGTGCAAGACACCGTGCTGACGGCTGGCTACTTCATCTGGCACGGCATAGTGTTCACTTCCGACACCGTGCTGTTCGAAACGATCCCCGTCCTCGGCGGATACGACAGTCTTGTGGTCTACCACGTGTTTGTCACCCCCACCCCGCTCACCGTTCTCAATGTCGACACCTGTGTCAGCTACACCTTGAACGGCCAAACCTACGCTGAGTCCGGCGACTATGTGCAGACCTTCCCCATTTCGGGCGGCATGGATTCCGTAGTTGTCCTCTACCTCACCGTCAACCAGCCGACCACCGGTGTTGACGTGCAGACCGCCTGCGGAAGCTACACCTGGATCGACGGCATCACTTACACCGAGAGCAACAGCACCGCCACCTTCACGCTGACCAACGCGGCGGGATGTGACAGCGTGGTCTCTTTGAACCTCACCATATTCCTCGCAGACTCCTCAGATTTCGCAGAAACGGCATGTGAGTCCTTCACTTGGGAAGGAACAACGTACACGTCTTCCGGAGACTACACACAGACGTTCACGAATGTTAGCGGTTGTGACAGCGTGGTGACGTTGCACCTCACCGTCAACCAACCCACCACCGGTGTTGACGTGCAAACCGCCTGCGACAGCTTCTCCTGGCACGGCATCACCTACACAGAGTCTGGGGCATATCAATTTTATCAAACTAACGCCAACGGCTGCGACTCCGTGCTGACCCTGCTTTTGACTATATTCCCGACTCCAGATGTCGTTGTCACCGCCTCCGAAACCTCCATCTGCGTCGGCGGCACCACTACCATCAATGCGAATGCCGAAGGTGATGGTAACATCTCCTACAGCTGGTCGTTTGACAACGTCTTCGGCTCTAACTACACCTTCGACCCCGACCACACCGGCACATTCACCTTCGAGGTGACCGCCACCGACGAACTCTCAGGTTGTTCGGCTTACGACCAAATCACCATCCACGTGAACGACGTACCCGAAACGCCCGTTGTAACGACCAACAACGCCACCATCTTCGAAGGCGGCCAAGTCACGCTGACGGTTGCCAATCCGGTTAATGGTGCCATCTACACCTGGTATCGGAACGGCATGCTTATCGATGGGGCAACACAGTCCACACTTGTCAATGTGCCCATGACTATCGACGGCGAGGCCACCACCTACGTCTACAGCGTCATGGCGGCGCTTTATAACAGCGGATGTGTCTCAGACATCTCCGACAACACTGAGGTGGCCGTATTTCCGACTCCTGTGGCAAACGTCACCGTCAATGGGAACACCACGTTTTGCGAAGGCAGCTCCACCACGCTGCATGTGGATGTCGTGCCCCAAAACGGTCCCACCTATTCCTACCAATGGTACGAGGGCGATATGCTGATTCCCGGTGCCACCTCCGCCGACTATGTTGTGGCCGAACCCGCCCGCACGACTTCCTACTACTTCCATGTAGTCGTTTCTGCAAACGGCAGTGACAATGTCACCGCATACGCCCCTGCCGTCACGGTGGTGTCTTTACCCACAGTGGTTGCCTCCATCAGCGAAAGCACCGTCTGCGCTGGAGGAACAGCCACCCTGACTGCCTTGGTAAGCGGTGGTGTTGCGGGCCTCAACGGTCTCAACAATTACAGCTACCAGTGGTTCAGAAATGTGGATTCCACGACTGAACTTGTCGGCACCGATTACGCTTACACCACTGCGGGCGATGAGCCTGCCGGCACCTACACCTACTGGGTCGCGATATCCAACCAATACGGTTGCAACAGCCAATCCGAGTCTGTCATGTTTACTGTCGCAGACGATCCCACCGTCACCATCACCCCCGCTGCCGGGTACAACGAGACGGTTTGCGACGGCGGCTCCACTGTTCTCCAGGCGAACACCACCGGTGGCTTTGGTGAAATCTCGTACCAATGGTACAAGAACGGCCTCCTCCTAATCGGCGAGAACAATCAGACCCTGGCCCTCAACAATCTATATCATAGCGAGAACTACAGCTACACGGTAAGTGTTACGCAGACCGGGGTCGGTTGTGCAGCCATTTCCGCTCCCCAAACGGTGAATGTCAACGCGCAGGTTTACACCACACTGTATGAAACCGCCTGCGACGACTACACCTGGAACGGGGTCTCCTACGCCCAAACCGGAGAGTACACCCAGACCTTTATCGGTGCCAATGGCTGCGACTCTGTCGTCACCTTGTACCTCATCGTCAACCATGCCAACACGGGGGACACATCCGCTGTGGCTGACGACATGTTCGACTGGTACGAGCACACCTACCTCACCCAAAGCGGCGACTACACGCACGTCTTCACCAACCAGAGCGGCTGCGACTCCGTGGTCACGCTGCACCTCACCGTCAACAACCCGACCATTTCCGTGCAAGACACCGTGCTGACGGCTGGCTACTTCATCTGGCACGGCATAGTGTTCACTTCCGACACCGTGCTGTTCGAAACGATCCCCGTCCTCGGCGGATACGACAGTCTTGTGGTCTACCACGTGTTTGTCACCCCCACCCCGCTCACCGTTCTCAATGTCGACACCTGTGTCAGCTACACCTTGAACGGCCAAACCTACGCTGAGTCCGGCGACTATGTGCAGACCTTCCCCATTTCGGGCGGCATGGATTCCGTAGTTGTCCTCTACCTCACCGTCAACCAGCCGACCACCGGTGTTGACGTGCAGACCGCCTGCGGAAGCTACACCTGGATCGACGGCATCACTTACACCGAGAGCAACAGCACCGCCACCTTCACGCTGACCAACGCGGCGGGATGTGACAGCGTGGTCACGCTGCATCTGACCATTTTCAACCCGGTACACACGGCTGTCACCGCTGAAGACTGTGGCTCCTACGTTTGGAACGGCATGACCTACACCGTCAGCGGAGACTACACCTACGAGCACCTTGACGCAAACGGTTGCACACAGGTCGATACGCTCCACCTCACCATTTTCAACCCGGTGCACACGGCTGTCACCGCTGAAGACTGTGGCTCCTACGTTTGGAACGGCCTGACCTATACCGTCAGCGGAGACTACACCTACGAGCACCTTGACGCAAACGGTTGTACACAGGTTGACACGCTGCATCTGACCATTTTCAACCCGGTGAACACGGCTACCACAGCTGAAAGCTGTGGCTCCTACGATTGGAACGGCCAGACCTACACCGTCAGCGGAGACTACACCCAGACACTCACCGCTGCCAATGGTTGCGACTCTGTGGTGACGTTGCATCTAACCGTTCATCCTTCTGTAAGTTCCGAGTTCTCCGTTGAATGTCCCGACTCCTGCTACATCTGGAACGGAGAGTCCTATTGCCAGTCCGGCGATTACACCCAAACCCTCCAGACCGTCCACGGCTGCGATTCCGTAGTCACCCTGCATCTGACCATCACCGTAGGCATCGACGACCACAACCTCGCCGCATCCATGACCGTTTATCCGAACCCGACAACTGGCATCGTCAATGTACAATGTACAATGAACAATGTACAGATAGAGACGATGGAATACCACGTGTTTGACGTATTTGGGAAATTGGTGGACGTTGTGATGGCGGACACGCACGGTTCTACCGCACAATTTGACCTGTCCGGATTTGCCAACGGTGTCTATCTCGTCAAGGCTGTGGCGGACGGGAATGTGGTGGCTGTGCGGAAGGTGGTGAAACAGTAGGGACGAATGATGATCCGCCCCCTCGCACAATTCGATTTTCCTCATTACTAACCACGGGTCCCGGCTTCCCACCGGGGCCCGTTTTCATTGACACTGCATCTCCTTTGGGATTTCTGCAAACGATTTTTGCCAATCACCAAGAAACTGACACGCGGCATTTCGCCAAACCATACTTCAAAAGCATTCTCATGTCCAAAGCGAATAAATCAAATCAGCCAAATCATACTCAAAGCACATACTTTTGGCTGAATAACAAAAATCAAACCAGCCAAATCATACATAACAAACACACTTTTGGCTGAATAAAGAAAATCAAACCAGCCAAATCGAGAATCTCTATTAACGATAAAAGCCGTGCGCCCCATCCCTGGAGCGCACGACCTTTCTATTCACAAATCACAAATCACAAATCACAAATCACAAATCACAAATCACAAATCACAAATCACAAATCACAAATCATAAATCACAAATCATAAGTCACAAATCACAAATCACAAGTCACACGTCACTTCTTGTAGAACACAAACTTCCCGTCTTCAATGGAATCCACCATGATGGTGTCGCCGGGGCCAATGTTCTCGGAGAGAATCTGCTTCGACAGCTCGTTCATGATCTGCTTCTGGATGACCCGCTTCAGCGGACGGGCGCCGTACATCGGGTCGTAACCTAAGTCGGCCAACAGCTTCATCGCATAATCGCTGAACTCTATCTTCAGATTCCGCTGCTCTAACAGCTTGCGCAAGTTGTTGAGCTGCAGGTTGATGATATCCTTGATCTCGCGCTTCGACAGCGGCTGGAACATCACAATCTCGTCAATACGGTTCAAGAACTCGGGTTTCAACGTCTTCTTCAAGAGCTCGTTGAGTTCGGCCTTCGTCTTCCGGAAAACCTCCTCCTCCGACTGTCCGCCCGGGTTGGAGTAGTTCTCCTGGATGATGTTGGAGCCGAGGTTGGACGTCATGATGATGATGGTGTTCTTGAAGTCGGCCACCCTGCCCTTGTTGTCGGTGAGCCGCCCGTCATCGAGGACCTGCAGCAGCACGTTGAAGACATCCGGGTGCGCCTTCTCGATCTCGTCGAACAGGATCACGGAATAGGGTTTGCGCCGCACCTTCTCGGTGAGCTGGCCGCCCTCGTCGTATCCGACATATCCTGGAGGCGAACCGATGAGTCGGGAGACCGAGTAGGATTCCTGAAACTCGCTCATATCGAACCGCGTCATGGCCTCCTCGGTGTTGAAGAGGTACTCGGCCAACGCCTTGGCCAACTCGGTCTTGCCCACGCCGGTGGTGCCCATGAAGATGAACGAACCCAACGGACGGCGAGGATCCTGCAGACCCGCACGGCTTCTGCGGATGGCGTCGGACACAGCCTCGATGGCCTCGTCCTGGCCCACCACACGTTTGTGCAGCTCCTCCTCCAAGTGCAGCAGTTTCGATTTCTCGCTCTGCATCATCTTGGTGACCGGGATGCCGGTCCAACGCGCCACCACCTCCGCGATATCGTCGGCAGTGACCTTCTCGTCGATCATGGCGTGACCGTCCTGGAGTTTTTCCAACTCCTCCTGCAACTTCACGATCTGGTCCTCGTCGCTCTTGATCAGCCCATAGCGCAGTTCCGCGACACGACCATAGTTGCCCTGGCGTTCCTGCTCGGCAGCCTCCAGCTTGTAGGCCTCGATTTCGTCTTTGCAGTGCTGGATTTTGTCCATAATCTCCTTCTCACTGCGCCATTTGGTGGAGAGGGCGTTGCGCTGTTCCTGCAATTCGGCGAGCGTCTTGCTCAGCTGCTCGACCTTCTTGTCGTCCTTCTCGATCTTCAACGCCTCGCGCTCGATCTCCAACTGGGAGATGCGGTGCTGCACGTCGTCCAATTCCTCGGGCACGGAGTTGATTTCGAGCTTCAGCTTGGCGGCGGCCTCGTCAATGAGGTCGATGGCCTTGTCGGGCAGGAACCGGTCGCCGATGTAACGCTGCGACAGCTCCACGGCGGCGATGATGGCCTCGTCCATGATCTTCACCTGATGGTGGTTCTCATAGCGTTCCTTCAAGCCACGCAGGATGGAAATCGCGCTGTATTTGTCGGGTTCTTCGATTTTCACTGGCTGGAAACGGCGTTCCAAGGCCTTGTCCTTCTCGAAGTACTTCTGGTACTCGTCGAGGGTGGTGGCGCCGATGGAGCGCAGCTCGCCACGC
>Ga0247610_10003538_pt1 | contig 17072 bp, 9 predicted proteins | sample 174DNAGHGhighgp2_FD_193483 | JGI IMG/M metagenome (GOLD analysis project Ga0247610, IMG submission 193483) | Sheep rumen microbial communities from Palmerston North, Manawatu-Wanganui, New Zealand - 1742 DNA GHGhigh gp2 | ecosystem: Host-associated > Mammals > Digestive system > Stomach > Rumen ... | reverse complement strand
AGCTTTATAACGCCATGACTAATTGTGGCACGGTCAAGATGAACCCCGGCCTTTTGGTAGAGCGGATGTGCAACGACTGGCTTGGTAGCGCGGGTCTTGTACTGGCCGTGCTGGGCATCGTGGCAGCCCCTATGAGCACGGGCGGAAGTGCTTTTCGTGCGGCTCGCATGATAGTTGCCGACTTCAGTCATTACGACCAGAAGCCGCTCCTCAACCGTCTCTTGCTCACCGCCCCGCTGTTTGCCGTCGCCATCGTCATGCTCAACGTTAGCAGTTTCAAGGTCTTGTGGCTCTATGTCTCTTGGTTCAACCAAGTCCTTGCCACCTTCACCTTCTTTACTATTGCACATTTCCTGCGCCACAGGACAGACGGCCGCGGCATCCTTCCCCGATGGTCGTGGCTCATTGCTTATTTCCCAGCAGTCTTCATGTGTGCCGTGAGTGCCTGCTTCATCCTCATCGACAAGGAGAACGGCTTTGGTCTGGACCAGACTTTGGGTTATATAATAGGTGGAGCATTTACCTTCATCGTGTCTCTCTTCTTTTTGATTAAGAATATAAATAACAATTAAATAACATTTGCCCTCAAATGTTCTCCCCATAAAGGGGGGAGTTAGAGGGGGTCTTCAATTATGATTACATTTAGTATCTCCTTAGTTTGCCTGCTATTAGGCTATTTGATTTATGGTGCCGTGGTGGAGGGAGTTGTCCGCCCGAGCAGGTCTGCCCAGATGCCTTGCTACACGAAGCGCGACAATGTGGATTACATTCCGATGCCAGCGTGGCGTGTTTTCTTGATTCAGTTTCTCAATATTGCAGGAACAGGCCCCATTTTCGGAGCCATTATGGGCATTCTCTTCGGGCCTGCGGCATACCTTTGGATAGTGCTCGGCTGCATTTTTGCGGGCTCTGTTCACGACTATCTCTGTGGCATGATATCTGTTAGGCAGGGCGGAATATCGTTGCCCGAGATTATCGGAAACGAGCTTGGGCCGACGATGCGAATCGTGATGCGCGTGGGGTCGCTCGTTTTGCTGGTGCTGGTTGGTGCCGTCTTCGTGACCACGCCTGCCGAGTTGCTCGACAAGATGACGCCCGATAAAGGTTGGATCTTCTCCAACTCCTTCTGGCTCGTTGCCATTTTCCTGTACTTCATCCTTGCTACACTCTTGCCCATCGACAAGCTCATCGGCAAGATTTATCCTCTTTTTGGCCTCGCCCTGTTGCTTATGGCAATAGGTATTTGCTGGGGTATCTACACGAAAGAAGGTTGGATACCGGAGCTGACGGATGCACCTTTCACGTCGCATCACCCGAAAGGTCTGCCCATCTTTCCCATGCTCTGCGTCACCATCGCCTGTGGAGCCATCAGTGGTTTCCACGGAACTCAGAGTCCTCTAATGGCTCGGTGCCTGACAAACGAACGTCTTGGCCGCCCTGTCTTCTACGGAGCTATGATTGCGGAAGGCTTCGTCGCACTCATTTGGGCTGCAGCAGCCGTTAAGTTTGCCAGCATGCTCCCCGGCGAGGCTGGTGCTACGGCCTACGAGAAGCTTGCTGCTTTGGGTGGTCCTGCCGTGGTTGTGAAGGAGATCAGTGTAGGCTGGATGGGTGCCGTGGGAGCAGTGCTGGCCGTTCTTGGCGTGGTGGCAGCGCCCATCACAAGCGGCGACACCGCCTTCCGCAGCGCTCGCCTCATTGCTGCCGACTTCCTTCATCTCAGCCAGAAACACATCTGGAAGCGACTGGTGCTGTGTCTGCCGCTCTTTGCCATCACCACAGGATTGTTCTTCCTTGACTTTAATGCCCTTTGGCGCTACTTTGCCTGGACCAATCAAACCATGGCATGTTTCATGCTTTGGGCTGCTGCGGTGTGGCTGACCAGAAGAGGTTACAATTGCTGGATTGCTTTCATTCCGGCTCTCTTCATGAGTGTGGTGACCACGAGCTATATCATTGTTGCCCCCGAAGGCTTTGGTCTTCCTCTTCCCGTGGGCCTTATTGCTGGATTTGCTTTGATGGCTTTGCAGGCGTTCCATTTCCTGAAATACATTTATAAACAACCTAAATAAACAACTAACATTATGAAAAAAATTATTCTTTCCCTGCTTTTCGCAGTCGTTTCAATGGGTGCTTTCGCCCAGTTCGAGAAGGGTACGAAGTATGTAAACGCCTCATTGAGTGGCTTTGGCCTGAGTTATTCCAAGCAACCTGGCTTCTGCATGAACATAGAGGCTGCAGGCGGTTACTTCATCGCTAACGAATGGATGCTCAAGGGTTTGATTGGTTGGGACCATCAGGGTGGCGCAAACACTTTCAACCTCGGTGCTGGTGGTCGTTACTATCTGAAGAACAACGGCTTTTTCTTTGGAGCAGGCATCAAGTACGGACTTCAGAGCGCTGGTGGCGATACAGATGTGATCCACAATGTATATCTCCCGCTCGAAGGTGGTTATTGCTTCTTCCTGAACGACCATGTAACCCTTGAACCTGCTTTGTTCGTTGATATGTGCTTCAACCACTTCAAGGATTTCACGAAGGTCGGTGTTAAACTGAGTTTCGGTTACTACTTCTAATAGCGCCGTTCCGACATAAAGGGACTACACAGCAAAGAAGTGAACCCCAGAAGTTAGACAAAAAACTTCTGGGGTTCACCTCTTAGTTATACACCCTTGTTCAGACTTTCTTGAAACGAAGCAAGCTTAATAACTTCAAATCAGAAGAGTTTGACTTATTTTTGGATTAACTTTCTGCCGTTCCTGATAATGATTCCGCTCTGTTTAGAGGATATGCGCTGGCCGGAAAGGTTGTAAGATGGCGCATTCTGGTCTTGCATGTCTTTCGACTCTTTAAGGCCAGTCGCGTCAGTCACAATTACTGTCCTTGCAAGTGAAGCATTCCTATTATTCACATATGAACCAGCTGCAGTGCCTACATGAAAAAGGCGTGAATCCTTAGCCTCTGTGTAGTTGCTATACTTGTCTATACCGGCATCATCTTCCTCATCGCCTCCCATGAAGTCGATTGTGTACCTGCCAGGTTTGGCATCTTCTGGTACTGTTACCAAGAAGGTAATACGAATGCTGTCACATCCGTTTCGCCAACAAGCAGAGATGTTCTTCGGTATTTTTGTGACGCTCTTGAATCCAGACCAAATATAACTGGTCTTCGGACAGGCTGAGTTATAGAACTGTGATAGCTTTTCGCAAGGTTCCATGTCGTGCGAACTGTTGACTTTAGAACCGTCTTGGTAGTAAACCCAATCCTCTGCAAACTGCTGATGCGCACCTTCAGGCATTGTAACAGTCCAGCCTTTCGGGACTCTTAATCCAGCATAACTCCAGTCTGTCACAAAGTTCTGTATGTCAGAACCATCATCCACAATGGTAAAGCTAACCTCGAATGTCTGACCTGGCTCTACTTCGCTCGGTGCAAAGGTGGAGATAAGCTTGTAGCAGGAGGCAAAAAGAAGGCAAAGAAACAAGATCCCCCAACCCCCTTTAGGGGGAGTGAAGACGGATTCCTTATTTATCATTAGCTTCATTTTCTATGATTCTGTTATTATATTATTCTAAAGTGGTTAGGGGGTATCGAATATTGCTTTCCAATTGTAAACACGGAAGAAATATGGACGATAGAAATCGGCCGAACCCTTGCTGTTGAAGTTATCATTCCACTCTTTGCAGTCAGTATTTGTTGAGAATACCAATTCGCCTTCTCTGGAGAGAGACTGATGCAGATGCGGCATGTAGAAGTGCTGATATGTGCGAGTGCCTATTTTGTCGAGCACAAATGGCATCGTCCATAGTTGGTGGCACTCTTCGAAGGGTCCCCAGGGATAGTGGCTTCGCATGATATACACCTGCTTCCCATATGGGAAGCCCTGAGCTGTCATGTAGTACCAATCATCATCCTTGAAGACCCAAGCCGTCGAGACACTTCTGGAACTGATGGCAGAACGCTTTATCTCTGCATCCGTCGGATAATTGCTTTGCCAATGGAATGTACCGCTTTCGTCTGCAACATAATATTCCCAGGGAGAACGAAGGTCGTGCGTCTGCGAGCGAGCAACAACAGGCGACGAGGTGTTGAGTTCATCAGTGGATTTCTTTTTGTACTGATAGCAAGCATAGAGGTAAATGTGTCCGTCCTCGTCCTCCCATAGTGTCTGGCCGTAGCCAATGGGATCTTGCTCGAAGAAGTTGTGGTCCACGCTTATCAGCTTAAGGTAAGAAGAGCTGCCAGGTGTCCCTTCAAGCGAATAGATGGCAAGCGCTCTGTTGTCGCTCTGCATTAAGTTTTCTGAGCCGTTATATACACCTGCCCAAAGCATTTGCAGTTGTCCGTCCACAATTGTTCCGTCGCCTGCCCAATAAAGGTAAACTTGGTCAATTTCGCCATTCTTGATTTGAGCATCGGTCTTCTCTCCTTTGGGATGACGCAGGTGTGTACGGGCATGATAGTATCCGCTTCCCGAAGAATTAGTTCGTTGCACCCAATTGGCTAGCCATTTGAAGTTGCTGGTCTTTGTGCCAGGCAGTCCGTCTTCGTCAGGCGTCTGAACCATAATGCTGTTGCGAGGGAAGTTGCAAGACTGGCGAATGCGAGATGTTGTCCCCGTGGCTTTACCATAGAAACTGTCGTTGAAGCTCCAAAAGACATTGCCATCAGGTAAAGCAATTGTTTGCACGCCATCACCTCCATTCCAACCAAGTGTTCGCGTGAAGAGTCCATCGTAGAGCTTATCCTTATAGACATAGACATTGTGATTGGCATTATTGTGGGGCAGGTATTCTAGATTCCAACTTGGGTCTGGCTGCGGCACAGGCCAACGCTCTATGTTGGCTTCAACTTCATGTGTCAAGTCTCCTTCTGCCACTATTCTTCCTATAGACAGAAAGCAAAAAAGTATCAGCAGTGATATTTTTTCCATTATTGGTTGATGTCTTACGAGTGCAAAGGTAGTACTTTCTGTTCTTATATTAACTCGTTGAGCTCAATTATTTCCATTTTTATGTGATATTATATTAAAAAAGTTATCTTTCACTTGGATAGTATTGATAATAAGCATACCTTTGTTTTTGAAATGTTGTATTTTCAGTATGATTCATCGCTTTAATATACTATTTCTGCTGTTTGTCTTTGCAATAAATATATACGGACAGGATAATCCCGTTTCAACAAAGCTTTATGGTGAGCCTATTGGTTCTGTCAATTTTGACTATAACACCAGTAGGCCAAGCGAAACGGTCAATACGCCTGCATGTGCTTTTGATGGCAATTACTCGACTTTCTATGCATCGTATGATCGCTCTAACACTTGGGTTGGTTTGGATTTGGGAGTGCCTCATGTCATCACAAAGTTGGGTTGGAGCCCTCGCAGTGGCCAGGCCAGACGAGTGCAGTTAGGTGTTTTTGAAGGCAGTAACAGTCCTGACTTCCTAGATGCCGTACCTCTCTATCTTATTCCCAATCAAGGTGTTGTGAATGATATGACCTACGCCGATGTTTCTGTGACGAGAGGTTTTCGCTATGTCCGCTATGTAGGTCCGAACGATGCTCGTTGCAACATAGCCGAGTTGGAGTTTTACGGATACGAAGGCGAAGGCGTTGACTCTGTCTGGTATCAGGTGACGAACCTTCCTACCGTCAGCATTCATACCTATGCAGGCTATGACCCAAAGGACAAGGTGAACGAGATGCCTTCCAACATCACAATCACTTATGACGGCGGCACTCGCATTCAGGAATATCCCATTACGACACGTGGGCGAGGCAATGCTTCATGGGGCTTTCCCAAGAAGCCATGGCGCATTAAGTTTGCAGATGGAAAGAGCCATCGTATGCTCAAGGACTCTCCTATGGAAAGTCCGTCAAAAGCTAAAAAGTGGACGCTCATCAATAATTATGGTGATAAGACGTTGATGCGTAATTGTCTGGCTTTTGAAGTGAGCAAACGCTTAGACGCTCTTTACACACCTTGGTGTCAACCTGTGGATGTCATTATGAATGGCGAATATAAAGGATGTTATCAGCTTTGCGACCAGATTTCTGTTGACAGGGCTCGTGTCCCCATTACAGAGATGACTCCATATGACGAAGAAGAGCCCTATGTGACTGGCGGTTATCTTATTGAAGTTGATGCTTATGCTAGCCAGGAGGCAAGCTGGTTCAACAGTAGTCATGGCAACCCTGTTACAATAAAACATCCTGCCGATGATGAGATTACGACAGCACAGCATAATTATATCCAGGGTTATTTCAACCTTATGGAATCCTCCCTCTTTTCGTCTAATTATACCGACCCGGTTAATGGATTCCGAAAGTACTTGGATGTAGAGTCTTTCCTAAAGCACTTCCTCATTGGCGAGTTCTCAGGTAACATGGATACCTACTGGAGCACATATATGTATAAGGAGCGTGAAGAGAGTCAGTTCCATGTTTCTCCATGTTGGGACTTTGACCTTGCCTTTGATAATGACAATCGTATTTATCCTGTTAATAATCGTAGCGACTGGACATTCCGAGGCGGTAGTAGTGCCGGTAACATGAAGTCCTTCGTCAATCGTGTGCTTAGCGATGCTGCAGCCCAGCAACAAATGAATCAGATATGGCTTGATAACCGTAAGGAAGGTCTTCTTGACGAGAAGACACTTGTTGCTTATGTTGACAGTATGGCCCGGGAAATGGAAGCTTCTGCCAATCTCAACTTTATCCGTTGGCCGATTCTTAACACCCTCGTTCATCAGAATATTTCTGCTCGCGGTTCTTTCGAAGCAGAGGTGGATGTCTTGAGAGATTATATTCCGACCCGTTTGGCTTGGATTGATAAATTCCTGGGCATTAATCCTGGCATCATCTATTCGGACTCTACTTATTATATTTCTACGCCACAACAACTAATAGAGTTCAGCATGGCAATTGCAGAAGGTGCACAATTTTGTCACGGTTACCTCGAGGCAGATATTGATATGGATGGTTATAGCAATATGTTTACACCGATAGGCAACAGCACAATGACCTTCCGAGGCATCTTTGACGGACAAGGCCATCGCATACGGAATTTGCATATTTCCGGCGGAGAATATACTGGCCTCTTTGGAGCTTTGGGAGATGGGGCAACCATTAGCAACCTCATTCTCGACAGTACTTGTACTGTTAGTGGCAGCAATTATGTCGGCTTGGCTGGTGGCGTGAAAGGCATTGGCAACATAACTTTCTCTTGTGTAGGCAATGAAGCGACCATTACGGCTACTGGCACTAATGCTGCTGGTATTATAGGTAGTAACAAGGGTACAAACAATATCATCAATATTTCTGATTGTTACAATTCGGGGAATATCTCCGGCAGTAGCGAGAGTGCGGCAATATGCGGTTGGGTAGGTTCCGATGCGTCAATAACAAACTGCTATAATGTAGGTGCAGTCGCTGGCAATACCTATCGCAACGACTTCTATCGTGGCTCGGCAAGCGCATTGAATTGCTATAGTTTATCTACTACTCAGGTGAATCGTATCTCTGCTGACGATGTAGCAAGTGGTAAACTTTGTTACGCCCTCAATAACGGCAAGGTGTTGAATCCGACATGGTATCAAACAATCGGTGAAGACAATCGTCCCATATTCGACGCCACACATGGTGTTGTCCTCAAGGCTGACGATGGTACATATTATAACATAACTTATCTGGCAGGCGATGTCAATGGCAACGGTGCCCTTGATGAAGTTGATGCCCAATGGATTGCTTCGTTTTTGACAGGCGAAAAGCCCGACGGATTCCAGGAAATCAATGCCGATGCCAATCTCGACGGCCATTTAGATGTTGCAGATTACGTCACTGTGTATCGCGTCCTTAATAATGTTGATTTGGGTGATGATGAGCTTTCGGCAAATCTCTATTCAACCAATGCTTCCGTTAAAGCTGGCGGAACCAGGAAAGTAACGGTATGGGTTAACATGGACCGTCCGACGACAGCATACGAAGCTGATATTGTGCTTTCTGATGGCCTGTCAATAAAGGAAGGCAGCATAGCTTTTGGTACGAGAATCAACACGCCATCGCATGTGACGCATGTGCTACCGAAATCCGATGGAGCACACCTTATGGTCTATGCTCCAAGTAATGCAATCTTCGCATCCACGACAGGCACGGCTCTTACCTTTTCCCTCGTTGGCGGAGATAACTTCTCTGGCGGTACTTTCCAACTCAAGAATCAGCATTTCGTTGCTGCCGATGGCGTTTCCTGCTTAGCAGAGGACATTAGTTACGATGTTACGCTTGCCAAAACTTATGTTACATCTATATTGCTTGAACCGGACGAAATAGAGATGGTCGCAGGCAATGATTCTGCCCTTATTGTCACCGTGCTACCAGAAACGGCAACCGTCAAAGACCTCAATTGGCTGACCTCAAATAGCAATGTTGCTATCGTTCAGGACGGCATTATAACAGCAGTGTCAGCAGGAACAGCAACCATCACAGCAAAAGCTACTGATGGTTCCAATAAACAAGCTACTGCTGTCGTGATTGTTTATTCTGACGAAGATGGTATCCTCTCTCCTTTAAGCGAGAATGACGAAGCGGTCATTTATACCCTCAGTGGTATCCGTATAGACCGCATTACCAAGACAGGCTTTTATATTGTAAATGGTCAGAAACGCTTCGTCAACGTGAAGTAAGAAAATAGGTCTATGAGTCAATGACCCATAGACCTGGAAGACTTTATCCGTAGATATTAATCATGCACGATGAGGGCTGATTGAGCTGTAACTCTGACCTTGGTGTCAGAGATGGTGCCAAGACCATTCTCATCGATGATGCCTTCGTGGCAAACAATGGTATAGTTACCCTGTGGGATGGATATTTCTACAGACTCCTTGTTGGCATTAAGAACCACAATGATGTTACGCCAGTCATCGCGTCCGGCATAGTTTTTCAGACGGAAGGCAACAGTTCCCTCCGGGGCATCGATAAACTCAAGGTGCTTACGTATCAGGTCAGCATTGCCCAGACGGAAAGCAGGGTGATTCCTACGCAGACTGATGAGACGCTTATAGTATCCGAAGACCTGTGGGTATTTAATCTTGTTAGACCAGTCGAGATGGTTGATGCTGTCGGGAGACTCGTAGCTATTGTGCACCCCTTTCTTGTCGCGCAACAGTTCTTCGCCACAAAGCATAAAAGGAACGCCTTGCGAGGTGAACACAGCCGTTTGAGCCAATAAGTCAAGCCTGATAAGTTCCTCTGTTGTAATACCTGGAATACTGGTTTTCAAACGGTCCACCAGGCACATGTCATCGTGACAACTCACGTAGCTAATCATCTGGGTTGGCTCCATAGCCCATGGCTTATCGCTGTAATTAACCTTTTTCATGTCTATCTGAGGGTGCGCAATGGCACCCACGATGCCATATTTAATGCTTTCTTCGTAGCCTGCCAGTCCTGCTAGGAAGGCGGGTTTGGCATCGTCGCTGAACGGACCGCGGAGGGCATCGCGAATCTCATCGCTGAACGCGGCGATGCCTGGCATCTTCTGACTGTGGGCTTTTACGGCAAGACGCTCAAAAGGATAACCGCAGGCGCCTGCACTCCAACCTTCGCCATAGATGAAGATGGTTGGGTCAATCGCGTCAACTGCTTTTCGGATTTCGTTCATGGTTTGGATGTCATGCACACCCATCAGGTCGAAACGGAAGCCGTCGATGTGATATTCATTAATCCAGTACAGCACACTTTCTATCATAAACTGGCGCATCATGTGCATGTCTGAAGCCGTCTCATTGCCACAGCCGCTGCCATTGCTGTACTGCCCGTCGGCGGTTTTGCGATAGTAATAGTCGGGGTAGGTGCGTTGGAAATTTGAGTGATTGATGTCGTAAGTGTGGTTATATACAACATCGAGGATAACACGGATGCCTGCCTGATGCAGGGCCTGCACCATCTGTTTAAACTCACGGATGCGTACTTCGGGCTGATAGGGATTGGTTGAGTAGCTACCGTCGGGCACATTATAGTTCACAGGATCATAGCCCCAGTTGTATTGCGGCTGTTCCAGATGGGTCTCATCAACCGAACCGAAATCGTAGCTGGGCAGGATATGTACGGCATTTACACCCAAAGACTTCAAGTGGTCTATGGCCCAAGGTTCTGTAAGTGCCAGGAATTTGCCAGGATACTTGGCATCATTGCGTGCAATAGAAAAGTCGCGATGGTGCAATTCATAGATGACCAGGTCTGCAGGAGATTTAGCAATGGGATGCTGGTCGTCAAGCCAGCCGGCAGGAGATGTTTTTGTCATGTCGATGATGGCTCCGCGCGTGCCATTTACGCCTACTGCTTTTGCGAAGACACCAGGGCACTCACCTTTTCCTACATCGAAAGTGTAGAACTTTCCCATCAGGTTGCCCTTGATGGTGGCAGTCCATTGTTCATTGCCGGCATGTTGCATCTTAACTGTTTTAATGGCCTTGCCTCCCATTCCTTCTTGATAGATGCGAACAGTAACCTTTTGGGCATTTGCGGGCGCAAAGAGTTCAAATGTTGTTTCATTTGGAGTGTAGCTTACCTCCTTGAATGTCTGTGCCGCCGTCAAGTCTGACAGCAGTAAAGACAATAATCCTATGAAAATCTGCTTCTTCATCTTAAAAATTTATTTTTCGGTGATACTTTATCATTGTTCATTCACTTTCTTCCGCTTTGCACGATTAATGTGGAGATTTCCTCGTTGAAATTGTCTGCTTGCAACAACTGCTCTATGTTCAGGTGCATACGCCAACGCCAATAGTGGCGCGGGTTAGCGGGGATGTTTATGCGCTCCGAGTTGGGATCGGAATGTCGCAGGGACTCGTCGATGGCCAGCCAGTCCTGCAGCGACAGCAGACAGAGCATGGAGGGAGATGCCAGATGCTGACAAACGATTTGGCGGGCCAGCCAGCCAGGCATTGGATGAGGTGCGAGGCCGTCGTTGCTTAACACTTCGTTATAAAAGCTTTGGGCGCGCTCATGGTTCTCGTCCCACCACTGGCGTAATGTGGGCATGTCGTGAGTTGAAATGGTGCAGACAGAGGGATATGGGTTGCGGTACAGCTGACCGAAACGCACGGTGTTGTCCTTCGGCATCGACTGGATTTCGAGCGTAAGGATGCGTAGGTCTTTCATTACCCACCCCACGCAGTCGGGCACCATACCCAGATCTTCGGCACACGCCAACATGCGGGTGGCTTGCGTCAGACGGGGCAGCTTCTTCATGGCCTCCTCATACCAGAACTGATTGTTGCGGCGATAGAAGTAGTCGTTATACAGACGGTCGAACTGCTGTTTCTCCCAATCGTTCAAGCGGTGATAGGATTCGGTGGACTGCACGGCGATACGCGGATGCCAACGGTCTGAGCGTTTGTGGTCTATTAGAAAGAGGTCATCGTGGCCATAAATGCCGTAGTCTTCTATCTCCTGACGGCTCAATCCCAAGGCTGGTGCAAACTGTCCCATCAGCCCCGATTTTTCAGGCATAGGAATCTCCCAAATACGGAAGAACCCCAGCACATGGTCGATTCGGTAAGCATCGAAATACTGCTGCATCTTACGGAAGCGGCGCACCCACCACTGGCAGCCGTCAAGAAGCATCTCGTCCCAGTTGTAAGTCGGGAACCCCCAATTCTGACCCTCGGCAGCAAACTCGTCGGGAGGTGCTCCAGCCTGTCCGTTCATATTGAAGTATTTGGGTTCCACCCATGCCTCTACACCGTCACGAGAGATGCCTATAGGAATGTCGCCTTTCAAAATAATGTGTTGCAGACGGGCATAGTCGTGGGCGGCTCGCATCTGGCAGTCGAGGTGATACTGCACGAAATACCAGAACTGCTGCTGACTGTCGGCTGTAGACGGCTGCTGCTCTACTCCCTCCGGCCATTGCCTGAAGTCGGCCGTCCCATAAGTGTCGCGGTTGACGCAGAACTGGGCATAAGGCACCAGCCACTCTTTGTTCTCATCGAAGAACCGAGCGTAGCCGACACTGTTGCTGATGTTTTCCTGTTCCTGTACGAACAGTTCATGCAGGTAGTCCAACTTGGCTTTGTTCACCAGCTCATAGTCTATCTCGGGCAGACTGTTCAATTCCTGACGAAGCTGTTCAAAATGCACACGCCTCTGCTCGTCCTTCAGCTCGGGCAGCTGGCGGATGTCTGTGTACTGCGGATGCAATGCATAGATGCTGATGGCATTATAGGGATAAGAGTCTTGCCAGGTATGCGTCATTGTAGTGTCGTTGATGGGCAGTACCTGGATGATGCGCTGGCCTGTCTTTGCCGCCCAGTCAATCATCAGTTTCAGGTCGCCGAAGTCGCCTATGCCGAACGAGCCCTCGCTGCGCAACGAGAATACAGGAATCACCGTTCCGGCGCCACGCCACGGAGCTACTGGAAACCACGCCTGCGGCAGTTCATAGACCACCACCTCATGAGCCTTCAGCTTCGGAAACTGAACCCAGCGATTGGAAGCGTCCTCCCAAATGACAGCCGTATCAGGCTGGTCGCTCTGAATGACAAACTTAAACTCGATACCGTCTTCTGATAATTGCGTAGCATCGAGACAAACCATCCACTCATGCTGTTTTTGTTCGGTCATAGGAACTGCCTTGTCCACATTCCATGCGCCCAAAACTTCAGGTGCTCCAACGATGGCCAATCGCTCACCGCTACGCAATTGTGGGGCATGTACTCTCAACACTACTGCCTTTGAGGTGTCAGTTACAGGAACCCCTGCCAAGGTATGCGGTTCTATACACTCAGTAAACGCCGAACTGTAGAGCCAACTGTTTTTGGGAATGTCCATCCAATGATCATACACCTGATAGCGGGTGGCTCCTTGTACAGCCATCGCCAGTCGGTGGGGGGACAGAGGCCACTCATGGCGCAATTCCGTTTCGTCGCGCTTCAGCGTGTAGAAATAGTCAATCCGACTGCCTGCTTTGGCCGTCTTTGATAGTTCGTAGGTCCAATGAATGCCGTCATGAGTCGTCATATCGTATTGCGCGATGACAACAGCATCGTCCGAAAGTACATTCAGCACCAACCGCTCACCAGAGTTAGTATGATACTCAATATTAAACTGTATCTTCATATCGTTCCTAATTATTTGTTTTTAATCACTGTCACGCTGGCAGCCCCCATGGCCAGCAACACTCCCGATACCAGCATCATTGACGATTGGTGACTGCCCACCAACGAGAGTACCGCTCCTCCACAGAGGGCGGCGACAATCTGCGGGATGCAGATGGTGCCATTGAAAAGCCCCAGATAAGCCCCTAAATGCCCGTAGCCCTGCAAAGCATTGGTTACAAACGTGAAAGGCATGGCCAGCATGGCAGCCCATGCACAGCCTATCAGCAGGAAGGCTACAAACTGCAGGTACTGGTCGTGGAGCAGCGGCACCAGAGCAAAGCCAACGGCACCCAGCAGAAGGCTGACGGCAAAGGCCATCTTTGTGTTCTTGAATTGTGGAAGGACAGCAGCCCATACGACTGAGCCAATGGCCTGTACAGCAAAAAGAATGCCCACCCAGTTGCCAGCCTCCTGGAACGGTTCGCTGGCCGGGTCGGTGGTGTCCCACACTACTTCGGCAATGGCTCCTGTCGAATAATTCCACATATAAAGGAAAGCTGCCCAACAGAAGAACTGAACCAAGCCCACCTTCCAGAATGTAGAGGGAGCGCGCTTCAGCAATGTCAGCCATCCTGCATGGTCCGCTTCATGCACAGGAGCAGGATTGTATTCTTCGTAATCCTTGGGAGGCCACTCCTTCACTTTCGAAGTGGTATAGATGACACAAAGAATCAGGATGGCTGCGCCGATATAGAATGACCAGATAACGGAGTCGGGCACCACCCCCTTCTCTGCCACATTGCTGATACCGATGAAGGTGAAGAAGAACGGAAAGACATAGCCTACTACTGAGCCGGCATTGCAGAGGAACGACTGGATGCTGTAGGCCTTTGCCTTCTGACTCTCATTCACCATATCGCCCACCATCATCTTGAAGGGTTGCATAGCCATGTTGATGCTGGTGTCAAGGAACATCAGTGCCACAAGGCCGAACATCATGGCGGCACTGACCGTAAGCCCCAGCGACCCGCTGTTGGGCAACAGACACATCACCAGTACCGCAGCCATAGCACCGACAAAGAGATAGGGTATGCGCCGGCCAAAGCGCGTCCATGTCCTGTCGCTCAATGTGCCTACTAAGGGCTGCACCAGTATGCCCATCAGTGGGGGTAATATCCAGAAGTAGCTCAGCGAGTGGGGGTCGGCACCCAGCGTGGCAAAAATACGTGAGATGTTGGCACTTTGCAGTGCGTAGGCAATCTGTACACCAAAGAATCCGAAACTTAGATTCCATAGTTTCCAAAACGAGAGATCGGGTTTTTGTTTCATAGTTGTAGCTTGCTTGAATTTAGATGTGTTCTATTAATTATTGGTTTTCCTTTTCTGACAGGGATGCTCGAATAACGAATTCTATTTTCAGCATCACTTCATTTTGAACATTTATATTAAGTTACTTGGCAATTAAAAACTGCCCAGGAAAAGTGGTATGTCAATTTTTTACTGACCTTAATGCCGCTATTCAAGACTAGCGAAATTGAACATGACATGGCAAAGGTATAAATAAAATCTGAGAAAACTTTCTAGTAATAGTGAAAAAATAAGTTGGAACGAATTTTTCACTATTACTTAGCATGTGAAACTTGCCGATATCACGGACAAGTTCGCTGATGATTCATCAGAATTCAATCCTAATGGAGAAGCTTATGAAACCTGATTTGATAGTTGATGTCCAGATGGGTAATTATGGAATATTCGACTTCGACAAGTCGGAAAAGATAATCGCCATTGGGCGCCAAAAGACTTTACTGGCCGTAGATAAATACGAAGGCAACAGATAACGGGTACAATTTCCTATTTAATCGCTACCTTCTTGCCGTCTCGGATGACGATGCCTTTTGTCGCTTTGTCGCCATCAATCTGCTGACCGCTGAGGTTGTATGTCTTGCCGTTTCTGTGCTTGGCTTGTATGGTCTTTATGCCGTCGTAGAAGTCGGGTAGGGGTTGATAGAGGAGTTGGAAATTGTCGAAGCAGCACCACTGGTCGCCTTTATAAATGTCGCATTTCAGGCCAAACCTGAGCGTTCCACGTTCGGGTAGTGTGTATGCCAGTTCGTTCATGTAGCAACCTTCAGCAAAGCGAATGCCAGCAGCGTGCATACTATGCGGATAGCCATTCTGGTTATCGACAGAGCCATATAGCGATGCCTCGGGCCATTCCTCGGAATATAAAGACTTGACTTTAACGGTCTGGTCGTTTACATAAAGATAAGCCTGGATGTTTTCTGTTCCAGCTCGATAGGCAGTTCCGCCGTCGTTGCTTCCTGTTCGGAAGAGGGCATTGCACTTGACGGTATATACGCCTGGCTTCATGCTTGTGAGTGTCTGGTACATGTCGAAGGCTTTGTTGTATTCCTCTCCGCAGTCATCACGATAAGTCGGTTCGCCTTGCCAACTGTCTTTAGTTGAGAAGTCGTAGTTGCCTATGAAGAGTGTCATGTCGAGATATTCGCCCTGCTTGGGCACTGCTCCTGCTGATTTCAGGTAATTAGTGACGGCTGTCTTCAGCGTGCTCAATGCATTGTTGATAAGTGCCAGTGAGTTTGCTTTGGCAAGATTTGAGTCGCAACGCTTTATCTTTGCCATGAACGAGGTTAGGGCTGTCGATGCCATACTTGCATCGACGTTTCGCTGAGCATAGTCCTTCCAGAAGAGATACTCTTCGAGTGCGGGTTTTATCGTCTTAATGGTGTTCTGGAGGTTCTTTGTGTCGTTGAGCAAGGTTCTAATCTGACTGTCCGTGATGTCATCCTTCTTAGCCTTTGTCAAGAGAGTTTCGATGTCTTGTCGTAGCTTGTCGGTCAGCAGATTGTCTTCTTTCATGACTTCGAGGTGCCTAATGAGTTCTTCGAGCTGACGAGTCATGACGGTTCTTTCGCCATCTTTTTCTATTGTAAGATAATCGATGTTAGGCATCCATCCGTTTTCATTGTAGAGTTCGATGTTGTTGGAACCTGCTTGCAGGTGAAGCGTCAATGTGTATTCCATAAAGTCGCCCCAATCGGTTGTCTGTACGTTGACTGTGCCTTTCTCTTCCTCATTCAGCACTACGTTAAACGGACGACTTTCCTTCGAGGCTGCGCTGATGTGGATGTTGTAGTCGCCAGCTTCGCTTACGTAAATGTCTTTCCATGTCAGGGAGTTGCTTCTTCGACCTCCCAGCCAGCTAGCGAAAGCACCTCCGCTGGCCGATGATGTGGTTTCGTAGATGGCGGTGCCTGCAGACTGGTTGTTGTAGATTTCCTGATAATCATGCAGATAAGCTGTCTCTGCTTCGTAGATATAGCGGTCGAGACGTTGTTCTGCCTCCAACTTGTAGATACGAGTGGCATGAGGTGGAACAGTGACAGAAAGCGCTCCTTCCATTTCTCCTAAGTCCTCGTGTTCAAAGAGGTCGCGAACCATCACTTTGCCTCCTAAGTCAACTTCGCTGAAACTCAAACACATCTTCTCTTCCCTGTCGGATGGATTGTAGAGTGCTACAGCCCTAGTTGTGCCATGAAGTGTAAGGATGTCTTTTGTCAGGATGTAAGTCTCGCCGATGTGTTGAACCACATAAGCCTGCTGTCCGAGCGGGTCTTGGTTCAGCGCAATCAGTTCCTCGTTCTTCAGAAGAGCAAGAGGCCGCTCTTTGATTGTTGCCATATTGCATCCGATGAGTAGTGGACTGGCCATGATGCACCACATGCCGAAGTGCGTCTTGTCCTCTTCTTCTGTCATCGAACGTCCCACTTCGAGCATGTCCATATCGTTGTAACACCCGTCATAACAGTAAGCTGACATGTAGAGGTTTTCCGCCAGAATGCCTTTCACGGAAGCCCATCCGTCGTAGATGTCGCCAGTTGTTCGCCATGAAGTGGAGATGTCGTGACACCAAGTTCCCGGATATGCCCACCTGCAAAGGTTGTAGCGAACGTT
>Ga0247610_10003536_pt1 | contig 17081 bp, 21 predicted proteins | sample 174DNAGHGhighgp2_FD_193483 | JGI IMG/M metagenome (GOLD analysis project Ga0247610, IMG submission 193483) | Sheep rumen microbial communities from Palmerston North, Manawatu-Wanganui, New Zealand - 1742 DNA GHGhigh gp2 | ecosystem: Host-associated > Mammals > Digestive system > Stomach > Rumen... | reverse complement strand
TAATCGGATGTTTTCCAGCAAGCGCATCTAAAACCTCTTTTCCGGTACCACGTTGCGGTTCACCATGCATCACCGGAGGCTCTAACTTTAATTCATCAAATAAAACTGTTGAAAGCTGCTGAGTTGAATTTATATCAAACTCATGCCCCGCCAACTTATACATAAGCTGTTCAAGTTCCTTAATTCTATCCTGCATAAAACCCATCTGGTTCTGTAAGGTAAGAATATCGACCGTTACACCATTAAGTTCAATCTGACCAACAGCTTTAACACAGTTAAGTTCAATCCACTCTACTTTCTGAAGATTATACTTTATTAACATCGGCTTAAAATAGTTATAAAGCCGCATTGTATTCGTTCCATCAGGAGCCGCATATTTATAAGCTTCCTTAGGATCAAACATAGCAAAATTATACTCACCATAATCAGAAAGCTCTAACGGTTCCTCATTAAAGATCTTCTTTGTAAATTTCTTAAGAGAATTATCCGGCGATTCCGCCAGGTCAGCATTTAATAAATAAGCAGAAATCTGAGCATCCCCGGCAATCTCAAAATCCACATGCCAGTTATACCAGATCATTTTCCAGTCAAACTTTGAATTGAATAAAATAAAGCCCGCTGTCTTTGCCAATTCAGAAAAGCGATAAATAACAGAAGCCTCATCTAAATTCTGGCCAACCTTGTGTCTAACCGGAAAATAATAAGATTCCGTCTCAGAAGGCGCAAGAATTAAACCCACGATCTTATGGTGCATCGGAGAAAGACCCTCAGTCTCCGTATCCAATGCAATAAGATCAAATTCAGAAAGTCTCGTAAAAGCAGCATCTAAAGCTTCCGGAGTATCCACAAGGTGCAGGTCCAGACCATCTAAATAAGACAAATCCTTCCCCGACACCTCATTTACATCAAACATTGAAAAACCCATTAGTCTATTCCTTTGAAAAGTTTTTCCGTAAAAGCATCAACCGGTTGAATGTTTGCAATAAACTTACGATAAGCAAGCAAGATTTCTTTTGCATGATGATCATAAAGGTCACAGTAATCATCAGAAAAATAAACCTGTTCCGGTTCATGCGTAGCAAGAAATACTTGGAATTTAACATCCGAAGCACGTCGATAACCACTATGACAAGAAATAATAACCGAATCTTTATACGTTAAAGGATGCTTTCTAACAAAGTGCCTTGTTAAATTCCGACCCAGCTCATACATACAAATCGGCTGATCAGATTCACCTCCACAGAAAAACATTGAAAAGATGTCCATTTGCTCAAGATAATTAAATTCCCAGGTAATCTGTTCCTGAGCAGCATTAGGATCCTGAATCGGGAAGTTTTCTCTCCTGGGATTAAATAAAACCAGATGATCCAACCCCTCAATCTCAGACAATCTACTAATGATCTCATTCTGCCATTCAGGACAATTTGAAATACCCCCTGCAAGAAATACAAAGACATCCTGAGGCCCCTTTTCATATTTTTCCGGTGCAGTAACCACTCTCATACAGAACCCCCCATAAAATCCGTCTCAGGCACATAGATAAGCGTGGGACAAAGTTCAACAGATTCAAAACCAAGCTCTCTACCCAAAACCACAGCATGCACTGCGTTCTCTTTCTGTTTATAAATAAAAATCTGATGTTCTTCCGACTGATCCTGATATGCACAAACGGCATCAAGTGCTTCTGTCAGATGATCAAAATCAAAGTCAATACATGAAAGATAAGAATCAATCTCTAACTGATCTATCCTAATACCATAGCATTTAACCGCTTTCTGCGGCATCCCGACCACCTCCAAACAATATGTGTGGGGGAGAAACCCCCCACACAAAATAATAACAACCAGCTAAAATATCTTAAACCACCTTAGGAACAATAATATGTCGCTCCAGCGCATTATTATAAAGTTCCTGCATAGCCTCAACGCCACGAATCTTGTGGATTAAAACATATACATACTGTTTAGATACACCCAAGATCTCAGCAATCTCACTTACAGACCTGCCCTCTAAAATGTACTCAAAAACAGTAGCCGGATCCCTGGAAACAAGGGTACCATCAAATTCCACTGCAGAATGAGATTTTATATCCCGCAAAGAATCCCTTGCCCTGTCTATGATAGTATCAATATATAACCTGTCATCAGGTGATTCCAAATTGTCCTCTATCTCAAGAAGATCAAGATAAATAGTATTGGGCGTGACAGTATCGCCCTCAACCGTATCCTCAAGAGCAAGAGCATTTACAACTTTTCTGCCACCGACAGTATTTTCCCTTATCCCCCGCTTTTTGATCAGATTATTTACAAGCACATAAATATACACATAGAAAGGCCTGTATTCAGGATCATACCGGGAAAGATAATCGGTCTTTATAATATTACAAAAGACATCCTGCACCAATTCCTCCGGGGAATTAAGAACATCTTTTAAATTAGACCGCTTTACCATTTTTAAGATCTTCTCATACCAGCCAGCCTCCAACATTTCCTCCACAGTCCGTGGAAAATCACATGAATCCATAAACATACCTCTTTTCTATAAATGATTGATTACACCTACTATTTAATTGTCAAAGTACAACATATATAAGATATTGAATAAACGATCAATTCAGAGCCTCCTGATAAACCTGATAAGCCTTAGAGGTTCTAATGTTCTTGAGCAGATAATACACAAACTGCCGTGAAACATTGAGTGTAGTCGCAACATCTTTAACCGATGCCCCGTCGATCATAAGATTAAACACCGTAACAGGATCTCTCTGATATACCTTGCCCTGGTATACATTTGCAGAACTGGGCGAAAAAGTCTCCGTAAGTTCCCTGCGGATATTATCAATAAGAGCCTGTAACATGACAAAATCCTCACAACAGTCACACGAAGGAAGAAGGTCCGCATAAACCTCTGTACCATCAAAAGTAGCATCTTCCGTGGGTGTCTGTGAAAGCGACGCAGCATTTACGATATATCGACCATACCTCGTATGCTCCTTGTTATATTTCTTTTTAAGGAAGTTGTTTACAAAGCCAAACAAATAGGCCTTAAACGAACCCCTTGACGGATCATACCGATCCAAATATCTGGTCTTGAGCAGAGATAAAATAATCTCCTGCCCCAAATCTTCCGGATTGTTCAGCGTATCCTTAAGCGTAAACGCCGCAATCCGATACTGTATAAATTTATCCCAACCCTGGTCAATAAATTCCTGCATATTGGTCGGATAAAATTTTTCGTCGTCCATATCAACTCCTATCCCGGAGAGTAATGAGATAAGAGTGTTCCTAAGTCAAAGTGTACTGACCTGCGACATGATAGAAACAAATCGCATCAAAACTGGGATATTTGACTGCTCTTTTCGTGCAAGCACCAGAGTTTCAATCAAATGGGAATGGAGGAACGGAATTAACTTCTCTCCGTTTTCATTCAAAGTCTTAAGCTTCACTGAAATCCATTCCGGCGCATCCTGAGCATGATTTAGACAAAACAGAAGGCCACCAACAATTTTCATATTAAATTGCGACTTAGATAACTCCACATTAAGAGCCAGCTGTTCCGCATATTTCTTGAAAAATGTTTTATTATTCCCCTCTGTTAAAGAGATAAATAGATCCCATACAAATTCCTGTTTTGTACGGAATAAGTCATTAAAAAATTCCCGTCTATCAAAATCATTGAGCATGGACATCTGAAAGAGCACATCCGAAAGTTCTTTTGATGACCTGAACATTAAAGCCAGCTTCTTTCTATCGTCCAACTCTAAAGAATATCCAAACTCACCTGCCTTAGCTTTAATCCATTTAACGGATTCTCTATAAGTAAGAGGCCTGCAATCGATCACCTGATCGACCAGAAGATCCTTTAACATTTCCTCCGTTAAATTAAAACCATCACAAATGAGTAATAACGCCGTAAATTCTGCCGGATGGAGAAATTCTGCAATCCTTATAAATTGCTTGCGATCCACATGCAAAAGGACAACATAATAATCAGCAAACATCGGGGCCTGTTTGATAGCAGAACAAAACTGCGCAATATCAACATGACCATCAAATTCCTGATAATTAAAATCATCAGACCGATACTTTTTTACAAACCTGTCCTTTTCCTCTGACTGTTTCATCAAGTCAGAGCCATGAATCGCATAAAACAATCAGGCCACCCCCAATTCAGTAGAGTTTCCCCAGGATCTGAGTTTATGGTACAAACACCAATATGAATTTACAATGTAGGAAAACACTTGATCAGGTTGTGAACCCGTAAGATGAGCATCAAGAGCTGACATAGAAATAGCAAGATCTTCAGAAGTCTGTGCATTAGAAAATAACGCCTGTATTACATCCATAACAGGTAATTCAGAAGCTTCCGATAAAATAGAGTCACATTCCGAATACTCTGTTGCCTGTTTAATTTTATCTTGAAATCCTAAGAATTTTTCCCTGAACGTTATATAAACATCCTCAGCGTCAGACCACGCCTTAAAGACCATACACCGCGATTTTATAGTTCTCGATACGCTCTCAGGTGCAGCAGTAGTGAAAACAATGAGTGAATCGTCCGAATAATCCTCAATACACTTAAGCATCTTGTCCGAAACGGAATCCTTTAAGAGATCAACGTCATACATAATAAGGATTTTTGCCGGAACACCAACGGCCTTTTTTGATTCAAACTCAACAAAATCATTGACCTGATCCGCCGAGATTAAACCTCCCTCAGGCCTGTAAATTCTTTCATTGAGCGCAGAATCTTCTTTTGAATATCCCAAAAGATCACGAGCGAAAGACTGTGCAAATGCCTCCATCTGTTCCTTTTCATTAGATACAAAAAGAAACACACCATTAGAAACACCCAGCTCTTTCATTCGATTAAAGACCTGCTCGGAAACGATCATTTATACTCCTTCACTAAAACCGCTACCCGCTGTAAATATCTACTTAAATTATTACAGAAAAAGTGGAGCCAAGTCAACCAGTTTTAGTATAACTAAGTGAACTACCACGCACCTAAAGGTACGTGGCTTCTGGAGATTGGTTCTTGTTCCAGAACCTATTTCATCCCGTTTAAGAAGTTTGGTATTTAAGTCTCCACCTGAAGATCAGGCAACCCTTATTCTTATGGGCGTGTCCACGTCGCCCCTACCGTATAGGATACTTAAATCCACAACGTTACTTTTTCGCATAATGTTTAATGCACCGTTAACATCAGCATTAAGTACCTTACCTTCTTTTGTTTGATACAAGCCCCTATGTATTCGTTTTCCACTAAACTGATACTCCTTCGGGTTGTCATCATTGTAAACAGGCATGTCGTCTTTATCCCAGAAGGATGCTTTTGAAGTATAGGATTCTTCCTGTTTTACAAATGCTATACCGTTCAACTTACACAGGTACTCGAGTTTGTCACGCAGATGACCATAAGGAATGTTTACAAAGTTCTGGTTGTTCTGCTTTCCTATATGACTACCTCGCTGGAACGTTTCATTGTATCCAACTACAAGTATTCCAATGTCATTATTGATACAGTAGTCTATTACCTTACGGGCAGCCTTGTTCATGTAGTCGTTGACTTTGTTGTTCCTGTCACGGGCTATGTCCTTCTGTCTGTTGGTTGGGCTTTTACCATAATGTTGTTTATCCTTAATAGACTGTAAGCGAGCGTTTTCCTTATTAAACCGCTGATTTATAGATTTAAGCCTTCTGCCGTCAATAATGAATGATCTTCCGGTATTTGAAACAGCAGTAACAAGGTTGTTGATACCTAAATCAAGTGCAAGTGCATTGTTTTTATTTAAGTTTCTTTGGATATTTTCAGCTTCGTAGATGTACTGTATTTCAAAGAACCTTGCTTTTGCTTTAGGTATGATCCTTATTTCCTTAACCTTTTTACCGGTCAGTACAGGTGGGATCGTTATCTCAATAGCTTTATGTGTTTTCCTAAAACTATTGGAAAACGGAAGTATAAGATTATTACCATTAAGTCTTACAAATCCTATGACCAGAGTAGTAAATCCATCCGTAGGCAGGTAATGCGGTAGTTTACAGTCTTTAAAGGAATACTTACCCTGTTTTGCAAGCTTTAATAATCCAAAGAATGATTTAAAAGAAGTATCAACTTCCTTAAGAATCTGTTGTGCCATGTTTGAATTCAATGCCTTATAGTTAGGACTATTCTTTAACAAGGTATAGTTTTTCTCATACTTAAGGAATTCACCTTCCATAAAGTAGTATTGCCTTATGTTATACATAGCTTCATTTGCAAGGTTTTTGGCTATATGGCACAGTTCCCGAAGTGTTTTGTAATCTTCCTTTGAAAGATGCTTTACCTGTTGTTTTATGGTTAAGTACATACAGTTTCTCCTTTCTTAAGACTCGGAAAAAATTCCTGTATATACATTATAATATACATTTTACTGAAAATATATATTATTAGTAAAAAGAAATTATTATGTAATCCTACGCCATTCATCCCATTGGTCTGAAAGACCAATGGGTTTTCTGGCTGGTTAATTATAAAAATTCAGACCGGCCTGAGCGGCGGTTTGAACAGACGGAAAACTTTCTTTGTATAAGCCGATTTCACTAAGGTAAATTCAACTTTTCTGTCTAAAAATTTTCCAAGAACAAAACACCGATCGGCATAGTCAGCCCAGGCAATAGAACCAGGTTTCGGTAAAATACAAGACGTAAGATGCAGTCTGATCCGTACCATAGAATCAGTAACCTCATCTACGGTAATATAATCAACTGCAGCCACATCATCAAAAACCCGATTTATGTCCTGCATACTAACAAATTTCTTTATACCCATAACCCCCACCAATCTAACCAGTATTGGTTAATCAATAATAAAAACAAGGAATACGATTTTCAAGCAGTTAATTCATTTATAAAAACAAAAAAGGGGCGGCATATGCCACCCCATACATACGAAAACAGTTAAATATCAGCATTTGCCAAGAACGCCAGCATCCGTAAGTTATTCCCAGGATCATTTGCAATATTCTCATTTGCTCTCTTGGCTTCCGTCTGTGAAAACTGCGGAGGAAGTATATCCTCTGAAAGTTTAGGCGTAACCGTTGAAGTAGGAATGACAGACTCCGTTGCAAAAACATCAAAATCATTTGACGGAAGTTCCGTAGGTGCCGGAATCTCAGGCTCACTATCACCATTCTCTTTTGTATCAGCAACCGCATCTATAAACTCTTCACGAGTAGTATCATCAACAGTCTCATCAGAAGCGGCCCCCGGTTCAATCTCAGGTTCAGTCGTCTCATCAGAATCAGCAACAGCATCAAAAACCTCAGGCGGATCAATCAGCTCTGCATTATTCCGGAATAAACGAACCGCAAAGGGATCAAGATCAAGTGGAGTATTATTATACTTAACCGGCATACCCTCCGTATCAGTCGTAAACATTGCATCCGGATCATCATCCATCTCATCAGGAAGTATATCTTCTTCATTTACCCCCTCAGTAATCTCTAAAGATGTATTCTCTGTAAGATACTCCGCCGGTAAATACTCTGATTCATAAGGATCTATATAAATATCACCTGCTATCTCAGCAGATTCAAAAATCGAAACACTACCAACCGAAGCTCTAAGCCTAAGGATCGCATCAGAAAGCTCAGGAGAACTAAACCTGAGAGATTCCTGAGATTCACATTGTTTAAGTAAATCAGATGCAAAGTCAGACAGATCTATGGCAGCATCTATTGCCGTAAGGATCATTTTATGAACTTCACTCGTACCGGCAGCACCAATAACCGATCTACTTGAACCAGATAAACTCTCTGCACCCTTGGCGATCTTCTCTACCTGCGATAAATATCTCGATTTATTCTCATTTATAGTTTTCTCTGACATCTCTACTCCCTCTTCATAAAGTTCTAAATCATTCCAGGCCTGTTTCTGGGCTATTCTCCAGATCGCTTTTTTCATCCACTCATGCTGAATCTGTTTTGAATTAGCACCAATTCCCTGTAAATCTCTATATGCCTGATTACGTTCACGTGTTGTTAAATATGAATAAACATCCGCCGGATCATATAAATCAAAAACCTCTTCAGCAAAATCATCAGGAATATCCCAATAAATACGATCCTGCGGAACTGCCTGTGCTGCTCTAAACTGTCTAACTAAACCCGCTTTCATCCCGCACCTTAATATTTAATGTAATTTATCATATTACAATGCGGACATACGACAGAAACCGGAGTATCATTTAAAATATCATCCGCTGTTAACTTAAGTGCAAATAAATCCGTAATATTATATCCGCAATCATGACATTTCTTGAGCCTTGTATTCTTGCGTCTCTCCGGTTTATTCCAATCCGTTAAGAAATTACGGATCTCAATTCCCAGCTGATTTCTATCCCACTGATTTCTATAAAGAATATATCCGGGAATAAACTCAGATAAAAACCGCACATAGCGAGGATCATCACAAGTAATCCCGGTATCAGATATAAACAGTTCAGGATCAAGCGTCCAAGAATACAGCTGCTCAAGCGTCTGATCTTTTAGGGAATCAATGATCTTGTCATATGTAGAATCTTTTGCGTCTTTCCTAAGGATTGCTCTAAGTTCCTCACAATCAGGCGTAAGGACCAGCTCATCCATAGACCGAAGTAAATACTCCGGTTCAGGAAGTTCCGCAAAATTATTTATCCACAAATTTATGTCATAATCATGAAAAGAATGATCTAATAAAGACATACTCGTTCACCTCTATAATTTTGGAAATTTATACTACCATAAATACAATATCAAATAACCAAATTTTTTTAACAATTAAAGGGCTACTGAAGTACCAACAGATATAAGTGATAAATTATATTCCATTAAAGTCAGCTCACTTGACAGTTTATTTAAGTCATCTCTGACAAACCAGGGCATAAAACCAAAGATTATAAAAGACTGAAGGCGCATAAACATCCCCCGTATATCCTCAATAATCTTCCGAAACGCCTGTAATTCTTCAAGATTTAATTTACCAGAATAATACAACCTGTCCAAATAAGCACTAAACCGATCTACTCTCGCATCAAATTCTTTCATCCCCAAATCACCTTCAAACACTGTATATAGTATTTGCAGTTCTACTATATAATACCCACAAATCCCAAACTTATCAAATAATACAACTATCCACGCAGCTTTTCAACTAAAACTTCCTCATCAGAATCTTGATAATACGGTATATAGCACCGGATCGGATGTGTCTGTGTAAGTCTGCGAAGCCTGCCGATCAGCTGCTCAAGTTCTACCCTATTTAATGGTACGGTCATACAGATAAGCTCGTCCGCTACACCTAAGTTTAACCCCAATTTCCCAATACCGGTAATCAATAAACACCGACAATTTAAATCATTTATAAAAATATTAAGCGCACGTGTTCTTCTCTCTAACGACATCTCACCGGAAAGCGCTTCAAAAGAGATCCCAAAAGAATTAAAATCCGATCTAAGCAACCTATAAAATTTCCGGTTCCCACAATAAACAACCGTCTTACCACCAGACTTGGATAACTTCTTTATCAAAAACGATTCTTTAGGTGACAATACACCAGACGAATCAAATAACCTGTTCGATAAAAGTACCTCTAATCTTTTCTGATAAAATTTTCGTGGTTTATACGAAACCCTGTTCTTTTTTGCCTGATTATTCTCAACAGCTACCTGCGATAAAAGCTCTTTTTGTTTATCTATAAGTTCCAACGGTACATAATCAACAGTAGGTACATTATCTAACATCCGGGGTACTACCTCAAACCCCCGCGATATATACCGATCACCCAATAAAGAAATCAAAGTATCTTTATTACAGAAAGCATATTCCCCCGGAAACATTAACTCTACCAGGTTATAAAACTGTACATCAGAAAACGCCGAAGCATTTCCCGATAAAAAATATACTCTGTCAAACCGAGGTAAAAATGACAACAGGTATTTATACAACTTAGTACCACTGTTCCTGAGCAGATATACCTCATCCAAAACAACCGCCTGACAAGAAACCTCTCTAAAGAAAGCATCCCTGACTAATAAATTGTAATTTGTCAAAAGAATGATGTTCCCGTCATAAGACATAAAGAAATCATACTTTATAAGACGCTGCGTAGGATCCCCGGTAGCTACTACACACTGAAATTCCCACGGCGTAACCCAAGAAGCAATCTCAAGACGCCATTGTTCTATCAAAGTATTCGGTACACAGACAATGCACCTAAAGGGCTCAAGAAGCCCCTCTGTGGCCTTTCTAAGCCCCATTAAAGCAGAGACCGTCTTTCCTATACCCATGCTGTCAAATAAGAATAAACGAGGCTGCAGGGCCATTAAATCAGCAGCCTGAGCCTCGTGCTCTAAAACATTCTTTCGCATCTATACAGCCCTCAGATCAAGACCATCAGGAACATCTATCTTTGGCGTATTCTCTAACGGAACACCCTTATAAGGTGATTCTGATGAAGATCGCGTTGTCTTTTTAGGTGCTTCCGTAACAACCGGTTCTGATGTAACAGAAGGTTTATCTGAAGGTTCCGGTACGGCAGCAGGCACAGATTCAACCTGTGTCTGGATCGCCTGTGCATTTATAACACTAAACCTGTCCATAAAAAGATTAAGATTGCCTGAAAGCATCTGGAAATTTGCATCCGTCTTAATCTCCGCAATTCCCTGATCCGTCGATTTGATCTCAAAGTCCTCCGCTAAACCGGCTTTCTTTATTCCATAAATAGCAAACAGCATTAAAAGCGATACTGAATCAGAAATCTCAGAAAACTTCTGTGAACCCAAACCAACAATAGCACCGGTATAGATCGTTAAACAGTTCCCTTCAAGTTTAGCAAATACCGATTTAACTCTGCCCCTGGCATCCAAATGGATCTCAAAATCCTCAAGTTTACCCTTAGGAATAACAGAACCCAAAAACTGCTGCAGTGCAAAAATGTTTATAGGAACCAAACTTTTCCCCGTACATGTAAGCATAATCAATACCTCCCATGATCAATACAAAAATCACGATAATTTGAATACTTCTGCGGATCTATATATGCAAGACCTGACGTAGAACGGTTCCATATATAAACCTCCGTAACAACAGTAGAACCCTCACAACAAACTGTTACAGGCTCACGGATATACATAGAACCCTGCGGATAATCCGAATGATACCCCTCAAGTCTGTCCATACTGCGATAAAGCGCATCTCTATCCACAGAAGGATCAAAAACAACCAGCTCTCCATAATAAGAGTGTTCCCCATGAAGCAGTGCCGGAAACCCACCGACATTATACATCTCTACATTATCAATCCTTGCCGGATAGTTCCTGTGAGGAAAATCAGAAATAACTCTCTCATTACCGAACCCCTGCATTAGCGTACCATAAACAAATACAGTACAATTCTCGTGTAACTCAATACTCATAAAATGTCACCCCCGCATAACAATACTAACAACAAACCCCTATTTTTTAAGCATATCAGAAAGCTCTCTATAAAGAGGCGTATCTACAAACCAATCAGAAGTAGGATCCTCATAATCACCCCTGGGAATAAAAATCAATTTACCGTTATTCATACGAAACCCGTCAAACTGATCAAGATCCACAACAGTTCCATCCTGCAATTTAACTTCCATCTATAAATCCTCCACCATTGATAAAAGCATTGAATAGTTCTGATACAAATACCTATCAGTAGTCTGATAAAACGTAGAATCCAGCTCACACGCAAGAAACTGTCTATTTGTCTGTAAACATGCCTCAATCGTCGTTCCGGACCCACAACAAGGGTCAAACACCAGATCCCCGGAATTTGTATTATCCAGCACAATCTCCTTAAATAAATCCACATTCTTTTTTGTAGGATGTGATTTTATTTTATCTGAAGGCTGCACCGGAAATCGCAATACATTTGATTTATATTTAGCATTAAAAGGAGCCCCAGGTGCTCTCCACCATACCGCAAGCTCAACAGCAGATAAATAATTAAGCTCACCATTTAAGGGAAGCGGATTTGTTTTCTCCCAAATAAGCGGCCTGACCGTTCCCTTGAGACCCATAAAATGTGTCACGATCTGAGAAAACTGATCCCAGCCACAAAAGATGCATACACCATTTTTTGTGATCCGTGTTACCTGCTCTAAGAATAAAGATAAATCAAATGTCGCCGCATTGGCCGCACCATATTCAAGATTTCTAATAGACTCACTCGTTCCTCTCTCTACAAAATCATAAGGAACATCCGTAAGAGTAAAATCAACAGACCCATCAGCAAGAGTTTTCATAAATTCCATACAATCTACATTATGGAACCTTGGCGTCATTCCCATCTGTATCATCCTGGTCAACTACCTCCAAATAACCGTTCTCAATCAAAACCTGACACAAACCATTCACATCCGTATAATCATAGTAGATTCCAGTTACATTTTCAAGCCTGGTCCTGAACCGTTCTAAGTATTCATCCATTGAAAACTCCGGTTCAAAGTAATCCTTCTGTTTCCTAAAACACTCCTCAACAGTACCACCCGCAAAAACCATTCCGTCAGACCACCTGACAAGAAACCGATAGAACTCCTCCGTCTTTGTTGTTTTTGGAAATTGTAAAATCATACCCATATCAAGCCCCCTTATCTTAAAAGATCCCGGCGGCTTAAGCCGCCAGAACCTCTCTCCTGTGATTCCAGTAAATCCTCTCGTCTGCCGAAAGGTTAAGAGCATCAAAGAGATTAACAGAACCATCGATCTCGTTCTCAGTCTTTGCATACTCTACAACTCTTGTGCAGAACCTAATCCAATAAATGATCTTTGTAGGATCAACCGTAGCACCATGCTGTCTAAATTCGATGGTACCGTGTCTGAGATAAGCCTCAACATTAACCTTTAAGTATCTCGTTCCCATTGCTCTTGTTATATCGTGAACAGATGAAACGCTGTTCTCGTCAAGAGTCACGCGAGAAAGTGAATGACAGTATGTTGCGTTATTTCCGCGTCTGGATCTCTGATGAAGCTTGTCGATCTCTTCCTCATAAACCTGATAGAACTTGACGATCCTTGCGATCTGCTTAGGAGAAAGATCAGAAGCATCCAGGTGGCAGTGGAAACCACAAGAGTTGTTAACCTTAACACCCATTGTGGTAAGAGTTGCTGCTACACGATAAACTTCCTGGAAACCAGCCTCAGTTGCAAAAGCAGGAGAAACGATCTCTCTACAATAACCACCTGAAAGAGAACCATCAGTCAGAACCTTCCAGTAAGAGGTGGTGTTGTGGGTATAACCCGTATTCTGTATTGATACACCAGAAGCTGCAAGCATCTGAATTGCATTTTCAAGAGTTGCCTGAGAAGGAGATGCTGTCTCAAGTTCGATCCCGAACTTTCTGAAAGCACCGGTGATGATCGTACGACGAACCGGTCTTGCTACCATGTGAGATCTCTCAGTAGAACGTGTCTGAGACCTTGTAACTCTAACCGGACAAGCGTTGTCGTAATCCCACCAGCCAGGAAATCTTCTAAGCTTGCGACCTGCATCCTCTCTCTCCTGAGAACCAGGTGCTGCATTATTCCACTGATTGATCAGATCAGCTCTATACGGTCTGTGATGACCTCTACAAAAGTGAGCTGTTGAAGAACTAAGTTCTGCACCACAATATAAACATCTACTCATGATTGATACCTCCTAAAGGTTTTGTGCTTGATTGATTACAATAATATCCTACCAGGATATAAGGAATAAAACCGTAAACATGCTAAATTGCGAAAAACATTCCACATAATAATAATGACAAAAGGCCCGGTTTTCACCGAGCCAGTTGCCAAATCAATCAATCAAGCGACTAAGGAGTCTTTTATCCTGTTCCAGAAATCTATCTCGTCCTGGTGACATCCCAGAACCCTGTATAAAGAACCAGTAGTATGTTCTACATCCCCACCAGTCTTAACATAGTTAACAATCCTGGTCATAAGCATTACCCAATACTTAACCAGTTCACCATCCAGAGTACCATTGAGCTGTCTGAATTCGATAGTACCATGTCTAAGGTATGCCTCAACATTGACCTTTATATAACGTGTACCAAGCACTCTCACAAGCTTCTCAATAGAGTTAAAATACTCAAAGCCTGAAAGAGATACATACTTGCAAAATCTCTTAACCGATTTGCAATAATAGTTAGACCTGCGATCCTCCGGAAGAAGCTGATTGAGCTTATACTCAAGCTTACCATAAAGATATACGATCTTTGCAATCTCCTGAGGAGAAAGATCTGAAGCATCAAGATGAACATGTGTACCAGTAGTCGTGTTAGTAACTCCACCATGATCAATGATAATCTTACAAACATTGGCTACCTCATCAAGGCCAGCTTCAGTTTCAAAAGCCGGAGACACATATTCCTTAGATTCATAGTTAACTCCACCCCTGACAGAACCGTCATAAAGGCTCTTCCAATGAGGTGTATCTGTATGAGTATATCCTGTATGCTGCATCTGATACCCAGCCTGAACCACTTCCTCTATAATAGAAGGATCAGCACCGGTAGGACATACACACTCAAGTTCTACACCAAACTTTCTAAAAGGAACATCCGTACCCACCGTACGGGTTTTACGTATCCTGGTCGGCTGTACCGGTTCTACTACCTGTTCTACAACCGGTTCTTCCACAACAGGAAGCCAGTTGAACATCCTAAGCTGATCCATGTGCTCAGGTGTGATCGTACCAGCAGCAAGCTCTGCTAAAAGCTGTGCCTTATGACTTCTATGATGACCCCTGCAAAAATAAGCAGTTGATGAATTAAGTTCCGCACCACAATGTAAACATCTACGCATGATTGATACCCCCTTATAGGTAACTTAATGATTGATTACATTATAATAATAAGCCTGCCTACGAATAAAAACCGTAAACAGGCTAAATTGGCATTAAAGGGTATCAACACCAGATCCACCGGTCAATATACTCATTTTAAATCAACATACTCATTCCCCTCATAAACAATAAAATTGAAATCAACTTACCAGATCACTTAACCCAACTTAACTTAACCAGCCGGATCACATAACTTACCTTTTACCTATATACCAGATTTAGCTTAACACTTTTACTTAACTCTTAACCAGGGCACTTAGCTTAACTCTTTTACTTAGCTCGTAACTTAACAGGCTTACTTACTGATTTACTTAGCCCGTAATTTACTTACCCACCGGTTTAACTTACAACTTAACTTAACACTTACCCAATTTACTTACAACTTAACTTAACACTTGACTTAACACTTGACTTACAACTTAAAGCTACGCTTACCTGATTTACTTACATATATATATACCCCGACTTAACTTAACCCTTTTACTTAGCTCTTAACTTACAACTTAAAGCTGTGCTTACTTTAAGGCCATTTATAAAACCACTTAACCCACTTACTTACTGCGCCACTTACAACTTAACTTAACATTTACCTATATACCCGATTTAACTTAACACTTAACTTAAAAGCGGCACCTGACTTAACAGTGCCGCTTAACTTATCATTTACCTATATATACCAAATTTAACTTAAAGCCACTTAACACGCTTAACTTAAAGCCATTTAGATTAAAGCTACTTAAAGCTACGCTTACAAATTTATATTATCCTGCTCCTGTTCCGTCCTATTTAAATCCTGAGCAATTAAAGCATCAGCCTCAATCTCCGCCTGGGTTATAACACCATCTACCTGCATGGTCAGATCCGACTTATCATATAACCCTGAATTTAACTTAAACATCAAAAGCTGCTTTATATACTCAAACCGGATCTTAATACAGTTCGCAAATCTCTCTTTATTATAATAAAACGTATGCGTAAGCCCGGCAAACACAAAAGCAGCAGGCAAAAGGTACGCCAAGAACGAAAGATCCGGTTGATTTGAATATCCCATATCCCCTAAATACGCCATATCAGATAATACCCTGAAATATTTAATAATAGAATATGTCGCTAAACCTAAACAATACGCCAACAACCCATCAGAAAAAATACATAAGACTTTAGAAAACGATATGTGCGGAGTAGTAAACTCGGGATTTTCCCCAAACAGTCTCTCCCTCTCCGTATTCTCACCAATAACAAGCGGATACTGATCCGATAAAGTCTCAGGATCCTCCTGGGAAATCTTATCCCTAAGTTTATATGACTTTTTAGCTCTCGCTATGTCCTGCCTGGTAACAAGCCTATTTGAATGTTTCCTTCTACGCATAAAAATACCTCCAGTACAAATGAACAATATATAAATATATTATCCAGTTGTCCGAAGGATAGTCTGTAAATGATCCCTGCACATCTCAAAAAATCTGTACTGAGGTTGATCAAGCTCCGATAAACACCTCCAGGCTATACCTCTCTCTTTATAATACATTCGTAAATAATAAAGCTCCTGAAGCTCCGGGATATAAAACACAGGACCATCCGGATCTACCCAGTTATTATCATGTAAGACCTCTAACCTGTCCGTGTCTATTAACGTACGTACTAAATTCGACGGCGTACAAACCTCAAAAGCCGTAACAGTCGGTGTAAGAGACTTTTTAATCACATATGTCTCTAACTCTATCAGCCCATGTAAATATGCCTCAACTACCGTCCAGCCTACATGTGTTCCCGACTGTATCGGAAAGTTCCCCAATAAATAGGAATACGCACAGACATTATATTCTTCCGTTGCACCTGCTACAAGATACGCGTACATTTAACTCCACCTGTTTAAGCTTAACCCGTCCATTTAATCCTAATTACATAACCAGTTATAACCCCACCTATTTTAGCTTAACTATATTAGTTCCACCCGGTTCATTTACCTACCTGATTTACCTATATACCGAATTTAACCCGTCCGATTTACCTACCCGATTTATATATACCAGTTCATATACCAAATTTAATTCTATATCCAATTATATTTAATCTCCATATTGAATCGAAAAAGTTTAACCAAATTATATTCAGTAATTGATTTCAATTTATATATAGTAATTGATTTCAATATATATGTCAAAATAGAGTGATAAATAAACCAATATATAGAGAAGTCAGT
>Ga0247610_10003535_pt1 | contig 17084 bp, 8 predicted proteins | sample 174DNAGHGhighgp2_FD_193483 | JGI IMG/M metagenome (GOLD analysis project Ga0247610, IMG submission 193483) | Sheep rumen microbial communities from Palmerston North, Manawatu-Wanganui, New Zealand - 1742 DNA GHGhigh gp2 | ecosystem: Host-associated > Mammals > Digestive system > Stomach > Rumen ... | reverse complement strand
CAAGTCCATCGGCATTCACGAGATCCACATGGAAGAAGATGCCGGCAAGCTCGTGCATGACCCCGTTACGGGCATGACGATGGTCGACTTCAACAGGTGCGGCGTACCGCTCCTTGAGATCGTATCCGAGCCCGACTTCAGAAGTGCGGAGGAAGTAACTGCTTACCTGACCAAGCTCAGGGACACAATGCAGTACCTCGGAGTATCCGACTGCAAGATGCAGGAAGGCTCCATGAGAGCAGACGTCAACCTCTCGGTAAGACCTGTCGGCCAGAAGGAATTCGGCACAAGGACCGAGATGAAGAACATCGCAAGCTTCAAGGCTATCGAGCGTGCCATAGAGTATGAGCGCGACAGACAGATCGACCTCATCGAAGAAGGCGGCAAGGTCGTACAGGAGACAAGACGCTGGGACGACGAGAAGGAATACACATATGCGATGCGTTCCAAGGAGAATGCACAGGATTACAAGTATTTCCCCGATCCGGACCTTATGCCGATCGAGATCTCCGAAGAGCACCTCGAGCAGGTAAGATCCGAACTGCCTGAGTTTGCAGACGCAAAGCGCGAGAGATATGTAAGCGAGATGGGCCTGCCCGAGTATGACGCCGAGATCATTACCGGTGCCACCACGCTCGTTAAGGTCTTCGAGACCGCATCCGAGATGACGGGAAGCCCCAAGGATGTATCCAACTGGATCATGACGGACCTCTTAAAGCTCTGCAAGGATGCGCATGTCGCAGTAGAGGACATGGAGTTCGACGGCAGGAACCTGGGTACGATCATCAACCTCGTTTCCGAGGGCAAGGTCAACCGCAAGACGGGAAGACAGGTCCTCGCGAAAGTTTTCGAGGAGAAGGTAGATCCCGAAGAGTACATCAAGGCCAACAACCTTGCGCAGGTATCTGACAGCTCCGCTATCGAGCCTGTCATAAGGGAAGTCCTCGCGGCAAACGAGAAGGCTGTAGCCGAGTACCTCGGAGGCTCCGAGAAGAACTTCCAGTTCCTTATCGGACAGTCCATGAGAGCCCTGAAAGGAAAAGCAGACCCTCAGATGGTAAGGACCACTCTGAAGATGCTGCTTGATCAGATGAGATAATGGTCAAGACTGTAATAGATCTTTTGGTCGTATTTTTCTTCGTGCTCATCAACGCGTTCTTCTCCGGCACGGAGATGGCCGTGATATCGCTCAACGACGCGAAAATGCACAAGATGGCCGAGGAAGGCAACAAGAAGGCCAAGAGGATCGTCAAGTACATAGACACTCCCGGAAGCTTTCTTGCGACCATTCAGGTAGGCGTTACCCTGGCAGGATTCCTGTCATCGGCTTTTGCTGCCAATAATTTCGCAAGACAGCTGGCACAGACGGTCGACCCCGCCGGACAGTATGCATGGATGGAGACACTCTGGACCGTTGTCATCACGGTAATTCTGTCTTACTTCTCGCTCGTACTGGGCGAGCTCGTACCCAAGCGCGTTGCACAGAGCTTTCCTGAGAAGTGGGCATTTGCCGTTACGGGCATCGTCAACTTTTTCAGCATCGTTTTAAGACCGTTCGTAATACTCCTGACGGCTTCCACCAACGGCATCCTCCGTCTGTTCAAGATCGATCCGAACAAGAACGACAAGACCGTAACTGAGGAAGAGATCAGGATGATGGTCGATGTCGGCTCCGAATCCGGCAACATCGAAGACAACGAGAAAGAGATGATCGAGAACGTCTTCGAGTTCAATGACAAGGAAGTCGCCGAGATCATGACGCACAGGAAGAAGATCGTCTCACTTCCGATCGATGCCGAATACGACGAGGTCATGAAGATCGCAAGGGAAGAGAAGTTCACGAGAATACCCGTATACAGGGAGACCATAGACGACATCGAGGGCATCCTTCACATCAAGGACCTCCTCGGCATCACGCCTCCGGATAACGACCATCCTTTTATACTTACCAAATATATAAGAGATCCTCTGGTCGTACATGAGACGCGCAAGATATCGTCCCTGTTCAGCGAGATGAAGAGTTCTGGCATGCAGATGGCCGTTATCGTCGATGAATACGGCGGAACGATGGGCATCTGCACCATAGAGGATATCCTTGAAGAGCTTGTCGGCAACATCAGCGATGAGTTCGACGAGGACGATGACGAGCTGGTAAGACTGTCCAACGGTGACTACATCGTCGCCGGTGACATGACGCTCAGCGATCTGGAAGATGCGGTAGGAGTCGAACTGACAGACGACGAGTACGATACGATCGCAGGTCTTGTGCTCTCGCTCCTTGACCGTGTTCCCGAAGAACGCGAGAAGCCGGTGGTGCATTATAAGAACCTCGACATCAAGGTTCTCAAGGTCGCCGAGAATGCCATCGCCAAAGTCATGATCCACGCAAATCCCGAGAACGAAGAAGGCTCGGACGAAGAGGAAAAAGACGGTAAAGGCGAGTAAAACGGCCGTTTTGAGTGTTCCTTGCATTATCAGGCTTGCCGAATTATAATAGTCTTTGCTTTTTTAAGCCACTAAATTCAAGGCAGGTCCGCCCATATGGCAAAGAACAACAAATCACATAAAAGCAGTTCCAAGAACGTTAAGATCGGCGTTGGTATCACGATCGGTGTTATTGCCGTTTGCGTTATCGGCTGGTTTATCTATATATCAGGTATCATTCCGCAGCTCCTTCCCGGTATGACGATCTATGAGACAGCAGCCGACGGAGTTACCCTGCAGAAGGTAGAGAGCATCTCGGTATTAGAGACCAACTACCACTTTAACGAAGTATTCCAGCAGTACTCACAGTACGGCTATGTCACAAGAGACACTCTTGATGACGTATACAATCCCGCTACAGGCGAGACATACCGCGACATGATCCTCCAGCAGGCAGGAATGCAGGTAATGAATCAGATGCTCGTCAACCGTGCGGCTGAGCAGGACGGATATCTCCAGTATTCTCAGGCTGCTGCCATCGCGGAGAATCAGAGCGAGAGCATGACCATGGCTGCAACTCTCTACGGATACTCTTCTGTTGACCAGTACCTGTTCGGTGTATACGGCACAGGTATGACATCACGTATCTATAAGGACATCCTTGCCAAGGAGATCCTTGCCAACGAGTATCAGGAATACATCGGCCAGTTCAAGTTCATGCCTACCCAGGATCAGATCCAGACTGCTTTTGAGTCTTCATCCGATTCTTATATGCTGGCAGACTTCAACTTTTTCTTCATTGCAGGCGAGACTGATGACGCAGGTAACGTCACAGACCTTACGGCAGCAGAGGAAGCAGCACAGAAGATTGCTGTCTACGGTGCCACAACAGAGGATTTCCGTCAGGCCGTAATCGATTATCTTACAGAGAAGGGCGACGAAGACAGGCTTGCAAACTTCGAGGACGGCAACGATCCTACAAGATGCGAGGCTTATACAAAAGACAACACCGATTATTTCGGTGAGGATTTCACAAACTTCATCTTCGGCGGCGAAGCAACCGAGGGCGATGTTGCCGTTCTTCCCACTCCCAACGGATACTATGTAGTCCGTTTCGACAAGGTCTACCTTGACGAAGAGGCTACAGTCACATACAGAGTCATGACTCTGATGAACAACACGACACTTGATCTTACGACTACTGATGCCGCTACGCTCCAGGCTGACGCTGAGGCTCAGGTAGCTCAGATCATCTCCGGTCCCGTCGATTCCCTGACCTTCTACAACATCTGCAAGCAGAATTCAGTAGTAACCAACGAGATGGTCAACGGCGGATATACTCCGGGTGCCAAGATTGCTTCGTTCACTGACACAAGCGCAGAGACAGGCTACACACCTCTTGCAACGGATATCGTTGAAGCAGGTCAGTGGCTCTTCGATCCTGCCAGAGTCCAGGGCGATTATACAGTCATCCTCTCGCAGGACAAGACAAAGATCTATGTTTACTACTTCGAGTGCAATGAACCCAGCTGGCAGTACCAGGTAAAGAACCAGCTCATCATTGCTTCCATCAACGAATGGTCGCTTGGTCTCCAGGCTAACAATCCTTCGTACGAAGTTAACAAAGGATGGCTTCAGCAGTTTACCTATTGATTTCCTTACTTAACTGTTGACATAACTTGAACGACCCTTTATAATTGTTTACTGCGTCGTATTGGGTAGGGGTATTATGCCCTTTTTCCTTGACGGGATTAGTCTTTTGTGTTAAATAAAAAGACTTTTCCACTGTAAACCGCTTGAAATCAAAGGTTTCAAGCTTTGTGTGAGGTGATTCGTTAGCTATGGTCCATTCCGTTAAACAAGGCAAGACAGAACGTCAGTCTTACTCCAAGATCAACGAAGTAATCGAAGTACCTAACCTCATCGAGAATCAGAAGCAGTCTTATCAGTGGTTCATTGATAAGGGTATGCAGCAGGTTTTCAATGAAGTTTCTCCGGTTACCGATGATCAGGGCAAGTACGAGATCTATTTCATTGATAAGATCTTCGATCCTGACACTCCGTGTGATCCTTCCGGCAAGGAAGACAGATCCGGCAAGAAGGATAAATCCAATGGAGTTGCAAAGCTTTCAAAGGCTGATGTCATTGACCAGTGCAAAAAGAATGACAGCAACTACGCTGCTAGACTCAGCATTAAGGTTCAGCTTAATAATAAAGTAGACAATACGGTCTCCGAGGAGACTATCTATGTCGGTGAATTCCCTATCATGACCGATCAGGGTACATTCATCATCAACGGTGCCGAGAGAGTAGTAATCAACCAGATCGTAAGATCTCCCGGAGCTTACTACGGCGAGGCAAGATCCAAGATGGGTAACCGCATCTATACCGCGGAGCTCATCCCTTATAAGGGTTCATGGATCCTTATCGAGGAGAACGAGAAGGAGAACAAGATCTCTGCGAAGGATAAGAGCGCTAAGGGCTCTGATGCTTCCAAGGAACCCGATGAGTACCAGCTTATCAACATCGTTGTAGATAAGTCTCACAAGATCCCTCTCTCCGTATTCCTCAGATGCCTCGATGAAGGACCTGAAGGAAACCTTCACCTTGTTACAAATGAAGACATCATCAATATGTTCGGTGATGAAGAGTGCCTCAGAATGACACTCGAGAAGGACGATACAAAGGATGCTGCAGATCCCAAGGTCGCAGCTCTCTCCGAGTTCTTCAAGAAGATCCGCAACAACGAGCCCTTCACTGCAGAGAACGCTGAGAATGTCCTCAACAAGGCATATTTCGATTCTCTCAGATACGACCTTGACCGCGTTGGTATCTTCAAGCTCAACAAGAAGCTTGCCATCGGCAGAAGGATCGTAAACCAGAAGCTCGCTGACAACGTTACTACAGATGACGGCGAAGTCATCGCAAAGAAGGGCGTTATCGTTACACCTGAGATCGCAAACAAGATCGACGAGTCCGGTGTCGCTTTCGTAACAATCTTCCCCAGAAAGCTCGTTAAGGCTGCAGACGAGGATGATTTCGACGACAAGCCGCTCAAGGTCATCGGTAACAGCAGAGTTGATGCCGATACATTCATCAGGAACAGCTTCGGTAAGAAGGATCTTAAGAACTTCGATATCAACAACACACCTGTCAACGAGAAGGTAAGAGTCGGCGTACTCCGTAAGATCATCGAGGACGCAAGAGAGAACGGCGGCAAGGATATCGCAGGATATCTCGAGAATGCTCTCTTCGAGAAGAAGGAAGAGCTCATGCCCCGCTGCCTCACAAAGGAAGACATCCTGGCATTCGTTTCTTACTACCTCGGTCTCCACAGAGGCGTAGGCAGGATCGATAACATCGACCACCTCGGCAACAGACGTGTAAGATCCGTCGGTGAGCTCCTCCAGAGCCAGCTCCGTACGGGTATCGCACGTGTCGAGAAGAACACAAGAGACAGGATCTCCCAGATCTCCGGCAAGGACGGCGAAGTCGTTACGGCACAGAGCCTTGTTAACACAAGACCTCTCTCTGCTTCCTTCCGTGAGTTCTTCGGTTCTTCCCAGCTCTCCGCTTTCGCAGACCAGAACAACCCTCTTGCAGAACTTACGAACAAGAGAAGACTTTCTGCTCTCGGTCCCGGCGGTATCTCAAGAGAGAGAGCTTCCATGGAAGTCCGCGATATCAACCCCACACACTACGGACGTATGTGCACCATCGAGACACCTGAAGGCCAGAACATCGGTCTTATGACGTCTCTTGCTATCTATGCACGTATCAACAAGTATGGTTTCATCGAGACTCCTTACAGAAAGTTCGACAAGGAGAACCTCGTAGTTACAGACGAAGTCAGATACATGGCTGCTGACGAAGAGGATGATTACAACATCGCTCAGGCTAACGAGCCTGTTGACGATAACGGCAAGTTCGAGAACAACATGATCGTCTGCCGTCACCTCGACCAGTTCCTGCAGCTCAGCCCCGAGCAGATCGACTACATGGACGTATCTCCTAAGCAGCTCGTATCCGTATCCACCAGCCTTATCCCGTTCCTCGGCAACGATGACGCGAACCGTGCGCTGATGGGTTCGAACATGCAGCGTCAGGCCGTACCGCTCATCAAGCCTGAGGCACCGATCATCGGTACAGGCATGGAGTACCGTGCGGCTAAGGATTCAGGCGTATGCGTAGTAGCGCTCCACGACGGTGTCGTATCCTTCGTATCCGCTGACAGCATCGAAGTAACCGCTAAGGACGGTACAGTTGACAAGTACACACTTTCCAAGTACCAGAGATCCAACCAGAGCACATGCATCAACCAGCGCCCCATCGTCGAGATCGGCGAGAAGATCAAGGCCGGTGACACGATCGCTGACGGTCCTGCTACGGACAACGGCGAGCTCGCTCTCGGAAGAAACGTTCTCATCGGATTCACGACCTGGGAAGGCTACAATTACGAGGATGCTGTTCTTGTTAACGAGAGGATCGTAAGAGACGATGTCTATACATCCATCCATATTGAAGAGCACGAGTGCGAGGCACGTGAGACAAAGCTCGGTGCCGAGCAGATCACCAGAGAGGTTCCGAACGTCTCTGATGACGCTCTTTCCAACCTTGATGAAGACGGTATCGTAATGGTCGGTTCCGAGGTCAAGGACGGAGACATCCTCGTCGGTAAGGTATCACCTAAGGGTGAGACAGACCAGACCGCAGAGGAAAGACTCTACAAGGCTATCTTCGGTGAGAAGGCACGTGAGGTTAAGGATACTTCCAAGCGCGTTCCTCACGGCGGATCCGGCGTAGTAGTTGATGTCGTTGTATCCACAAAGGAGACCAACGGCAACCTTAAGAACGGCGTAAACAAGAGAGTCCGCGTATACGTTGCCCAGAAGCGTAAGCTTTCTGTCGGCGATAAGATGGCAGGACGTCACGGAAACAAGGGTGTCGTATCCAGGATCCTTCCGGAAGAGGATATGCCTTTCCTTCCTGACGGTACAACACTTGATATCTGCCTCAATCCTCTCGGCGTTCCTTCACGTATGAACATCGGTCAGCTCCTCGAGGTACACCTCGGCCGTGCTGCAAGAGCGCTCAACTGGAAGATCGCAACACCTGTCTTCGACGGTGCGAACGAGAACGATATCGCAGACGCTTTCAAGCTCGCAGGTATTGACTCAGACGGTAAGACAGTCCTCTATGACGGCCGTACCGGTGAGCCTTTCGAGAACAGGGTAACAGTCGGCGTCATGTACTACATGAAGCTGCACCACCTTGTTGACGATAAGATGCACGCAAGATCCACAGGACCTTACTCACTCGTTACTCAGCAGCCTCTCGGAGGTAAAGCTCAGAACGGCGGCCAGAGATTCGGTGAGATGGAAGTTTGGGCGCTCGAAGCATACGGCGCAGCACACACTCTCCAGGAGATCCTCACAGTCAAGTCCGACGATATCGAGGGCAGATCGAAGACCTTCGATGCCATCATCCGCGGCAAGAACGTACCGGAGCCGGGCATCCCTGAGTCCTTCAACGTCCTTGTCAACGAGCTTAAGGCTCTTGCACTTGATGTCAGAACATACACCGACGATAAGGAATACACACCCGAGAACAAGGATTCCTTCGAGACCATCAGCGAAATGGACGAGATCATGCGTCGTAACGTTGACGGTGAAGACGAGGTCGTTCCCTCCGATATCCTGGATGAAGGATTCGTTGAGTCCGACGAACTCGGAAACATCGCAGAGGATGATTTCGACGGTGATGATTTCGACGGTGACGGTGACGACATCTGATCCGAAGATCATTAAGTAATAGCAAGGCCTTGCTGCCGTTAGATGAAGATGACGGCAGCGTGAATCGGAAGGAGACTTCAAATATATGAACGAGACAAATCGTATAACAAAAATCAGCATCCAGCTTGCTTCGCCCCAGATCATCAGAGACTGGTCACACGGCGAAGTCAAGAAGCCTGAGACTATAAACTACCGTACGCAGAGACCGGAAGTTGACGGTCTGTTCTGCGAGAAGATCTTCGGACCCACAAAGTCATGGGAGTGCCGTTGCGGTAAGTATAAGAAGATCAGATTCAAGGGAATGATCTGCGACAAGTGCGGCGTTGAGGTTACAAAGAATACCGTACGCCGTGAGAGACTCGGACACATCGAGCTCGCTTGCCCCGTATCACACATCTGGTACTTCAAGACTCAGCCTTCCAAGATCGGAACCATCCTCGACCTGACAGTTAAGCAGCTCGAGAGCGTTCTCTACTACTCAAAGTACATAGTTCTCGATCCGGGCAACCAGGAAGAGACAGGCCTCAACAAGATGGACATCATCACTGAGGACCAGTACAAGCAGACTGTAGCAAAGGTAGGCAAGAAGGGTTTCGACGCAAGAATGGGCGCCGAGGCTATCAAGATCCTGCTCTCACAGGTAGACGTAGATAAGATCATCGAAGAGCTGACAGCCGAGAAGGCAGGCTCCGTAAGCACACAGAGAAGACTCAAGATCGACAAGAGACTTGAGATCTGCGAGGCTTTCAAGGCATCTGACAACAAGCCTGAGTGGATGATCCTGGACGTTATTCCGGTACTTCCTCCGGAACTCCGTCCTATGGTACCCCTCGACGGCGGACGTTATGCTACATCAGATCTTAACGATCTTTACAGAAGAGTTATCGGAAGAAACAACCGTCTTAAGAAGCTCCTCGATCTCGGCGCACCTGAGATCATCGTTAGAAACGAAAAGAGAATGCTTCAGGAAGCAGTTGACGCCCTCATCGACAACGGCCGTCACGGCACACCTGTCAAGGGATCCACATCCGCTACTTCCAACAGACAGCTCAAGTCACTCTCCGACATGCTCAAGGGTAAGCAGGGACGTTTCAGACAGAACCTGCTCGGTAAGCGTGTTGACTATTCAGGCCGTTCGGTTATCATCGTCGGACCTGAGCTTAAGATGCATCAGTGCGGTCTCCCTAAGGAGATGGCTCTTGAGCTCTTCAAGCCCTTCGTAATCAAGAAGCTCGTCAACACAAACGACAAGCTCAACATCAAGACAGCACGTAAGGACGTAGACAACAGGGCACCTGAGGTCTGGGATGTTCTTGAGGACATCATCAAGGATCATCCGGTTCTCCTCAACCGTGCTCCTACGCTCCACAGACTTTCCATCCAGGCATTCGAGCCTGTACTCGTAGAAGGCCGTGCCATCAAGCTCCATCCGCTCGTCTGCACGGGATTCAACGCAGACTTCGACGGTGACCAGATGGCTGTACACGTACCGCTCTCTCCTGAAGCACAGGCTGAGGCAAGACTGCTCATGCTCTCTACCAACAACCTCCTCAAGCCTCAGGATGGTAAGCCGGTTACGGTTCCTTCCCAGGATATGATCCTCGGATGCTACTATCTCACGATGGAAGTTCCGGGCGACAAGGGCGAAGGCATGGCATTCACATCCGTTGATGAAGCTATAATGGCTTATGACCAGCACCAGCTCACACTCCACGCAATGATCAAGATCCGCGTATCCAAGGAGATCGACGGTAAGGTTGAGACAGGTCTTGTCGAGTCCACACTCGGAAGATTCCTCTTCAACGAGATCGTTCCTCAGGATCTCGGATTTGTCGACAGATCCATCCCTGAGAACCACCTCAAGCTCGAGATCGACTTCCCTAAGATCGCCGATCAGAGAGCAAAGGCTGCAGAAACTCAGAAGAACGACGGCAAGGAAGCCAAGTTCGAGTTTGCTATGGGCAAGAAGAAGCTCGAGAAGATCATCGCAAGATGCATTGCAGTTCACGGCCTCGAGAGAACAACAGTATTCCTCGATGATGTTAAGGCAATGGGCTATAAGTATTCGACGATCTCCGGTATCTCCATCGGTATCGAAGACATGATCATCCCTGACATCAAGGATAAGATGATCGCAGAAGGTGATGCACAGGTTGAGGACATCAACGCAGCTGCCATGGAAGGTTTCTTCACTGAGAAGGAGCGTCATAAGCTGGTAGTTGACGTTTGGGAGAAAACAACAAACGACATTACCAAGGCACTCATGGAGAACCTCGACATCTATAATCCTATCCGTATGATGGCTGACTCCGGTGCCCGTGGTTCCACATCACAGATCAAGCAGCTCGCAGGTATGCGTGGTCTTATGCAGGATACGACAGGTGCTACCATCGAGATCCCGATCAAGTCCAACCTCCGTGAAGGTATGAACGTGCTCGAGTTCTTCATCTCATCACACGGTGCTCGTAAGGCCCTCTCCGATACGGCTCTTAAGACAGCTGAGTCAGGTTACCTTACACGTCGTCTCGTTGACGTATCACAGTCCGTTGTCGTTACAGAGACAGACTGCGGTACCGATGACTTCACATGGGTCAAGGAGATCACCGAGACATCCAACAACAAGGTCAACGTTATCAAGTCACTTTACGATCGTCTCTACGGCCGTTATGCCGCTGAGGACATTGTTAACCTCCAGACAGGCGAAGTCATTGTCGCTAAGAATGAACTGATCGACGCCCTCAAGGCAGAAGAGATCAGCGAGTCTGTTGACAAGGCTAAGGAAGAGGCAAGAGATGCACGCCAGAAGATCATCGACTCCGTCAAGATCAAGGGCGAGGCTACTCCCGAGAAGATCGCGGAGAGAGACGAGAAGGCTGCTGCAAAGCTCGCAGAGGCAGAAGCATCCGGCAAGGTACTCTCCGAGACAGATATCCAGCACCTCGGCAGGATCAAGATCAGATCCGTATTCGACTGCCGTTCAAGACGCGGTGTCTGCACAAAGTGCTATGGTATCAACCTCGCTACAGGCCGTCCGGTCGCAGTCGGTGAGGCTGTCGGTATCATCGCAGCTCAGTCCATCGGTGAGCCTGGTACACAGCTTACGATGAGAACGTTCCACTCCGGTGGTATCGCTGGTTCCGGCGAAGATATCACTCAGGGTCTCCCTCGAGTTACGGAGATCTTCGAGGCAAGAGATCCTAAGGGTCACGGTATCATTTCTTCCGTACCCGGTAATGTCAGGATCGTTGAGAACGAGAAGACAAAGCAGAAGACAATCGTCGTTACACCTGTATACGATGCTGATACACAGCCTATCCTCGATGCAAAGGGCAACCCGATCGAGAAGGTTGAGTACAAGGTTCCTTCACACGCTACGCTGACTGTTAAGAACGGTGAGCTCATCGAAGCCGGCGATCAGATCATCGACGGTAAGATCGATCCTAAGGAGATCCTCAAGGTTAAGGATATCCGTGCCGTTCAGAAGTACATCATCAGCGAGATCACAAAGGTATACTACTCAGGCGGTGGTGTTAACATCAACGACAAGCACATCGAGATCATTGCTAAGCAGATGATGAGACGTGTTAAGATCGACGAGCCGGGTGACACAGGCTTCATGACAGGTACGACTGTTGACTGGTATAACTTCATCTCCAAGAACAGAGACTGCGAGGAGCAGGGTCTGCAGCCGGCTAAGGGTAACATCATCCTTCTCGGTATCGCTAAGGCAGCAACAGCAGCTGACTCCTTCATGGCAGCCGCATCCTTCCAGGAGACTGCAAAAGTCCTCACAGACGCAGTCATCAAGGGAAGAACGGACAGCCTCACAGGTATCAAGGAGAACGTTATCATCGGTTCCCTCATCCCTGCAGGTACAGGTATCAAGGCTCACAGCGATATCACTGCAGTTCCTGTCATCAGAGAGAATGCAACCCTTATCACAGGTCATGAGTATGGCACAGAAGCTGAAGACGAGCAGATCTTCGAGAACACATACCTCGACATGGTAAAGGAAAAGAACGCCATCCTCGACGAACAGGACAGGGAAGCTTCCGCAAAGCTCGAGCTTGAGAGAGACAGAATCTGAGAGAATTGACTCGCAATTGTAAAGCAAAGAGCGGAGTTTAAAGATTATAATAACGCCGGGAGAGTATTTTCTTCCGGCGTTTATTTATGCATTTTTGCCTTAAAAATCGTACAAAGGCATGTTATCGCAATGTATAATTAACGCAAAACATTCGAGGAGAAAGAGCACTTTGGTCTACAAACGCAACCGCAAACAGCATGTACTTGCAGTTATAGTCGGGTTCTTTGCAGCGATCCCCGTTATCTGTCTGCCTATCGGCATCAGGGCGGGTGTAAGTCCGGCGCTCATCATCTCCAAAGCATATGCTCAGGTATTCGGTATCCAGGAAGGCGCAGGCACCATTGTTGAGGCGCAGGATATCGTAGGCGAAGGCGTTGTCCTTGCCGATGTAAGCAACGGAACCTTCGATACCGGTGCGCAGGCTGCTGCTGCCGAGCAGGAGGTCAGCTACTCCGACGTTCCCAAGTATATCGTTTACCAGGAATACGACCAGTCCAATCTTCCCATCGAACTTCTCGATGTTCAGTGCTTTGCCGCTGACAATACCACATATTACATAAGAGCAAACAATTCCATCCTCAAGGAGATCCCGAACATGGACTCCTATACTATCTGCACCCTTCACCTGGGACAGGAAGTAACGAGGATCGGCATCGGCGATACATGGTCAAAGATCCAGACCGAAGACGGACAGGAAGGATACGTTCTTACCGATTCCATCCAGGATACGATGCTCGAGATCAGCATCGACCGTACGGTATGGGTAGATACGGACAGCCTTATCGTAAGAGCCGAGCCTTCGACACAGAGTGATCAGGTTACTGTCGTTAACGACGAAGACAAGCTCGTCTGCAGCGCCATCGTAGGCGACAAGTGGTATAAGGTAACAACTCCGAGCGGCGCGCAGGGTTATGTATACATCTCGTATACGACACAGACTCCTCCTCCGACTCCTACGCCTACTCCCACACCCAAGCCGAAATCAAGCGGCGGCGGCGGTGGCGGAGGCGGCTACTCCAAGACATACGGCGATCCGTCCACGCTTCCTTCTACGGGCTGGACCGGTCAGGATATAGCAAACCTCGCAGAGACATTCCTCGGCGTAGACTACGTTTACGGCGGAGCTTCCTACAGCGGAATCGACTGCTCGGGTCTCGTAATGTACTGCTACGCACAGGCCGGCGTATACCTGCCTCACGGCGCTAACGCCATCTGTAACAGTTACGGTATCAGCGTACCGCGAAGCGACCTGCAGGTCGGCGACGTCATATGCTATGACTACGGAAGCTACTGCGGACACGTCGCGATCTATGTCGGCGGCGGCCAGGTAATCCACGCATCGCGAAGCGGAGACGTTGTTAAGTACGGTAATGTCGACATGATGCCCATCAGAGACATCAAGCGAATGATCCAGTAGCGGATACATTTTTCCTAAGTTTTGAACAAGTGCTGCCCTGATTTTTGAGGCGGCACTTTTATTATTTCCTTGTATAATAATATGGTCAAAGTAACTGTTAAGAGGTGAATATATGGTAGATAAGAGTCTGGAACAGTTCCTGGAAGAGCTTTCTTCTTCCGCACCCGTACCGGGCGGCGGCGGAGCATCGGCTGCGGCAGGCGCCATGGCGGCATCACTCGGTTCCATGGTGGCAAACCTTACCACGGGAAAGAAAAAGTATGCCGAATACCAGACTGAGATAGAAGAGATCATCGTTAAGGCTCAGGCCCTGCGTGATGATTTCAAGGCGCTGATAGTAAAGGATGCGGAGTGTTTCGAGCCCCTGTCGAAAGCATACTCCATTCCCAAGGACGAGCCCGGAAGAGACGAGAAGCTCGAGGAGTGTCTCAAGGTGGCGGCAAGCGCTCCGTACGAGATGGTCTTAAAGGCTGAAGAGACGGCCGAAGTCCTTGCAAGACTTGCAGTGATCGGATCCAGACTTGCGATATCCGATGTCGGCGTCGGTGCAACTCTCTGCACTTCTGCTGCAGAAGGCGCTGCGATGAACGTGTATATAAACACAAAGCTCATGAAGGACAGAGATTATGCAGCAGATCTTAACGACAAGACCCTGAAGGCTGTCGAGAATGTTAAGAAGAGCTGCAGCGAGACTTACGCGGCAGTACAAAACGGCCTTCTGGGCAGATAAGGAAGACAACATGCGAAGATTAGGCGGAAAAGAAGTATCGGAAAGCATAACGGAAGGCCTTAAGCCTGTTATAGAAGAACTGTCCGGCAAGGGCATTACTCCCACGCTCGGCGTGCTCAGAGTGGGCGAAAGAGGCGATGACCTCGCATACGAGAGAGGTCTTCTCAAGAAGTTCGAGTCCTGCGGAGCAGGCGTAAGCGTAACCGTACTGGATGCGGAGTGCTCGCAGGAAGAACTGGACGCGGCTTTTGACAAGATGAATGCAGACAGCGGAGTCCACGGCATACTCGTGTTCAGACCGCTTCCCAAGCATCTGACAGATAACCATATAATCGAGACTATAGATCCGGGCAAGGATGTTGATTTCATGAATTCAAGGAATCTTGCAGGCGTGCTTGAAGGCCGCAAGGATGTGGCTGCGCCCTGCACGGCAGAAGCCGTCATCAGCCTTATACACCACTACGGCATCGAGACAAAGGGCAAAAAGGCTGTCGTCATCGGCAGGAGCCTTGTTATCGGAAAGCCCGTCACGCTGCTGCTCATAACCGAAAATGCCACCGTTACCGTCTGCCACACAAAGACTGCAGACATCAAGGCAGAGTGCAAAGCGGCAGACATCATCGTGGCATGCTGCGGTGTCGCGAAAATGGTCACGCCGGACTTTGTCCGTGAGGGACAGATCGTCATAGATGTAGGCATGAATGTCGACAGCGAAGGAAAGCTCTGCGGCGACGTTGACTACGATGCGGTCTCTCCGATAGTAGACGCGATCACTCCGGTTCCGGGCGGTGTAGGTTCGGTAACGACTTCAGTGCTTCTCAAGCATGTCGTGGACAACTGCGTAAAGACCTGCGGAGCTCTGTAAAATGGGAAAGACCGGCGGGAAGGACAAGCTTGCGAATAACTGTCCTTACGCGGGAGAGTGCGGAGGCTGCACGTATACGGGCTGCGGCTACTTAGAGCAGGCAATGGCCAAGCAGAAGATGATGGAAAGTCTTCTTCCAAAAAGCTGCGATGTTAAGCCCATAATCACATGCGATAATCCTTTCCACTACAGGAACAAAGTACATTCGGCATATAAGAGGCTCAAGAACGGACGCATCGTATGCGGGCCGTATTCAAGAGGATCACATCACATAATCAGCGTGAACGACTGCCTGCTGGAAAACGAGATCGCAGGCTCGATCATCCGTGACTGCGCATCGATTGCAGGCCGCCTCAAGGTGGACATATACAGTGAGACGAGCGGACAGGGCGAACTCCGCAAAGTGCTGGTAAAGGTGGCCGAGGCGACCGGTGAAGTCATGGTCGTAATAGTTATCGGACACAAGTATTTTTCCAAAAAGAATGTTTTCATCAAAGAGCTCATGAAGCTCCATCCCGAGATAACCACGATATTGATAAGCATCCACCGCGGACACAATTCAATGATCCTGGGCGATGTCATACGCAAGGAGACGGGTCCCGGTTACATCACGGACGAACTCCTCGGAAAGAGGTTCAGGATATCAGCATCTTCGTTCTATCAGGTCAACAGGAGACAGGCTGAACGTCTGTATTCGACTGCCATCAGGATGGCGGAACTGACGGCCACCGAAGAAGTGCTCGACTGCTATTGCGGAACGGGAACCATCTCGATCTGCATGGCGCCTTTTGCAGGGCATGTGACAGGCGTTGAGATCAATCCCGATGCCGTAAAAGATGCAGTAAAGAATGCCAAGGCAAACCGGACTGAGAATGTGGATTTTGTCCTGGGCGACGCGACGGAATACATGGAACGGATTGCCTCATCCGGCGGCAAGTGCGATGTCGTGGTATTGGATCCGACACGCCTCGGCACGACCAAGAGATTCATCAATGCCTGTGCAAGACTTAACCCTTCGAGGATAGTGTATGTCTCATGCGGTCCCGAGACGCTGGCAAGAGACATAAGTTTGTTCGAGGAAAGAGGATACCGTGCCGTATCGGCCGAACCCTGTGACATGTTCCCCTGGACCGAAGCATGCGAATGCGTCTGTGTCCTTAAGAGAAAGTAGGACCCGATATGAACTTGAAGCAGATCGAGAAAGAACTGTTCGGGATGCAGGACAAGGAATATGCTCTCCTGCAGCAGAAGATCATACCCACGGCTGATCCCGGCAGTGTGATAGGAGTCAGGACTCCCGCGCTTAGGGCTTTCGCGAAGGTACTGTATAAAGACGATGGATGCGCGAAGTTTCTTACAAATCTCCCGCATAAGTATTTCGACGAGAACCAGCTCCATGCGTTCGTCATATCGCTGGAGAAGGATTTCGATAAGTGCGTGAAGGAGGTGGAAACATTCCTGCCGTATGTTGATAACTGGGCCACATGCGACCAGATGTCGCCAAAGGCTTTCAAGAAACAGCCTGAAAGACTCCTTCCGTATATAAAGAAGTGGATCAGGTCGGATGAGACGTACACCGTCAGGTTCGCGATAGGGATGCTGATGGAGCATTTCCTCGGAGATAACTTCCTTCCGGAGTATGCGGACATGGTGGCTGAGGTAAAGTCGGAGGAGTACTACATCAACATGATGCGCGCGTGGTATTTCGCGACGGCACTGGCAAAGCAATATGATGCTATAATTCCTTATGTGGAGAATAAAGCTTTAGA
>Ga0247610_10003534_pt1 | contig 17087 bp, 12 predicted proteins | sample 174DNAGHGhighgp2_FD_193483 | JGI IMG/M metagenome (GOLD analysis project Ga0247610, IMG submission 193483) | Sheep rumen microbial communities from Palmerston North, Manawatu-Wanganui, New Zealand - 1742 DNA GHGhigh gp2 | ecosystem: Host-associated > Mammals > Digestive system > Stomach > Rumen... | reverse complement strand
CTTCCCGCACTTCCCACACCTAACCCTTGAGACGTACAGAAAAGTGCAGGTGTGGGAAGTGTGGGAAGTGCGGGTTTATTTTGCCTTATCACACTATAATATGAAAGTGAGACAAAAACAAAAAAAACGACCTTTTCTTTTGCTTTGTGCTTACTTTTTTGTATCTTTGCAAGCTAAATAATACATATCGATATGAATCAAGAACTGATAAACAGTATTACTGAATATGTTGAGAAAAACATTGGTGATTTTCATTCGGCAAGAATTGAGAAGTTAAAGTCAATAAAACTCAGAAAGCTTCTTGCTCGCAAGAATCCATATATGTTTAAAGCAAAGAATATTGTAAAAGCAGGCGACATGGTGGAAAGTTTGGCTTCTGCCTTTATGTCTTCCGCTGAGGAAAGTATATTTGGTAATTGGATGGAAGGCCTAGCAAAGTTTGTTGCTAACAAGGTTTACTCAGGCTATAAATCTGCAGCCGAAGGTATAGACTTGGAATTTGACAAGGATGGAATGCATTATTTTGTCTCTGTCAAATCAGGGCCATCATGGAGTAATTCTACCTCAATGAAAAAACAGAAGGAGCAATTTGTTAAGGCTGTAAATGTTTTTAAGACCAGCAGCAACAAGGTTGTTCCTACAATGTGTATTGAGGGATGTTGCTATGGCAACGACAATAAAGGCTATAGCAATAGTACACACGAAAAATATTGTGGCGAAAAGTTTTGGACGCTGATTTCTGGAGAGCCAACTCTATTTGTTGACATCATTGAGCCATTGGGATTCAAAGCCAAAGAGAAGAACGACGAATATTATGTTGAATATGGCAAGATGATCAACAAGTTCACCAAAGATTTTCTTGCTAATTATTGTAATGCTGATGACACTATCAATTGGGATAAAATTGTCCGTCTGAATGCCGCCATCAAGCAACCTAAACAAAAGAAAGCAAGTACAAAGAAGAAAGGTAAGAAGTAAATGTTCTTTTTCTTTTTCAATAACGACAACAAGCAGGATACAGCAAACTACGAGAATGTATCTGAGGCTATTCGTGACATTGTCCAGACGATGATGGACAAAGTCATGGATAGAGTACTCATAACTGATCCATTCGTAGTAGAAACTCATCACGCCAACAAACCCCTATATGCTGCACTCGTTCCTGATGAGATATTCAAGGGTTCACATTTCGAGAGAAGATTTGTAACGCCCTTTGGAACTGCATGGGAGAAGTTGGCTGTTGCTGTGGGGTCTGTCTATCATGGCTCGTGTACAAAGGGGACAAGAGTAGATGGTACTGTCGGCAAGGAGAGTCTTCGTCGCATTCAAGAAGTCTTGAACAGGCTTGAACATGGAACCAAGGGCGAGAAGAAATGCAAGCCTAATTGGGAAGAGGAACTTAAATATATTCTGGATGGTGGTGGTGAGCCAATTCCTACAAGTGTTACTTGTGACATCCTGATCAAAAGTGAAAGAACAGGAAAGACCTATTCCTTTGAGTTGAAAGGCCCGCTTCCTAATAGTGACCAGACAAAAGTCAGCAAGGAAAAGATGTTCAAGTTGCTTGCAATGGAGGGGCATCCTATAGATGGCGCATTTTATGCCTTGCCCTATAATCCTTATGGAAAGCGTGAGAACTATGAATGGTCATTCCCTGCCAGATGGTTTAACATGAAGGAAGACCCCTGCGTGTTGATTGGTGAAGAACTTTGGGATATGATTGGCGGTGAAGGGACTTACAAGCACTTCATTGCGGAAATAAATAAATTGGGAGTTCACTACAAGGAGCGTATTTATCGAGAGTTCCTTGGAATAGAGCCTCCTGTTGGTTATGACAAAGAAGCATTAAAATAAGTATGGCAGATTTCAGTTTTATAGATCTTTTCGCTGGTATCGGTGGTTTCCGACTCGCACTTGAAAGTGTGGGTGGGCGCTGCTTGGGGTTCAGCGAAATTGCTCCTGATGCCATAAACACATATTGTGCCAATTTCAATGAGTCAGAAGATGGGAATTTTGGCGATATTACGAAGATAAAAGACTTGCCTCGCCATGACTTTATGACTGCTGGCGTACCTTGCCAAAGTTGGTCTATTGCAGGCAAAAATCTTGGATTCGATGATGACAGAGGCCAGTTGTGGAATGATACACTTTATCTCCTTAACAAGGTACGTCCCAAGGCATTCATTTTCGAGAATGTAAAAGGTCTGTCTGACCCACGCAACCAAAAAGCACTTGATTATATTCTGTCACGCATTAAGCAGGCAGGGTATCATGCAGAGAAATTCGTTCTGAACGCATACGATTATGGTGTTCCACAGACGCGAGTGCGTATATACATCATTGGTTTCAAAGATGAGAAATTCCTCAAGCGTCTGCAACTACCCAAGCCTTTCCCTGGCGAAGTACGTTTGAATGACGTGCTTGATAGCGAGATAACGATGGCGTGTGAAGATGGAGTAGAAATGCGGCCTCGTTGGAGTTTGTCATGTAATGATAAGGGATTTAACGACTATTTCCTTTTTAACGATTTGCGTAACGGGCCTACTACTATTCACTCATGGGATATTATTGACACGACGGACAGAGAAAAACATATCTGCTACCTTCTGCTTCGTAATCGTCGTAAGAGCGATTATGGCGCTCTTGATGGCAACCCATTGTCGCTGCAGCATTTCCAGGCACTCGACGCAACCATTAATCGTGAGGAATTGGAAACGCTCGTATGGAAGCATATCCTAAAACCTGTAGAATACCTCTATGAGATAGAACATGCTGATGAAGCTGATGAGCCGGATGAACAGTTCATACTTTCATTAGGTAGGTATAATCTTCTGAATGTTGACAATCTCAAAGTAAATCGAGAAGTCAAGAAACGGAAGATTGATGTTCACGAAGTCCTTGCTGAATTAGCACGACGTGGCGTTATACGTTGTGTTGAGACACGTTACGATTTCAAAAACACGAAGATTAGCACAGGACTTGCTGGCATTAACAGGATATTCTTGCCATCATCCAAGATATATCCTACACTAGTAGCCAGCGACACGAATGACTTTGTCGCAACCGAGCCCATTGATGCTGATACGATAGAAGAATTTCGCGAAGAATTTATGGAGCATGTTTATCGCCCCAGAAATTATCGCAGGATTACCCAGTCAGAAGCCTGTCGCATTCAAGGTTTCCCTGATAATTTTATTCTGCCTCCAACGCGCCCAAGATGGATGAAATTGATTGGTAATAGCGTTGCTGTACCTGTTATAAAGATATTGGCTAACGCTGTCGTAGGTACAGGGGTCTTTGATGAAAAAGATGATGCTGACACTGCTATAGAAGAGAAGCCTGTTGTTGTCCGTCACAAGCAACTTGATTTCTTTGCTACATTAAGACAGTATCCTGAGAACATAGTTGAAAATACGGTGCCTGAGCCTCCTCAGAAGAAACCCCAAGAGCAAGAGCCAGATGTCGATATGGATAAGAACGTGCTTATTAGTCTTGTGAAGAACGATAACGTAGAGCGCTACCTTGACCAGTCAGCAAAGATTTACTATACAGGCAAGAAGTTCCCATCGTCTGTGGCTCTGAACAAGCTCTACTACTTCATGCCATATATCAAGAAGAAGGGTGTTCGTGACTTATACCTGATAAAGATAGCTCGTGTGGGTACTCGCAAAGAGGGCCAGCCAGACAACGACCCCAACGACTTCCGCTTGGTGTTCGAGATTGAGTTCGTGAAAAAACTCTTCAAGGACTATAAGCCAGTTGAGTTGGAAATATGGCATACGTTTACGGATACAACTATAATGAATGTTATGAAAAGGTGATAGATTCGACACCTTTTTGAACAAAAACAGTTGGGTATGGATCATCTCACCCCACAACAACGTCATAAGACAATGGCGGCGATTCGTGGTAAAAACACGAAGCCAGAAATGATTGTGCGGCGTGGGTTGTGGAAACGAGGATTTCGTTACAGGTTGAATCATAAGCGACTTCCTGGTCATCCAGATTTGGTACTCAGGAAATACAGAACTTGTATCTTCGTGAATGGCTGCTTCTGGCATGGTCATCTTGTGGAACTGAGTAAGATGGAGAGTTCTGCCTGTTGCAAAATTCCAGCCACGAACCACGACTTCTGGGTGACGAAGATTCGCAGGAACAAGGAACGCGATAAAGAAGAACAGAAGCAGTTGGCGGCTATGGGCTGGCATTGCATTACCGTTTGGGAATGTGAATTGAAACCGTCTCAACGTGAGCAGACATTAGATTCTATCGCCTTTACGTTGAACCATATATATCTTCAAGACCACTCTGTGCCAAAGCCCTATGAGCCTATGGAGGAGGAAATGGGTATGCCGATGGCTGCAGAAGGAACTTGAAAAGGCCTATTGGCGTTGCCATTAGACAAAAAAGTGGCTTTAAAGGATCATGGGGACAGGTTTTTGAATGAATTCGTTGAATTCACTTCAAACAACCTGTCCCCATGATCTTTCGGGCTGATTCTCAAGATACTAAGCTCTTCATCAACGACTACAACCTGGAGAGCGACTGGGATAATAATATGAAGTTGAAGAGCCTCATTGAGTGGATTAAGCGTTGGGAGGCTGACGCCAATGGTAAGGACGTCCAGACGGCTGACGTTACTGAGGAACAGCACAAGGCAATGGCACAGCTCTATACGTATGTCATTCAGAAGTACTATGAGATTATTCCCGCAGCTACAAAAAAGTGAGAGGGTTCTTCAATCGAAGAGCCCTCTCTCTTTGTCCCATCCAAGGGGGAAATGTCCTTTACTTACACAGTCTGATTTCGCTGATACGTGGCGTTTGCTTGCCCTGTTCTGCACCGAGGCTCAGGGTGACGGTGCCCTTGGTGTCGGCGGGGAGGGGTAGGGTTGCTTGTCCCTGGCGGTCGAGGTTCACTGTGCCCAGCTGCTTGCCGTCGAGGCTGACTACGATGGCCTCGCGCTCAGCAAAGCCTTTCAGCCGTAAGGTCTTAGCGCCGTCGGTCTTCATCTGGTAGGTGAACTGTCCGCGTGTGCGACGCCAGTGGATACCTTCGTCGGCACCGTTCCATGAGCCGTTGCCGCTGAAGAAGTGGTCGCTCTCCGACTGCTGTTCGCCGCAGAAAATCTTGTCGATGGTATTGGCTTCAAGCTCCATGCGGGCTTTCTCCGCAGCTGCCAGTTCCTGCTGTTTGGCTGTCCACTCTGCCTCGGTATAGAGGGGGAAGTAAATCTGGTAGCGGCACTCGTAGAGCTGGTAGAAGGGCTGGAGCGTCATGCCCTCGAACTGGGGCAGGGTCAGACCGTTCAGCTTGAAGGTCATGGGTTTGCCATCTACGGGGCTGAGATGCTTAAGGACCTCGTCGGCAGAACCGATGAGAGCCGGCATCTGCGTGGCAGGAATCTTGGGACCGTTGGCGATGTGGCCGCCACGGCTGTCGTCGGCAAAGAGACCGTCCTGACGGTCGGTACCCGTCTTGGCTGCCAGTACGATGGGACCATAGAGGAACGAGTATTGTGGCTTGCCGTCAGGTGTCTGCATGGCTGTGAGGTGCATGGGCATAGAGATGTGTATGCGGTCTCCGTCCTGCCACTTGCGGGTGATGACGGCATAGCCGTTGTCGGTGCTGAATTTGACGGGGCTGTCGTTGACGGTGAGGGTCATTCCCTCCGTCCACCATGGCTGGCGAATCTTCATGCTGAATTTGCGTGCTTTCTTCAGCTGTAGGGTCAGGTCGGTGGCCGGTTCCTGTGGGAATCGGTTCGTCTGGACGATTGTCAGGTCATCCCATGTAAGGGTGGAGGCGATGAAGAGGTTGACGATGAGGTTGTTGTCCTCGTGAGCATAGATCATCTCGCCGTAGCGGGCGGGATTCTCCAAACCAGTGCCTACGCAGCACCACATCGACGTCTGTGGCTGAGAATAGACGCGGTAGTGACCCGAGCGCATCGGCGTGAAGTAGACGAAACCGCCCTGCACGGGGTTCAGGATGGAGAGGATGTGGTTGTAGAGTGCGCGCTCGTAGTAGTCTATGAAGCTCTTATCGGCCGAGGTCTGGTAAAGCATCTTCGTCAGGCGCAGCATATTATAGGTGTTGCAGCTCTCAGGCCCCTGTTCTGAGGCGAGCAGTCCGCTGAAGTCGTTGGTAGGATTAAAGTGCTCGCGCATGGAGTTGCCGCCGATGGAGACGCTGCGCTGGTTGATGACGACATCCCAGAAGAACTTCGCCGCGCGGTCCCAGTCTGTCAGTCCCTCCAGGTCGGCAATGCGCTTGTAGCCAATGATCTTCGGAATCTGGGTGTTGGCGTGTTTGCCCGTCAGTTCGTCCTTGCTTTGTAAAAGCGGCTGTAGTATCTTCTGGTCGCTGAACTGGTGGGCCAGCTTCAGGTATTTCTGGTCCTGGGTGATGCCATAGACATCGGCAAACGTCTCGTTCAGTCCGCCGTGCTCACTGGCCAGCATCTGCTGGATCTGCTCATCGGTCAGTCCTGATACCAGTTGCACCATCCAGTCTGTCAGGTGAACCAGCATCTGACGGGCATCTACTCGTCCGGCCACCTCACAGGCATCGCGCAGTCCGGCATAGATCTTATGGATGTTGTAAAGCGGCACCCAGCGGTCGTTCAGCCCGAAGGAGGCAGCACGGATGTTGCCCTCGGCAATCTCCTTCCATGTTTTTCTGCCGTTGGGGACGCCGCACAGATAGCCGTCGCCAGCTGCGTTTTGGCAGCGTCGCAGTTCGTCGAGCACGTAGTTCAGTCGTGCCTCAATCTCTTTGTTTCCCGTGGCTGCCAGCATATAGCTTAATGCTGACAGGTAGTGGCCGCCGATGTGACCGTCCAGTCCGGTGTTCTCCCAGTTGGTGTAGTTCTCGGCCTTTGGCTTCAGGCCGGCTTCTTTCAGGTAAGGAGCCAGCAGACGGTCGGCATTCAGGCCCAGCAGGTAGTGGATGTCGGCCTGTTGGTTGCGCAGGAACTGACTGTCACCCAGCCTAATGCTACTAATGGGGAAAGTCTCAATGCGTGTTGGCAGTTGTGCGGATGCAGAAAGGGCTGCCGCCAGCGCTACGAACGTGAAGAATCTTTTCATTTTTCCGGTTTTTTTTATTGATTTTGTTGCAAAGTAACAAAAAATTACTGAACTATCCAAATAAATGACTAACTTTGCAACAAAAACCATAAATTATGAGAAAACGACTAACCTTTTTGTGTGTTTTGAGCCTTGTGTGCTCAGTTGTTAACGCCCAGCAGCATCGTCTGTGGTACAGCCGTCCTGCCGGTCACTGGCTGGAGGCTCTTCCTGTGGGCAACTCTCATCTTGGTGCCATGGTGTATGGCGGCACCGATGTAGAGGAGATTCAGTTGAATGAAGAGACGTTCTGGAGCGGTTCGCCCTACGAGAACAACTCCCGGCAGTCGTTAGAGTATCTGTCAGAGGTGCGCCGCCTAATCTTTGAAGGCAAGGAGGGCAAGGCCGCCAAGCTGATAGACAAGCATTTTATTCCCGGTCCCCACGGCATGCGCTACCTGCCCTTAGGCAGCGTCAAACTGTCGTTAGGCCATCAGAATGTCACGAAGTATGAGCGGGCCCTGAACCTCGGCAACGCCACTGCCACCACCTCTTATATATATAAAGGTGTGCGCTACGAGCGTACCGTCTTCGCCTCACAGGCCGATAACGTCATCATCGTCAGGCTGACAGCATCGAAGAAGGGTGAGCTGGAGTTTGAACTGGGCTTCGACTCACAGCTGAAGGCGCAGGTGTTCGGTGTCAAAGAGCGTGAGGGCGTGACAGTCAAAGAGCTGGCTGCCGTTGTCGAAGGTGTGGAACAGGAGGGCATCAAGGCCGGTCTGAAGGCCGAGTGCCGCATCCGTGTGGAGACCGACGGCGAGGTTGAACTGAAGGACGAAGGCAACAGATACGAAATCGATGATGCTACCACGGCAACCCTTTACATTGCCGCCGCCACCAACTTCGTGAACTACCACGACATCAGCGGCAACCCCGTCAAGAAAAACAACGAGGTGCTGGATGCCCTGCGCGGAAAGTCGTACAAGCAACTGTTAAGTGCCCATGTGGCTAAGTACCAGGAGCAGTACAACCGCGTACAGCTGACGCTGCCGAAGTCGGAGCATTCTACCCTGGAGACCGACCAGCGCCTGCTGACCTTCGCAGAAGTAGCCCCCCCAATCGTAAATAGTAAATCCGTCAATAGTAAATCCCTTGACCTCGACCTGGTGTCGCTGATGATGCAGTACGGCCGCTACCTGCTCATCTCGTCGAGCCAGCCCGGCGGACAGCCCGCCAACCTCCAGGGTGTATGGAACGACAAGATGAAAGCCCCGTGGGACTCGAAGTACACTATCAATATCAACGCCGAGATGAACTACTGGCCGGCACTTGTAGGCAACCTTGCCGAGACCCAGCAGCCGCTGTTCTCCATGGTGCGCGACCTGAGTGTCACCGGTGCCGAGACTGCCCGCCAGATGTATGGCTGCGGCGGATGGGTGGCTCATCATAACACCGACCTGTGGCGCATCGCCGGTCCTGTTGACGGCACTCCCTGGGGCATGTTCCCCACCGGTGGCGCCTGGCTCACTACCCACATCTGGCAGCACTACCTCTTTACCGGCGACAAGCAGTTCCTCAGCGACCACTACGACGTGCTGAAGGGTGCCGCCCAGTTCCTGCTCGACTATATGCAGGTCTATCCCTCGGCAGGCGAGGTGAAGCAGGCCGCCGGCTGGCTGATGACCGTCCCCACGGTGTCGCCCGAACACGGCCCCAAGGGTAAGGGCACCAATGTCACGGCCGGCTCGACCATGGACAACCAGATAGCCTTCGACGTGCTCTCGCAGGCTCTCCAGGCTGCCAGGGTGTTAGGGCGCGACAGCCTCTTTGCCGCCAACCTCAGCTTCCAGCTGGCTTGTCTGCCACCCATGCAGATAGGCCGTCACGGACAGCTGCAGGAGTGGCTGATAGATGCCGACGATCCCAAGGATGAGCACCGCCATATCTCACAGTTGTACGGCTTGTATCCCTCGAACCAGATTTCGCCCTACAGCCATCCGGAACTGTTTACTGCTGCTGCCAACACCCTGAACCAGCGTGGCGACATGGCCACGGGCTGGAGCTTAGGGTGGAAGACCAACTTCTGGGCCCGCATGCTCGACGGCAACCACGCTTTCCAGATTATCAGGAACATGCTGCATCTGCTGCCCGACGACTCGAAGACCAAGGACTACCCCGACGGGCGTACCTATCCAAACCTGTTCGATGCTCATCCGCCCTTCCAGATTGACGGCAACTTCGGCGTGTCGGCAGGCATCTGCGAGATGCTTGTGCAGAGTCACGACGGTGCCGTCCACCTGCTGCCCGCCCTGCCCGACAGCTGGACCAGCGGTGAGGTGAAAGGTGTGCGTGCCCGTGGCGGTTTTGTGGTCGACGAGCAGTGGCGTGAGGCAAAACTTCAGGCTGCCAAGGTGCGCTCCACCATCGGCGGTGTGCTGCGCCTGCGCTCGTATGTCCCCCTGCGCTTAGCTAAAGCCCCGAAGGGTGCCGTGCTGACAGTTGCCAAGGGCGCCTGCCCCAATGCGCTCTTTATGCCGGCGGCCATCCGTCAGCCTCTGCAGTCGGCCGAGCTGAAGGACTTCCGGCAACTGCCGCTGCGCCCCGTCTATGAGTACGACATCGATACGCAGGCAGGTCAGACCTACGTCTTTGTAGCCCAATAACAGGGCCATTGAAACAAATAGCAAACAAAGCGACACATACGGCAACCGTGTGTGCCGCTCTTTTTTCGTACCTTTGCAAGCGAAATGTAACCATCAATTAAAAACCCGATACAAGAAGATGAAACCAATGAACCGATTAGCCATGATGGCCATGCTCGTGGTGAGCAGTGTCAACACCTGGGGACAGACAGGACTGAAGGATGCCTACAAAGACTGCTTTATGATTGGCGTAGCCGTCAACCAGCGCAATGTGTCGAACGACGGGCAGAAGGCGCTCATCTGCCGTGAGTTCAACAGCATCACGGCCGAGAACGACATGAAGCCCGAACTGACAGAACCCAAGGAGGGTGAGTTCGACTGGGAGAAAGCCGACCGCATAGCCGACTTCTGCCGGCAGAACGGTATCAAGCTGCGCGGCCACTGCCTGATGTGGCACTCGCAGATAGGCGAGTGGATGTACAGCGACAACCCCTCAAAGGAGGTGTTCTATGCCCGTATGAAGAACCACATCCAGAAGGTGGTCACACGCTACAAGGACGTGGTCTACTGCTGGGACGTGGTGAACGAGGCCATGACCGACGACCGGAACGCCGTGGATCCCTACCGTCAGTCGCCTATGTACAAGCTCTGCGGCGATGAGTTCATTGCCAAGGCTTTCCAGTTTGCCCGTGAGGCCGACCCCAAGGCCCTGCTGTTCTATAACGACTACAACGAGTGCGATCCCGTGAAGAGCCAGCGCATATATAATATGGTGAAAGCCATGAAGCAGGCCGGCGTGCCCATCGACGGTATCGGCATGCAGGGCCACTACAACATCTATGGCCCTACGGAGCAGGAGGTGGACAACGCCCTGACGCTCTACAGGAAGATTGTGAAGCACATCCACGTCACCGAACTCGACATACGCACCAACGAGGAGATGGGCGGTGCCCTGCGCTTCAGCCGTGAGGGCGTCAACGTGACCGACTCCGTCAAGCAGCACCTCGCCGACCAGTATGCCCGCGTGTTCCGCGTGTTCCGCAAGCACAAGGACGTCATTGACTGCGTAACCTTCTGGAACCTTAGCGACCGCGACTCCTGGCTTGGCGCCGCCAACTATCCCCTGCCTTTCGACACGGAGTACAAGCCCAAGCTGGCATACGAGTATATCAGGGACAGGAAGGCACCCGCCTGGGACATGCCAAAGAAGCCTGCCCGCAAGCCACGGGCTCAGCGCGATGAGCGCCCGCAGTTCAATCCTGACTTTGCCTTCCGCAAGATAGAGGGCGTGGCCAACGACTTCAAACCCTCTACCAAGAATCAGCCCGGACAGGACTACCCGCAGGTGAACTCCCAGGGTTACGTCCGCTTCCGCGTCATGGCACCCGATGCCAAGGCCGTCACCGTCAGTCTCGGACTCGGAGGCAGCGGCGGCACGAAGCTGCGCCGCTGGTTCGACGGCTCATGGATAGGCCAGACGGCAGGCCCCATGGACGAGGGCTTCCACTACTACCATCTGACCGTTGACGGCGGCACGCTGAACGACCCCGGTGCCCAGAACTACTTCGGCAGCTGCCGCTGGGAGAGCGGCATCGAGATTCCCGCCCACGACCAGGAGTTCTATGCTGAGAAGAACGTAGCGCACGGACAGGTGAGCCAGGTGCTCTTCTGGAGCGAGAGCACCAACCAGTTGCGCCGAGCCTTCGTCTACACGCCGCCCACCTACGGACAGCAGCAAATCGGAAATCGTAAATCGTCAAATAGTAAATCTCTTCAGCGCTTCCCCGTGCTCTATCTGCAGCACGGCTGGGGCGAGAACGAATATGCCTGGAGCAACCAGGGACACGCCAACCTCATCATGGACAACCTTCTGGCTGAGGGTAAGGCCCGCCCCTTCATCATCGTCATGACCTACGGTCTGACTAACAACGTGAAGTTCGGCACCATCGGCAGTTTCACCGCCAAGGAGTTTGAGACCGTCCTCGTCGACGAGCTCGTGCCTTATATTGACCAGCACTTTCTGACCATCGCCGACAAGGAGAACCGTGCCATGGCCGGACTGTCCATGGGCGGCATCGAGACCAAGCTTATCACCCTGCGCCGTCCCGAGGTATTCGGCTCATGGGGACTGCTCAGCGGCGGCACCTACCAGCCCGACGACATAAAGGACCCGAAGGCGGTGAAGTATATCTTTGAGAGCTGCGGTTCAAAAGAGAACCCTGACGGCATCAACAAGAGTGTGGAGGCGCTGAAGGCCGCCGGCTACAACGCTGAAGGCTTCGTCTCCGAGGGCACGGCCCATGAGTTCCTCACCTGGCGCCGCAGTCTCTATCAGATGGCTCAGAAACTGTTTAAGTAGGCATTGAGTTGGGACGTGATATGTATGTAGCGTCCTTCCACACGGATAATACCTTCCTGCTTCAGTTCGTTCAGACAGCGCAACAGCGAATATTTCTGAATGCCGAAGTGGTCGGCTAAGGCTTGTCTCGACATGGGCAGGATGATGCTGCTGGATTGCTGCTGCTTGCTCTGTTCCTTGAGGTAGAGGCATAGCTTCTCACGTACACTCATGGAGAGCATGCGTACCTTCTTGGTTAACATCGAAATGATGTTTGAGAGTACGCAGAGATAGTTCTTCATGAGTCTTTGATCATGATGCATCATTTTCTCGAGGTCGTCGAGTGTCAGCCGCAGAACTGCCGTGTCTGTGGTGGCTTCGACGGTCACGGGGTAGCGATTGTCTGTGGCAAAAAGGAAGGCCGGGGCTAACAGCTTACCTGCCTGATGGTCTGCCATTCGGATGACCCGCCCGGAAGGACCGGTGATATAGGCCACCATCTCGCCACTGATGATGATATCGGCATGTTGGCAGGCAGAACCGGCAATTGCCAGAATATCGCCTTTGCGGTAGCGGTTGATGCGGTAACGAACGGTGTGCATCAGACCGATAATCTCTGCTTCCTCTAAACCGTTAAATAGCGGGCAACGTTTCAGCCCTTGTAAGGTATCTATATCCATAATGTCCACAAAGGTAGACATAAAGTGTGAATAAATTCAAAAAATTAACAAGATTTATAGGTCTTAGGGCACAAATGTTACTACCTTGTATCCACATTAATGATTATATTTGCCGCCAAACTAGAATATTCTACTAATGAGTTGGAAAAACCTATTAACATTTAAAGACTGGTTCTCTTATTGGCAGAAGGTAGGACTACTGGTCGTGGCGGGCGTATTGTGCGGACTTGGCGGACTGTTCATGTATCTGCTTCGTGCGCATACCTATTTTGTTGGCGATGACCCGTCGGCCTGCGTCAACTGCCACATTATGACACCTTATTATGCTACGTGGAGCCATTCCTCCCACGGACGCGACGCCACGTGTAACGACTGCCATGTGCCTCACCAGAACCTTGCCCTGAAATATGGTTTCAAGGCACTCGACGGACTGAAGCATACGGCCTACTTCGTGACCCATGCCGAGCGGCAGGCTCCTATGGCCGAGACACTCACCGGCCAGGTAGTCATGGACAACTGCATACGCTGCCACACCCAGCTGAACCAGGAGTTTGTAAAGACCGGCCGTATGAGCTATATGCAGCAGCGGGCTCAGGGTGGCAAGGTCTGCTGGGACTGTCACCGCAACGTGCCTCACCGCGGCATGAACTCGCTGATGGCCACGCCTAATGCGGAGTTTGTTACACCATTGCCGCCATCACCCGTTCCAGGTTGGCTGCAAGGCGCACTTCGTGCTAATGAAAAATGAATAGTGAATAATGAAAAATTCGCTACCGCTGAAGTAATAAATCGAAAATCGAAAATCTGTAAATCGTAAATTTGTAAATATCATTGATATGGCTAAGAAATTAAAGAGTTGGCAAGGTTGGATTCTCTTCGGAGGCTCAATGGTTGTGGTGTTCCTGCTGGGACTGCTCGTCTCGTCGCTGATGGAGCGCCGTGCCGAAGTGGCAAGTGTGTTTAACAACAAGCGCACCGTGTTTGAAGACAGTATCGTGGCCCAGAACGAGAAGTTCAAGGCCGACTATCCGCGTGAGTATGAGACGTGGGCCATGACGGCGGACACCACGTTCAAGTCGAAGTATAATTCATCGCAGGAGGTGGACGTGCTTGAGCAGCGTCCTGAGATGGTGGTGCTGTGGGCTGGCTATGCCTTCTCGCGTCACTACAACACGCCTCGCGGACATAAGCATGCGCTGGAGGATATGCGTAAGATTCTGCGCACGGGTAATCCCGGCATCGATGCCGACAAGGACATGCAGCCTGCTACCTGCTGGACCTGCAAGGGTCCTGATGTGCCTCGCATGATGCGCGAGCTGAGTGACTCGAAGTTGGTATTCGACCCTGCAAACTTCTATGCAAAGAAGTGGAGTGAACTGGGTGCTGAAGAGGTGAATACCATCGGCTGCTCCGACTGTCATGACGCCAAGACGATGGACCTGCGTCCTGCACGTCCTGCCATCTACGAGGCATTTGCACGCCGTGGTCTCGACGTGAAGGCTCAGAGCCATCAGGAGATGCGCTCGCTGGTGTGTGCCCAGTGCCACGTGGAGTACTACTTCATCAAACCCGACGACCCCAACAATCCCGGCAAGGCCAACTACCTGATGTTCCCGCATGACAAGGGCCTGACCTGCGAGGCTGCCGAGGAATACTACGATGAGATTGGCTTCTACGACTATATCCACCCGCTGTCGAAGACCCCCATCCTGAAGGCTCAGCACCCCGGCTACGAGATGTCGAAGCAGGGCATCCATGCCCAGCGCGGCGTCAGCTGTGCCGACTGCCACATGCCTTACAAACAGGAGGGTGGGGTGAAGTTCTCTGACCACCAGATTATGTCGCCATTGGCCAAGATTGACCGTACCTGCCAGACCTGTCACCGTCAGGATGCCGAGGTGCTGCGCCAGAACGTCTACGAGCGCCAGGAGAAGTGTAATGAGGTGCGCAACCGTGCCGAGCAGGAGCTGGCCCGTGCCCACTTCGAGGCCAAGTACATCATCGACAAGGGCGCTACCGAGGCCGACATGAAGCCCATCCAGGCCCTGCTGCGCAAGAGCCAGTGGCGTTGGGACTATGCCATCGCCTCGCACGGTGCCACGTTCCATGCACCGCAGGAGGTTACCCGCCTGCTCTCTCACTCTGTTGACTACGCCCAGCAGGCCCGCCTGCTCATTGCCCGTGTGGCTGCCAAGCAGGGACTCGTGGGAGACATTCCCGTGCCCGACTACTCAACGAAGGCTAAGGCTCAGGCTGCCATCGGTCTTGACATGCAGAAACTGAACGACAAGAAGCGTCGCTTCTTGCAGGAGATTGAGCCGAAGTGGATTGAGGAGGCCAAGAAGAACGGCAAACTCATTGAAATCTGAAAATTGGTAGAAAAACCTAACTTTGAGTATAAGTACGATTTAGCTTACGAGAAGTCGTTTGCTGCAAGGCTCAGTTTCCGTATCATGGGCATTGCAGCAGGCGTCTTCTTGGTGGCTGTAGCGCTGTTCTTCTATTTCACAGGCGACAGCATGACGCTGCCGCTGACACACCAGATTGTGAAGTACGGCACCATCGTATTTGTTGTTGGACTCACCTCGCTGTTCGTCTTTTGTACATGGGCCATCTGCAATCTGGTAAAGCCATTGCAGCAGTTCGCAGAGTCAGCCATCAGCATAGCAGAGGGAAATCTCGACACGCCATTGCCGGAGATACACTCAAAGGATGAACTTTTCCAGCTGCGCAATGCCTTCGACCACATGCTGCTATCCCTGAAGCAGCATATCAGCGACCTGCAAGCCACTACCGCCAGCAAGGAGCGGTTGCAAAGTGAGCTGAAGATTGCCCACGACATCCAGATGGGTATGATTCCCACTGCCTTTCCCCAGCGACAAGACCTCGACCTCTTTGCGTCGATGACCCCTGCCAAGGAGGTGGGCGGCGACCTCTACGACTTCATCATCGAGGGCGACGAGCTGTTCTTTATCATCGGCGACGTGGCAGGCAAGGGCGTGCCGGCATCACTCTATATGGCCGTCACGCGAACGCTGTTCCGCAACCTCGCCGGCAACTACCAGAGTGCTGCCAACATCGTGCGCGAGATGAACCACGCCATCGCCTCTACCAACGATTCTTATATCTTTGTGACTGTGTTTGTGGGCGTGCTCGACATGAAGACCCACTATCTCACCTATTGTAATGCAGCACATAATGCTCCTGTCATGATTACAACAGAGGGAGAATGCAGTCTTTTAGAAGTGGAGACCAATCTGCCCATTGGCGTGGAAGACCGCTATAACTACGATGAGCAACAGGTAGACTTCCCGCCGGGTAGTGCCCTGCTGCTCTATACTGACGGTCTGACAGAGGCCATGTACTTCTCTAATGACGGCAGCCGGAAACTCTTTGGCGAGCATCGCGTGCTGCATGACGTGGAGAAAAACAGTAAGGCGTCGGCCGTTGAGGTTATCGACTTCCTGAAACAACACGTCAGCGTGTTTGCTGATGGCACAGAGCAGAGTGACGACCTGACGATGCTGTTCCTCCGTCACGGTACGGCACAGGAGCCAGGTGTTGACCCTTCGCGTCGGCTTATCATGAAGAACGAGATGACGGAAGTAGGACGTATGCGCGCCTTCTTCTTTTCCGTCTGTCGTGAGCATGGTATCGACGACGATACTGCCAAGACCTTGAACCTCGCCCTGGAGGAGTGGGTGGCCAACGTTATCAACTATGCCTATCCGAAGGGCATGCGAGGCCATGTGGAGGTGACTGCCGATGTGACAGCTGATGTGCTGACGCTGGTAATCAAGGATCATGGAGCCCCCTTCGACCCCACGCAGCACGAAGAGGTTGACATTGATGCCGACCTTGACGAGCGTGCCATCGGAGGTCTTGGCATCCATCTGGTACGTACCATTATGGATACGGTAGAGTATCAGCGTACTACTGACGGCTACAACCGCCTGGTTCTGACGAAGGGTTTGAAGAATAAATCGTAAATAGTAAATCGTAAATCGTCAAATAATAATAGGTCTATGGAATCAATCATTTTCTGGGGTTTTAACCTCTATGCATGGATTACCATTGCCACGGTGCTCACCATGTTCACCGTCCTGTTGTTCACCAAGCTTCGTGCCGACCTTGTGTTTCTTGGAGCCATCTCTATCCTCTTCGTTACAGGGGTGCTCAATGCCAAGGAAGCTTTTTCCGGTTTCAGCTCCACCTCGGTAGTTATCATCGGTGTGCTCTTCGTGGTGGTAGCAGGACTGACGCATACCGGTGTGTTGCAGTGGATTGTGAAGCATCTGTTAGGACAGCCAAAATCTTATTCTAAGGCAGTCATCAGACTGATGCTCCCCGTGGC
>Ga0247610_10003533_pt1 | contig 17088 bp, 15 predicted proteins | sample 174DNAGHGhighgp2_FD_193483 | JGI IMG/M metagenome (GOLD analysis project Ga0247610, IMG submission 193483) | Sheep rumen microbial communities from Palmerston North, Manawatu-Wanganui, New Zealand - 1742 DNA GHGhigh gp2 | ecosystem: Host-associated > Mammals > Digestive system > Stomach > Rumen... | reverse complement strand
ACCAAAGGTGCTTTACCGAATCCATCCAGCACGTACCTCGAACGCTCAATTCATACAAGACATGGTGAACGCCAAGGAGAATGTGGACGGGGTGGATATGCAACTACACATGCTGACCTTCGATACAGAGTTGGACAACACGCTGACCTTGCAAAAGGGTGGTGCTTATATCGACAAGCAGAGCCTGGAGCTGAAAGCCTTCCACAACGAGGAAGACGGTCAGGCCTACAGCAATGTGGATAGTGTGCTGCAGAACTTTATCGTGACGTGGAACTACATCTATACAGGTACGCCCATTGCATTGAAGAAAAAGGTGAACCAGCAGAACTTCGGAAGTGGACTCGCCACTCGCCTGACCTGCATTCCGTTGCCAGCCACCAACTTCGAGATGATGAGTCGTGAACGCGAGGTGGATCTTGAGAGTGACGAGCGTTTGACGGAATGGGCTGAAAAGTTGGATCGTATGAAGGGTGAACTCACCGTTCAGAAGATCGTGGATGAACTCTACGACTGGACGGCCCGCCGCATGGAGGACGCCAAAGAGAACGACAGCAAGGCCGACGAGATGCTGCTCAAACGATGCGCTTACCACGGGCTGAATTTCTCTGCTCCCTTTATCGTGATGCGCCACTGGGATAAGATGCACCAAGAGGGTAACTACTGGTGTGGCGAATTCGAGACGGACGATACAGACTGGAAGTTGGCCGAGCTCATCGTAAACATGCAGTTTGCTTGTCAGCGCCATTATTTTGGCGCACTGGCCGAGGCCTATTTCGACAATAAGCTGCGTGAAGCGGCAGTGAACGTCCCACGCAGGCAGAAGACCATAGATGGTTTCTGTCGTCTGCCCGATGAGTTTACGGCTGAAGATGTGATGAAATATTTCACACTGACCAACATCAATGCCGCACGTACACGAATCAAGCGTCTGCAGAAAGACCATCTGATTGAGAAAGCTGGTGAATATGTGGAAGATGGCAAAGTAAAAAACAAGTATTCAAAAACCGGCAAGATCATGCTTTGATGGTACAGATGGTACATGGTACAAATGGTACATTTACAATTTTAAATGATTATGACAGAAGTAAGTATTAACAAGAACATGCACCTCTCCGAGCACTTTCAGCTCGGGGAGGTTACGAAGACGAGTGTGAAAACGGCTGACGGAAATATTCCCAGCCATGTGGCCATAGAGAATCTGAAGAACCTCTGCGAGAATTGGTTGGAGGATTTAAGGTATTCTTATAATACGTTGTATCCTTCCTGTCATCTCGAGCGGAGTCGAGAGATCTCTCCACGCGCTACGCTTGGTCGAGATGACAATCCCATTATTATTTCATCGGGGTATAGATCGCCGGAGGTGAATAAGGCGGTGGGCGGGGCGCCCACGAGCAATCACTTGACGGGGTGCGCGGTGGATATCCGATGTGAAGGCTTTGAGCAGGCGCTTCGCTATGCGAACATCCTCATGGATATCGCAGATGGTACGAAGCTGGATTACGATGAGCTGTTTATCGAAAGAAATAAGCAGGGCCGCTACTGGATTCACTTCGCGGTGCGTCCAAAGGACAATCGCAGAAAGACAGCGTTTATACAAACGTAAGTCAGCGAGCTTCATCTCAAAAATATCCCAATAAATTTGGTATTTTATTCGAATTATACTACCTTTGCCGACGATATGGACAAGACTATAATGAACGACACGCTGCGCAGGAATGTGGTGCTGCTGTCGAAACAGACAGAACAAGAGGTGGGAATGATGCCCGCCACGGTGGCTCCGCTGCCCTCGGTGGAGCAGGTGAAGCAGATTGTGAAGCTGGTGAAGAGCATCATCTTCCCCGACTACTTCAATAAGCGGCAGCCCGACGAGGCTATCCGCTCCTACTATATCGGCGTACATATGGACGAGTTGGCCACGTTGCTGACGAAGCAGATTGCCCATGGGCTCCAGTTCTGTGAGGACTGTGAGAAGATGCGCACGAAGGACCAGGTGTATGGTGAGGCGGAGCGGAAGGCACTGGAGTTCATCGATGCACTGCCCGAGATCAAGCGATTGCTATATACCGATGTCCAGGCGATGTTTGACAACGACCCGGCAGTATCGAACTATGGAGAGGTGATATTCTGCTACCCCGTGATGAACGCGATGACTCACTACCGCATGGCTCACAAACTGCATGAGCTGAAGGTGCCCGTGATTCCCAGAATCATGACAGAGCTGGCCCATTCAAAGACGGGTATCGACATCCACCCGGGAGCTCAGATAGGCGAATATTTCTCGATAGACCACGGTACGGGCGTGGTAATCGGTGAGACCACGATTATCGGCAACCATGTGAGTCTGTATCAGGGTGTGACGCTGGGAGCCAAGAGCTTCAAATACGATGAGAACGGTAACATGCTGAACGTGCCGCGCCACCCGATCATCGAGGATCACGTGACGGTCTACTCGAATGCCTCGATCTTAGGGCGCATCACGATTGGCCACGACTCCGTGATTGGCGGTAACATCTGGCTGACACACAGTGTTCCGCCATATTCGCGCATCCTGCAGTCGAAGGCCATCGATGCTGGATTCCAGGATGGTGCGGGGATATAAATAAAGGCTTCCAATCGGAAGCCTTTATTTATGCTTTCTTTTTACCAAATTCTGGATCTATTTTGAGGAGAGCCGAAACGATGTATGTCATGACGCAGGCGGCGACAACGATGAGGAAGAAGGTCTGGTAACCGACACTTTCCTGCAAGGCTCCGGCAAAGAGACCGGGGATCATCATCGAGAGGGCCATAAAGGCCGTACAGAGGGCATAGTGGGCCGTCTTGTGCTCGCCCTGGCTGTAATAGATCAGGTAGAGCATATAAGCCGAGAATCCAAAGCCGTAGCCGAACTGCTCAAGGAAGATGCAGATGTTGATGATGACAAGGCTCGTGGGAAGGGCGTAGGAGAGATAGACGTAGACGAGGTCGGGGATGGTGATGGCCATCACCATGGGCCATAGCCAGCGTTTCAGTCCATCGCGGCTCGCACAGATGCCACCGAGGATGCCACCGAGGGTAAGGCCGATAACACCTACCGTGCCCTGTACGAGACCGAACTCTCCATCGGAGAGGCCGAGACCGCCGTTCTTAGCACTGTCGACGAGGAAGAGGGCCGACACCTTGGCAAGCAGTCCTTCCGGCATACGGTAGAAGAGCATGAAGCAGATGCCTACCCACACCTGAGGCTTCTTGAAGAAGGTGACGAGCGTCTGCCAGAACTCGTTGAGGATGTCGCCTGCAGTCTTCTGCGTGCGCTCATTGTCTTCATCGGGGCGCGGCAAGGCCCAGCTATGGTAGAGCCACAGGGCGATGAAAAGGCCTGCGATAAGGTAGAAGACCAGGCTCCAGGAGAAACTAATGCTGCGGGTGAGCACCTGCAGGGCACCTGCAAGACCTACGAGCAATCCCGAGGAGAAGATCGTGGCGATGCGGTAGAATGTGGAGCGGATACCTACGAAGTAGGCCTGTTGGTGCTGGTCGAGACCGAGCATATAGAAACCGTCGGCAGCGATGTCGTGGGTGGCACTGGAAAAGGCCATCAGCCAGAAGAAGGCGAGGGAGCCCTGTAGCCAGAAGGGTCCGGGGATGGTAAAGGCAATGCCGGCCAGGGCAGCGGCGATGAGGATCTGCATGGTGAGGATCCACCAGCGCTTGGTGCGCAGCATGTCGATAAAGGGGCTCCACAGGGGTTTGATGACCCAAGGCAGGTAGAGCCATGAGGTGTAGAGGGTGATGTCGGTGTTGGACAGTCCGAGTCGTTTGTAGATGATGACGGAGATGGTCATGACGGCTACGTAGGGGACGCCTTCAGCGAAGTAGAGGGTGGGCACCCAGGCCCAGGGGGAATGCTTTTTCATAATTGAATATTGAAAATTGAATATTATTCGTATAGGCGATGGATTTGGGCGTTGCGATAGTAGAAGAGCAGGATCTCATCGTAGGTCTTACCCTGGGCTCCCATGACGGCAGCACCAATCTGGCACAGGCCGACACCATGGCCCCAGCCTTTACCTTTCAAGACAAATACATCATTATTTTTAACAACATCGAAAGCCGAGCTTAGGAGATGCGTCTCGCTGAGGGCACGGCGGATCTCGAGCTCTTTGCCGATGGTGAAGGTCTTCTTCGTACCCACAATCTTGAGTTTCCAGATGCGGCCGCTCTTGCCTCGCTCCAAGGGGATGAGGTCGGTGATGAGGCCGAAGTCGGTATTGAGCTTACGATTGATGAGCTCGGAGAGTTCTTCCTGTGTGTATTCCACCGTCCAGCGATAGAAGTCGGGGGTCTCCTGATCGAAGTCGTTGAGCACCTGTGAGAGAATCTGCTTGTCGGAGGTGTTGCACCAGGGATCCTGAATGCTGACGAGGTAGGGCTTGGGCGTGTCTTCCCAGCAGTACTGGAACTCCTCGGTCTCGCCACCACAGCACTTGTGGAAGCGGGCGTCGCAAATCTCGTTGTCATAGAAGAGCACCTGGCCACGCGTCTCGCTGATGGCCTCCTCGACATGGGGACTGGTGGCCTTGGTGATGCCCTGATAACGCTGGCAGTGGTCGTCGGCGCAGACATCGAAGATGGTATGGTCTTCGCGGTCGTACCAGCGGATGAGCTCATCGTCCTTTCTCGTGAAAGAGAAGAAACCGTCGGTGCCTTCCTGATGCTTTTTGCGCTTGGCCATCTGAGCCAGGAGCCATGAACGTGAGATGACGGCATGAGCCTTCAGGAACTCAGGCGAAGAGGTGGCCGACATCTCACTGGAGATGACGCTGGTGAGGTAGCGCTCTACGGGCAACTCGTTGATGGCCACAATCTTATCGGCCTCGACCACGATGCGCAGAGTGCCCTCAAAGGTCTGGGTCTCCTGACGCTCCCAATGGAAATTCACGCCGATGGTGACATCCTTCAGTGAGAAGGAGGCATCGTCGGCCTGTGGTCGGAAGGTGAGGTTACGATAGAGCGTGCCGCGCCACAGGATGCCACCCTCGGAGAACTCTACCGTCTGCTCGCCTGTGATCTCCTCGCCCTTGGCCATGTAGGGGCTGTTGAGCGAGAAGGCAATCTTCTGTCCGGAGACAATGCCTACGGAGACGAGTGGCTCTTTCGAGTTGAGAGATGAGAGTTGGGAGGCGAGGGATGAAGGGGCGCTGGTGGCCTTGAGGCGGGTGAGGGCCTGCTGGAGGTCGTCGCCAGTGAGCGACACCTCACGAAGGATGCCTAAGGCTATCTCGGGCGTGATATGTTCGAAGTCCTCCTGACGGGGCGTGATGATAAGGCCTGCCATATCGAGGGCTCCCGGAGAGATGATGAACTGTGAGCTGCCCTCGGCATAATAACAGTCGGGACGATGCTTGGCACGGGGGAAGACAACGGAGAAGAACTCCTCGTCGCTGCGCCAGCTGATGATGTTCATCATTGGCTCGGTCTCGTCTTCGCGCTGGGGCAGAGCCTCATAGAGACGGCGGAACAGCTGCTCGTCGCCATTCTGTGAACGGCTGCGGATGAGCAGGGCCGTACAGGGATATTCCTCGATGAGGGAGATATCTTCTTTGTCGTTGAGACTGATGATGGGCGTGAGGTTGTGGCTGAGGCGCTTCCACGATTTCTGCAGGGGGAGTACGCCGCTGGTGCCTGCCTGGAAATGGGCATGGTCGGGAGCCGAGGCACCACACTTCGGACCGTTATAGAAAACCATCATGCCGGGATATTCCTCAAGCAGCTTGTGAATCTCTCCATAAGCCTCGCGGATGAGCTGCGGCTCATGGTTCACGCTGGGAATGGTGAAATGGATAGGCAGGATGGGGTAGGGGTTGACGAGCAGGTCGTAATGACTGTCGACGGGTTTCTTGATCTGCTCCTTGGGGCGGTTCTGCTCACAGAGGAAACAGGGGCGCTCTGCAATGGCCTTCTTGTCGATGCTGGCACCTGTAGAGACGATGCGGGCGGGATTCCACTGCACCTGGATGCTGGAAGCTCCCACGACGAGCTCACGGGTCTTGGCACTGCGCAACTCATGATAACGGCGACGGGCATCGTCCCATTTCTCGAGCTGGTGGTTGAAGAACCGCAGGAGGGGTGAGTCGTTGGTAAGATCCTGTTTGCCCTGCAGCATCTGTTGGCGGGCAAGGATCTCAAGGGTGCGCAAACGGTCTTTATAGAGGTTGTTGGCATTGATCTTGTCGATGCTCAGGGCTGCGTCGCTGTTGCCTCCCCAACGGCGGCAGAGATAGAGCTCCGAGAAGATACGTCCAATGCGATAGTTGCGTGAGAAAATGAGTCCTAACGCATAGTCCTCACCATAGGATGTGTTAGGGAATCCTATTTGTCTTAGCAGGGGCGTGAAGAAGGCACGTGGGGCGCCGAGGCCATTGATGCGGAGGGCATTGTTAGGACCGTTTTCATCGGTCCACTCGTGATGGTCGATGAGGCCCGGTGGCAGGGTGTTGAGCTCAAAGTCGCACATGCGGTAGGAGCCAATCACCATCGCGGCATTCTGCTTGTAGAAAGCGTCGACCACCTGCTGGAGGGTCTTGGGTGAGGAGTAGAGGTCGTCGGAGTCGAGTTGTACGGCAAAGCGTCCGCAGCGGTCATCGTTGATGGCCTGATTCCAGCAGCCTCCGATACCGAGATCGGTGCGCTCGGGGATGATATGGACAAGGCGCTCATCGTGGAAGCCTTGCAACAGTTCTGTGGTACGGTCGGTGGAGTGGTTGTCTACCACGATGACATTGAACTTGAAGCTGGCTTTCTGTCCTAAGGCACTATTGACGGCATCGCAGATGGTCTTCTCACGATTATATACGGGGATGATGACCGAGGCCTCGAATTCGAACTCCTGCTCATTGAAGTCCGGACGACGGTAGTAGGAGGGGTCGATCTTGGCGCCAATCTCTTGCAGGTGGGCCGTGGCGGCCTGTTCCATCTCTATCTGTACCTCGCGGTTGGCGGGATTCACGTAGTCGAACTGCTTCACACCCGAGGCGCGTGTATCCAACTCTTCCTCAGTGTAGAGCTTCTCGTTGATGTGGAAGATCTGTCCATTGCGGCTCAGGAAGAGGCGGAGGGCATAGAGGCCCGCATGATGATAATCGGTCTCACCTGCCTGCATGGCAAAGGTGTGGAGCAGGGGCGTCTTGATGAGCCAAAGCGATCCGAAATCGAAGTCATCGCGAACACTACCAATTTGATAGTCGATGACGGGATGATCCTTGCGCTGGCCTTCGGTGATGTCGTAATGGTCGGCATAGACCATGGCAGCATCGGAATCGGAGGCCACACGGAGGGCGCGCTCCAGGGCGCGTTCACCGAGCAACAACTGTCGGGGTTTGGTCTGCAGCAGGGCATAGTCGGCATTGGCATTCTCTGCAATGCTCATGATGGTATTGCTGCTGGCAAGACTGTCGACGAGTATCTGCTGACAGTCGGAGAATCGTTTGGAGTCTTCGGCTGAGAGTAGTTCGGTGACGAGCAGGAATATATGTTGGATGGTCTTGTTTCCTCTAAGTTGCCTGACGGTATTCTGGGCGGCTTCAAGGTCGTCGCAAGGTAAAAAACAGTCAATTTTTTCTCTCATGGAATAAAAATATATTAATAAGGTGCAAAATTCGTAATATTTTCCGAGAATACCAAATATTTCAATATTTTTTTGTACCTTTGCACAAAAATTAGACGATGAGCGGCGAAAAGAAGGTATTGCTAGGTATGAGCCTCGACGAACTGAAGGCTGCTGTCAAGGAACTGGGAATGCCCCAGTTTACGGCAGGGCAGTTGGCGAAATGGCTCTATCAGCAGCACGTGATGGGTATCGACGAGATGACCAATATCTCCAAGGCAAATCGCGAGCGGCTCTCCGAACTGTATACCGTGGGAGCCAGGGGACCTATCGACTGCCAGCGCTCCGTTGACGGAACCGTGAAGTATCTCTTTCCCGTGGGTGACGGACAGCAATTCGTGGAAACGGTGTATATCCCTGACGGCGACCGCGCCACGCTCTGTGTCTCTTGCCAGGTGGGCTGTAAGATGAACTGTCTTTTCTGTCAGACGGGAAAGCAGGGCTTTGAAGGAAACCTGTCGGCGGGAGATATCCTGAATCAGGTCTATGCCCTTCCAGAAAGGGAGTCGCTGACGAATATTGTATTCATGGGACAAGGGGAACCGATGGATAACCTCGACAACGTATTGCGTGCTACCCAGATACTGACGGCCGACTATGGCTATGCCTGGAGTCCGAAGCGTATCACGGTAAGTAGTGTGGGGGTGAAGAATAAGCTGAAACGGTTTCTCGATGAGAGCGAGTGCCATGTGGCCATCTCGATGCACAGTCCCCTGCCAGAGCAGCGTAGGCAGCTGATGCCTGCAGAGAGGCAGATGTCGATTACGGAGGTGGTAGAGCTGTTGAAGCAGTATGATTTCACCCATCAGCGCCGTTGCTCGTTTGAGTATATCTGTTTTGCAGGTTTGAACGACTCGACAACCCATGCCCGTGAGATTGTCAGACTGCTGGAGGGGCTGGAGTGCAGGGTGAACCTGATCCGGTTTCATGAGATTCCCGATGTGGATCTGCCCGGAGCAGATGAGAAACGCATGGAGTCGTTGCGCGACTACCTGACGAAGCATGGGGTGTTTACGACCATCCGTGCCAGTCGGGGACAGGACATCTTTGCTGCCTGCGGACTGCTCAGTACAGCTATGAAAAGTAAAAAGGTAAAAGAATAAAAAAGGTAAAAATATATGGAAGATAGAAAGATTCGCGTGGCTATCACGCACGGCGACACTAACGGCATCGGATATGAGGTGATTTTCAAGGCTTTCGAGGATCCCATGATGCTGGATTTGTGTACACCTATTATATATGGTTCTCCCAAGGTGGCTTCTTTTCATCGCAAGACCATGAATCTGGAGACTCCCTTCAGCATCATTGGTTCGGCTGAAGAAGCCCGTGAGGGAAAACTGAACCTGCTGGCCACCTTCGACGATGAGGTGAAGGTGGAACTCGGTGTTCCTACCGACGAGTCGGCTGAGGCTGCCAAAAAGGCCATGCAGCGTGCCAAGGAAGACCTGCAGAAAGGTCTCTACGATGTGCTGGTGCTGGCTCCTGTGAGACCTAATCCTAACCCTGCCAAGGAGGATAAGTCGCTACTCGTGATGTTAGGCGATAGGGTGCGTATCGGTCTGGTTACCAACCACCTGCCTATTAAGGACGTGGCTCAGGCCCTGAGCATGGAGAAGATTGCCGAGAAGGGGAGGCTGTTTCACACGAGTCTGAAGCGCGACTTCCGTATCTCCAATCCGCGTCTGGCTGTGCTGGCCCTGAATCCGCAGGAGGGGACAGAGGAGAAGGATGTGATCCGTCCCGCTATCGAGGCGATGGAGAAAGAGGGTATCCAGGCTTTCGGTCCCTTTGCTGCCGACGATTTCTTCGGCAACCATCAGTATGAGTATTTCGACGGTGTGCTGGCAATGTATGACGATCAGGGCACTGTGCCTTTCAAGACCCTTTCACAGGAATACGGTGTGAAACTGAAAGCCGGCATTACGGCCATCTGTACCACCCCCGACCATGGGCCTGCCTTCGACATTGCCGGAAAAGGCATTGCCAGTGAGGACTCCCTGCGCCATGCCATCTATACCGCTGTCGACATCTATCGTCATCGCATCGACTATGACGAGCCGTTGGCACATCCGCTGCCCAAACTCTATCATGAGAAGCGCGAGGACGGCGAGAAAGTGCGCTTTGCCATCCCCAAGGCGAAAGACTCCAAGACTCCACAAGAGGAATAGCAGATGAAGAAGAAATACCAAAACGGTTTTTTCATCTTCGGTCTGCTGGTGCTGATTGTCATGGTGACCCAACTCGACTTCAAGGAAGTCTGGGCGGGTGTCCAACATGCCGGCTACTGGTTTATCACTGCCCTTATACTCTGGGGATTCCTTTATATCATTAATACCTATTCCTGGTATCTGATTATCGACAGCATCGGTAATGAACAGGGTGTCTGCCGAAAATGTAAGATTGGTTTCTGGTGGCTCTATAAGATCACCGTTTCGGCTTTTGCACTGAACTATGCGACGCCTGGCGGACTGATGGGTGGAGAGCCCTACCGTATCATGTCGCTCGCACCGAAAATCGGTACCCAGCGGGCTTCATCGTCGGTGATTCTTTATGTGATGACCCATATCTACAGTCATTTCTGGCTGTGGCTCCTCTCGGTGCCGCTGTATATACTGACGCAGAAGATGACACCGCTCACTTATGTGATATTGCCGATTATCGCATGTGTGGCACTGGTTGTGATATGGTTCTTTCAGATAGGCTACCGCAGGGGTATTGCTGTGACAGGCATGAACATCCTGAGTCATTTCCCCATGGTGAAGCGCTGGGCACAGCCCTTTGTGGAGCGTAACAGGGAAAAACTGGCTGAGGTGGATGCGCAGATTGCCGCCCTCCACAATCAGAATCCACGCACATATGTGGCTGCCGTGCTTCTGGAACTCTCCTGCCGGCTATTCTCCACACTGGAGATTTACTTCATTCTGTTGGTGATTATGCCCGGTGTGACGATTCCACAGTGTGTGCTCATCTATGCCTTTACCACGCTTTTCGCCAATATGCTCTTCTTCATGCCCTTGCAGTTAGGAGGGCGCGAGGGTGGCTTCCTGATGTCGACGGAAGGTCTCAGTATGACGGCCCAGGCAGGTATCTTCGTGGCACTTTTGGTGAGGGTCAGAGAACTTATTTGGACGGCTATCGGACTGTTGCTGATCAAGTTCGACAAGAAAGAAAAGTGATTTTGCGTTAAAAATCTGCCAAAATTGCAGATAATTCAGAAATAATGTGTAATTTTGTCAGCTCAATGAAGACTTCAGAACTTCAAACCATCAAACAACGGTACAATATCGTAGGCAACTGCGATGCTTTGAACCATGTGCTCGACGTAGCCCTTCAGGTGGCGCCGACAGATCTCAGTGTGCTTATCGTGGGTGAGAGTGGTGTAGGTAAGGAGATTATCCCCCGCGTGATTCACGACAACTCTCCGCGCCGCCGAGAGAAGTACTTTGCCATTAACTGTGGTTCCATCCCCGAGGGAACCATTGACTCAGAACTCTTCGGCCACGTAAAGGGCTCCTTTACGGGTGCCATCAACGACTCACCTGGTTACTTCGGTGTGGCCAATAAGGGAACGCTGTTCCTCGATGAGGTGGGTGAGCTGCCTTTGGCTACGCAGGCAAGGCTGCTACGTGTGCTCGAGACGGGTGAGTATATCCCTGTGGGTGCCACTGAAGTGAGAAAGACCGATGTGCGTATCGTCGCTGCAACGAACCTGAATATCCGCAAGGCCATCAGCGAGGGCCGTTTCCGTGAAGACCTCTACTATCGTCTGAACTCCATCCCCATCCAGATGCCGCCGCTCCGTGAGCGTGGAGAGGATATCATCCTGCTGTTCCGTCTTTTTGCCATGCAGATGGCCGAGAAATATAAGATGGACCGTATCGTGCTCGACGAGGGGGCTCGCCAGCTGCTGATGAAATATAAGTGGCCTGGCAATGTGAGACAGTTGAAGAATATCACCGAGCAGATCTCGATACTCTCGCCAGAACGGAAAATCACAGCCAGCGTACTGAGCAAGTTTATTCCTCAGGATCAGGAGACCACCCAGTTGGCTGTCATCAACCACCGCAATGATGCTTCACACGATCAGGAGACGGAGACGCTGTATATGATGATACGACAGTTGCATGGCAGTATGAACGAGATGCGACGTGAGATGGAACTCCTGAAGAAACAGATTGAGGAACAGCATGGCCGTACCATCAATACCGTACAGCTACCATCATCCAACCAGTTGGCTCCTATCCAGCCTGTGGCACCCATCCAGTCTGTAGCTGAGGATGCCTTTGCCGAGGAGTATGTCGAGCCGGAGAAAGAACCGGAGAACCTCAATCTCAATGATATCAGCAAACAGATGCTTGAGAAAGCCCTGGAGCGTAACCATGGTAATCGCAGGAAGGCAGCACAGGAACTGGGCATCAGTGACCGTACACTCTATCGAAGACTGAAACAGTATGGATTGGACCAATAAATATGTAAAGATGGCCTTGACGGCGATGCTTGTCGCTGTCATCACAGCCTGTTCCGTGAGCTATAAGTTCAACGGTGCCAGCATCGATTATACGAAGACCAAAACCATCCAGATAGCCGAGTTTCCCATCCGTGCCAGCTATGTATGGGCTCCGATGCAGGCATTGTTCAACAACAGACTGAAGGACGAATTCAGCACACATACGAAACTTGAACAAGTGAAGCGTAACGGCGACCTGAAACTTGAGGGTGAGATCTCGCGCTATGAACAGCGTAACAAGGCCGTCAGTGCCGAGGGTTATTCGGCTATGACGGAGTTGTCGATCACCGTCAACGTCAGGTTTACAAATAACGTGAACCACAATGAAGACTTTGAGCAGCAGTTTACGGCACAACAAAGTTACGACTCCACACTGTCGCTGAACTCCGTGCAGGAAGAACTCGTCACGAAGATGATTGAAGACATCTGCCAGCAGATATTCAATGCAACGGTTGCCAACTGGTAGGAAGTGAATAATTAAAAATGAATAATGGTAAGGATAGCAGAACTCATCAAACACCCTGAGCAGCTTGACCGTGATACGCTCTATGAGTTACGGTCGATACTGGCATTGTATCCCTACTACCAGACGGCTCGCCTGCTGATGCTTCAGAACCTGTTCTTGCTTCACGACCCCTCTTTCGACGAGGAACTGCGCCGTGCTGCGATCTATATCACAGACCGTCGTGTGCTCTTCGATATGATCGAGGCTGCCCACTACCGTCTGCGTCCTTCCAAACCGGTTGCTAGCCAGACTGCAGAGACCACTGCCCAGCCATCGGCTTCACGTACGATTTCCCTCATTGATAACTTCCTTGAGTCGATGCCAAAAGAAGAAGCACCAAAGGAAAAACGCAAACCGACACCAGCTGATGCGGCCGTAGACTATGTGGCCTATCTGATGGAGAGCGAACCCGAGGGTGAGATGATGCCCGGAGAGATACCTCAGATGCCTGGTCAGGATCTGATAGATTCATTCATAAATAGTGACAAAGGCCGTATTGTGCTCAATGAAGGTCCATTGCTGGCTCCTGAAGATGAAAAAGTTGAGGAATTTGTAGAAAAAGACCCTGAAGAAGAGTATTTTACCGAGACTTTGGCAAGAATTTACATAAAACAAGGCAGATATTCGAAGGCTCTTGAAATTATTCAGCGATTAAGTTTGCAATTTCCGAAAAAAAATGCTTACTTTGCAGACCAAATACGATTTTTAGAGAAATTGATAATAAATAATAATAAAAAATATAGTTAAAAAAATGTACACATTATTTGTAATTCTTATCGTAATTGCAGCACTGCTGATGATTGGCATTGTGCTCATTCAGGAATCTAAGGGTGGCGGTCTCGCATCTCAATTCTCAGGCTACAACCAGATTGGTGGTGTGCGTAAGACCACAGACTTCATTGAGAAGGCTACCTGGTTTCTCGCTGCCTTCATGGTAGTTATCAGCGTTGCTTGTGCTTATGTGGCTCCGCAGGCCACTACTAACATCTCGGTGATGGAGAACTATCAGGCTCCTGCCACCAATCCTAATAACCTGCCAGGTTTCGGTGCCAGCCAGCAGAAAGAGGCTGCTCCTGCTGCTGAGGCTCCTGCTGCTGAGGCTCCCGCAGCTCCTGCACAGCCCGCTAAGTAAGTATTAGGTTATTCCCTCATACAATTCAGGCTCTCAACCATTGTGGTCGGGAGCCTGATTGATTGAAGTCATATGGCTTGGAAACGGAAATATCGCTGTAAGGCTTGCGGTTACGAGGCCGAAATCTATGAGGGCCGTGGCTTGTTCCGTCAGCAAATCACAGCTATGACATGTCCCGATTGTAAGACCATCCAGAATATCGTCGTGGGTGGTATCATTGCTGATGTGGCTCCTTCTTATAGGAGTGAGGTGGGACGCCTCTGTCTGCAATGTGGTAGCGATCGTATCCGTATCTGGGACATGAGAACCTGTCCGAAGTGTCAGGGCACGATGGAAGATACGGGCGAAAAAGAGTTCTGGACTTAGAAGAACCCCACCGAAAGACACGTCAGGAATTATAATCCCTTCATTATTTGATAAACTTCACTTTAGAAGCATCACGAGGTTTGGCATCTGGCTGTTCGTCGGGATAACCGATGGCGATGATGTAATTCAACTTGTAATCGGCAGGAATGTCAAGGCGGTCAAGGAAGAACTTGCATTTCTCATTTGACAGTAGGAAGCGCACGGGACCTCCCAGACAGCAAGTGCCTAGACCCATCGACTGTGCAGCCAGCATGATATTCTCGCCAAGCAGACCGGCATCCAACTCACCACCGCCGTTGGCTGGCGTGCAGACACAGATAATATTCGGGGCGTTACGGAACATGTTCTTGAAGCCCTTATCGCGTTTCACCTGTTCGGCATTCTCCTGCTTATAAACCTCCGTTACATCGGCAATCAGTTTCTGGTCTTCCACCACGCGGACAATCCATGGCTGACGATTCACACCACTCGGCGCATTGATACCGGCACGAACGATAACCTCCAGCTTCTCATGCTCCACGGGTTTGTCGAGGTACTTGCGGATGGAGCGGCGTGCCATGATGCTGCTCAACACAGGATTCACCTCCATACAGATATCGGCCTCGATATCACTCATTTTATCCGTCGGTTCGTAGCGCTTCAGAACCCGTCCGTCACGGGAAACAAGGAATTTGGTGAAGTTCCACTTGATGTCGCTCTTCTTGTCGTAGTCGGCATCCTGCTTGCGGAGCATCTCATCCATAAACTTACCCCTTTGGTCGTTGACATCGAAACCACTGAAGCCTTTCTGGGCCTTCAGCCATGTATAGAGGGGAGCCTCATTCGCACCGTTCACCTCGATCTTGTCGAATTGTGGGAACTGAATATCGAAGTTGATTGAGCAGAACTGGTGAATCTCCTGAATAGTGCCAGGAGCCTGTTGACCAAACTGGTTACAGGGGAAGTCCAGAATCTCCAACCCCTCACTGCGGTATTTCTCATACAGAGCCTCCAACTCCTTGTACTGAGGGGTGAATCCACAGCGGGTGGCAGTATTGACAATCAGAAGTACTTTCCCCTTGTATTCAGAGAGTGATACCTCCTGGTCTACATCATTTATTACCTTAAAATCATAAATACTTTGTGCCGAAAGAGTCAGCACACTTACCATTGCCATCAGGCAAAAAATCATTCTTCTCATAAGCATATCAGTTTAGTTCTTTTCTTTAAGTTATCATGTACTATAAGTATGTACGCTGGAGCCTTGGGCAGCGGGCAGGTAATTGATGCCCCACCAACACATCTGCAGGAGGATGAAGGATAGGATGAGCATCCCCAAGGCCAGACGGGACTTTTGCTGAGGCAACTGGCGGTAGTGGATGTAAATGAGGTAGGAAAACCAAGTGATGGCAGCCCAGGTCTCTTTAGGATCCCATGACCAATAATGCCCCCATGCCTCCTTTGCCCAGAGTGCGCCAAAAAGCATGCCAATGGTCATGAAGGCCAACCCCACGTAAACCAGATTGTCTGTAATCTCATATTCTTCATCGGAAACCTTTCCCTTTTTGAAGCACAGCAGATAGAGTGCCATCACCGTTGAAGCACCTAAGACGGCATAGGCGAACATATAGACGATGACATGAGGGGCAAACCAAGGGCTCTGCAAGGCAGGCATCAGCGTCTTGGAGTGAATCTCTGGCTTGAAGAGGTTCACACAGATAAACACCAGTGCCAGAACCGTTGAGAACGAGAGTATCCACTTATACTTCCAACGCGAATAGACGGTGATACCTGCCAACGGCAGGAAGAACGAGTACCAGAGGCGTGTCTCACCCATTGTACGCAAAGGCGGACGTTCCAACGATATCCACATCATCAGGATAAAGCTAAAGAATATGGCGAGTCCTGCGATGGTCGACATATAGGCCACTGCCGTCTTCTCTTTCCAGGCAGCCCAGGCCCCTATAGCCCAAAGTAGCATCGCGGCAATCGCAAAATATATAAACTCTTCCCAACTCATGATCTTTCCATTTTTACTTTTTCACCTTTTTCCCTTTCAAAAACATGCAAACAGCTCCGGCAAGCATCATGTAGATGCCCGTATAGACCAGGGGCAACCAAGGGTCGCTCACAAGTTCAAGTATGGAGATCTGACTCATGGCCCCCATCTTTGTGTCGTAGCCATATTGGTAGATCTTCCATCCATCCACCTCTACGGGCTTGTTGACATCGACGGTGGTCTCAATCATCTTACCACTCTTAGTCTGAATCTGTATCTCTGAGGCATACCGCTTGGGTGAGCCGTCATCATAGGTCTCCATGATAAACTGCTTCAGTTCTATGGTCAGAGGCATCTCGCGGATGGCTCCATTCTGGGCCATTGCCCGCCATTCTGGCTCGCCAACCATTGTAATCATCTTCAGTCGTTGCATATCGGCATTGCCTAGTGTGGCAGTGGTCATGGCGATGAACAAACCAAGGTGATTCAGCAAAAAGGGAATGTTATTTAGTCGTCGGAGTACAGTGACGCCGAGAATCACCGCCATATAGACATAGATAAGCACAAAGGGCCAGAACACAAGCATGTTGCTCAGCCATGTGCCATTCTCCGTCTGTCGCGTCAGTCCCATGATAATCGTGAGTAATACAGCATATACCAGCGTAGGGATGGCTGCCTGATAGGTGCCTATGAAACGAAACGCATAAACTCGTTTCCGCAAGAGGAAAACGGTGGCAATCAGTGCCAGGAATCCTGCCAGCACGATACCATTGACAGGCCACGCAAAGGCCTCCCACACTACAGGGCCGACACTCAGTTCCAGTATCAGTCCTACAAAGATAAGGCCTCCTCCAATGATAAAGCCTTCTTTCATTGTCCAAGGTTTAGTCCACATCGGAATTCAAATAATGGACAAAGGTACTCATTTTCCCCCAAATTCCTCTGCAATTGTGGT
>Ga0247610_10003531_pt1 | contig 17095 bp, 14 predicted proteins | sample 174DNAGHGhighgp2_FD_193483 | JGI IMG/M metagenome (GOLD analysis project Ga0247610, IMG submission 193483) | Sheep rumen microbial communities from Palmerston North, Manawatu-Wanganui, New Zealand - 1742 DNA GHGhigh gp2 | ecosystem: Host-associated > Mammals > Digestive system > Stomach > Rumen... | reverse complement strand
TAAAAATAACATACCTTTATCATTTTATTATTCGAGATTAGCATATGAAGGAAAGATATCATATAATTCTAAAAAATTATTAGATTCACATATTAAAATTAATTTATGATTTAAGAGTATATAATAATACTCTTTTTTCTTTAATTATAAAATATAAGTGATATAATTAAATTGGTAATAACAGGAGGATATGAAACATGGCAAAATTATATTTTAGATATGGAGCAATGAACTGTGGTAAAACAACACTTTTATTACAAGTTGCCCATAACTATGAAGAAAGAGATCAATGGATTATTTTATTTAAACCTTTAATTGATACTAAAGGTGGAGATAATGTTGAAAGTAGATTAGGAGCTAAAAGAAAAGTAGATCATTTATTATCTAAAGAGGATAAGATTACACCTTATTTAGACCCAAATGATTTACCAAGTGCAATTATTGTTGATGAAGCTCAATTTTTAACTAAAGCACAAGTGGATGAATTATTTGTTATAACAAAGGAATTAGATATTCCTGTATTAACATATGGATTAAGAAATGATTTTTTACTTAATACATTTGAAGGTGCATCTAGATTACTAGCACTTGCTGATGATATTGAAGAACTTAAAACAATTTGTAGATGTGGCAAAAAAGCTACTCAAAACATGAGATTTTTAGATGGAAAACCTGTATTTGAAGGTGATTCAGTTTTAATAGATGGTACAAGCAAAATAACATATGAATCTGTATGTGGAAAATGTTATTTAGAAAAATCAGGTAAGATTAAAGCGAGAGGAAGAATTTAATGAAATATGCAATTATAACTGGAGCAAATGGAGGATTAGGATCATATCTTTCTAAAAGATTAATTGATGATAATTATTTTGTTATCATGCTATATCATACAGGTGATGATAAAGTAAAAGCATTACATGAATTATATCCAAATTCTACACTTGTATATAAATGTGATATTACTAATGAAAAAGAAGTAGAAAACATTAAAGAATTAATCACTAATAAAGGTATTAATATAGATTTACTTATCAACAATGCTGGTATAGATATAACCGGTGAATTAGAAGATAAGAATATAGATACATTTATTAATACATATAAAGTTAATGCAGTTGGTGCATTCTTTATGATTAAATACTTTGGTGAGAATATAGATAATAATCATGGTAATATAATTAATATTTCAAGTGAAAATACATTAACTACATATGATGTAGTATCAATTGAATATGATATGTCTAAAGCAGCATTAAATATGTTAACTTTAGAGTTTGCTAGATTATATAAGCAAGCAAGAGTAAATGCGCTTGCACCTACATGGATGGATACTCCCATGGTAGATGAAGATATTAAACAATTCATTCAATGTGTTCCATTAGAAGTTGTATATGAAAATTTAAAAGATATAATTGAATCAAATAAAACTGGTGAAATTATCTTAGTTAAATAAAAAGCAATAAAAAATTGCTTTTTTTTATTTTATAAAAATGATGAAAATGATATAATATTTAGGATAGGGTGAGTAGAGTATGAAACATAGAAATAAGAAATTATTAATTGTACTTGTTTTAAGCATATTCTTAATAGGAATAGGATATGCATTTTTAAGCAGTACTTTAACTATAAATGGAATAGGAGCATTTAGTAAAAATAGTTGGTTAATATACTTTGATGATATAAGACCAGCAACAGGTTCAGTTGAAACAGCAAGTCAACCAGCGATTATTACAAATCCTGAAAAAACCAACATCCAATTTGATGTTGATTTAAATACGCCTGGAGACTTCTACGAATTTGATGTTTACATCAAAAATGATGGAACAATAGATGCAATGATAGATGAAGTCATCATGCCTGAACTTACCGAAGAGCAAAAGAAGTATATGAAATTCTCATATACATATGTAGATGGAACAAGAATAAAAAAATGCGATGAATTAAAAGCACAAAACTTTAGAGATACACGTTTAAGAGTAGAATACTTAGAAGACGCAGATTTAGATATCATGCCAGATGAAGGCATGACTCACTTTGATGTAACAATTACATATGTACAAGAATCTGAATGTGAATTAGATGAAATAGACGTAGAGTTAGATCCAAACGGTGGAATCTACAATGAAACAACTGAAGTAACAACAGTTACACTTTCAACTGGCCAAACATATGATGTTGGATTACCGACAAGAGAAGGATATACATTTGTTAAGTGGAAAGAAATAACTGAATCTGAATCATATTCTAACAATGTAGTAACTTTTAATGGTAAAAATGTAAGATTACAAGCTCAATGGATATTATCAGATGAAGTAGTAGCAAGAATAGATAGAGAAGAATCAATTTACTATGTAACAATTCAAGCCGCAATAGATGATGCAAGAAGTGGAGAAATGATTCATTTACTTAAAAATACATCTGAAGTATTTACAAATAATAAAAATGTAACATTAAATTTAGAAGGATATAAAGTAACTGGATCAGGAACAAATCTTGAAGGATATTCATTAACAATAATAAATGGATCAATAGAAAATACTGATGGAGTAGGATTTGTTAATAAAGGAACTTTAACTTTAGGAATAGATGATGGAAGATTATGTGAACTATGGAAACCAAATCCAAATTGTGCATACGAAAATGGATTTGTATCTATTTTAGGAACAACAAGAGGATTAACACAAGAAGGGACATTCAATTTTTATGACGGATTTGTAGAAGGTGAAATTGCAATCATTGGTGGTGCAAATGATACAGCGTTTTATATAGATCCTGATAGTAATGATGAAATTGAATTGATAGTATTTGTAGATAATGATATCATCAGAAATGATCAAAAAATGTACTTGAAACCACCATCACGTATTGAGGTTTCAATGACAAGAATAAATGGAAATGTATATTATAAAAACTTATCAGATAATTTTAAAACATCATCAGTAACTGGATATAAGATATATGCTATAAGAGATTTTGAGGGAGCATATAAATTAGATGTACCAGAAGATACTACTATAGTATTTGATATTGATGGATATCAAGTAGATATTGGTGATATTATTACAAATAAAGGAACTTTAAATTTAATGAATTCTAAATCAACAGGACACTTAAATTTAGGTCAAACTATTGATAATAATGGAACATTAAATATAAACGATTTATTAATGGAAGAAGTATCAGTTGATAGGGATTTCATAAAAACAACAGGTGAATCAATTATTAATGTTACTAATTCATCATTAAAAACTCATAATGGAAATATAATAAAAAATAATGCTGATACCATTATTAATTTAGATGATTCATCTATATTAACATCTACAGACAAAGATTTATTTAATAATGAAATAGGAACACTTACAATTAATAATTTAAAGAATATAGATTTTTATAACTATGCAATATCTGCTTCACAAAACACAACAACAAATCTAAATAATAGTGAATTTGAAGCTTCTAAATCTAAATACTTGTTTTATGGTCAAAGTACTTCTAATTTAAACTTAAAGAATGTTACCGCTGATAATTATTCAATAAATAGAGGAAATATAACTTTAGATAATGTCGAAATGGATTGTAAAGATATAATATGTATAGGTGATTCCAACATAACAATGAATAGTGGACATTTAAAATCTAATATAAATGTATTATCTTCAATTACTGGAACTATAAATGATGGAATTATCGAATCTAATAATCAATCAGGAGTAATTAATTCTACTATAACCTTTAATAATGGAAGTATAATAGGTGGACTTTATGGAGTAGCCAATACTAATTTAACCATGAAAGGTGGATCTATTGAAGGTGGAACATATGGTATATATGGAAATAATTCTAAAAGTATATCTATTATTAATTCATCAACAATAAAAGGTGGAACATATGGTATATATGCTAATACTTCATCAAATAACATTACAATAGGTGAAAATGATGAAACAATAAACCGTGAAAGTCCAGTTATAACTGGAGGTACTCATGGAATATATAAAAATACAGGTGCCAAAGTTTATTATTATGATGGAATATTAAAGGGAACAGCAAAAGCATATGAATGTGTATTTGATGGAATGCCAAGTGGTACAGAAGTATTTATTGATTCTGAAACAATAGATGAAACTATTTATGAGACTGCTTATTTAAAAAAACAAGATCCTTTCTTAAAAGTTGAAAATGATACTTATTCTACATTTGATGCTTTATTAGAAGAGCATTCAGATGATAGCAATATAAAAGTTGAGGTAATTGCAAATGGTCGTGTTGTATCTCCTGTTTTAATACCAGATAATAACAATGTAGAAATAGATATGAAAGGATATACTATTGAATTATTAGCAATGATAGAATCTAGAGGAAATCTAATTATTAAAGATACTTCTACTTCAGAAAATAAAGGTAAATTAAAAGCGCAAAATGCTAACTTTATAATGTTGGATTTACATCAAAATTTAACATTAGAAGATATAACAATAGACTATGATGGATTAGTTCAAACTATAATGTGTGAAAATACATGTACTTTTGAATTAACTGACGTTAATATCATATCTAATGGTTCATCATTTATGCATTCAAAATATAGATTAACATCAATATTAAATAACGTTAATGCTGATTTTACTGGAGAATATTTTATTGGAAGTGGATGGAGAGGTTGGGGAACAACTCATAATTCAACTATTAATTCTGGTAATATAAAATTAAAAAAATATCTAGGTTCTGATTCAAATATTACAATGAATGGTGGAACTATTACCAATTATGAAACTAGTTATGATTCTATTTTAAGGGATGGAACAATTACTTTAAATGATGGAACAATAAAAAATATAAGTTCGTCTGCTGCATCTGCAATAAGAGGTGCAACTTTTACAATGAATGGTGGAACAATAGAATCAAAAACAATTGGATTAGATAATTTATATCAAGGTAATATAATAGGTGGAACTATAAAAACTGATGGTGTTGGTGTTAATTTATCAGTATATACAGTAACAGTAGGTGAAGATGATGGTAATATTGATATTACATCTCCTATTATTATATCTAAAACATATGCTATTAATAAAACAGGTGGAACCTTAAATTTCTATGATGGAATTTTAAAAGGTGGTACTTTTGGATACAATGGTACATTTACTCAATTACCAGATGGAGCAACAGTAAAAGATGATACAACCGAAACTATAGGTGAAGATGAATATCATCTAGCATATTTAGTTGAAAGTGAGCCATTCTTAAGAACTAGTGATGGTTTATATAATTCATTTAATAAAATAATAAACGAAAATGAGGATGCTTCATCAATAGATGTTGAAGTAATAGCAAATGGAGTAATTAAATCTCCTCAAAATCTTAGCATTGATATTAATTTAGAATTAAATGGTCATACAATTGAATTGGAAAATTCAATTACTAATCAAAAAGAATTAACTATAACTGATTCTAGTAACACACATACAGGTAAAATATTCTCTAAAATTCCTAAATCTATTATTAATAATAATATAATAACATTAGAAAATGGAACTATTGAATCAACATATAAATATAATACCAATGGCCTAACAATTGATAATAAAGGAACACTAAATCTTAATGGTGAATACTCAATAGTTAATTTTTTACCAGATGATGATAATCTTTGTAATTATGGAGAAGCTATAAATGGAGGAATTACTAATCTTAATGGTGGAAAAGTAAATTCTTGTTATAGAGGAATAGGTAATTCAAAATTAACTATTAATGATAATTCAATAATTGAAGCAAAAGATGCAGTAATTGGATGTAATACAACAATGATAAGTGGAACGATAAATGCTTCTGACGAAGGGATAAGTGGTTCCAATACAACCATGACTGGTGGAACAATAAATGCAAAAATAGGAGTACATGGAGGAAGTATTAATTTTTCAGGAGGAATTATAAATTCTCAAGATTGTGGAATAAGTGGATCTTACAATGGAGCTTCTGTAGATGCAATCATGAGTGGTGGAACAATCAATTCTGAAAATGATGGAGTTTGTTATTACATGTATGCAACTATAACAGGTGGAACAATAAATGCTAATAAATATGGAATTAATTACTGGGGTGGAACTCTTACTATTGGTGAAGAAGATGGAAATATAAGTACAAGTTCCCCAGTTATTAAAGCAGGCAATATTGGTATTTATAGATCAATAACAGGAACTATAAATTTCTATGATGGAATTATAAAAGCAAAAGCTGAAACAATAAATACCGATGTTAATGATATTGAAGTTGGTTCTTCATTTACATTGGGAACTGAAGCTGATCCTGATGATAGTGAAAATCCTTATATTACTCAATATTTAATTATTAGCGATGAATTTATTACAAATACAACTAAGGGTAAATCATATAAAACTATAAATTCAGCCATGAGTGAAGCAGATGATGGTGATGAATTTGAGTTTACTGATAATGGTAATGAATATAGGAATGTTGTATTTGATAAAAATGTAACTATTGATTTAAAAGGTTTTGATCTTAAAACAATAAATGGATTAAATATTTCAAGTGGAAAAACATTAAATTTGGTTAATAGTTCATCTGATAAATCAGAAATAAATACATCACTTGCTACTCCAACAATATTTCAAAATGATGGTACATTAAATATAGATAATATAAAAATTAGTAGAGTCGATTCTAGTAATAGTTATAAACTTATTAACAATTCTGGATCGATAAATATAAATAATTCAATATTACAAACAACTGGTGGATATAACATAAATAAAGCTAATAATAATGAAACTACAATAAAAATTAAAAATTCAACAATAAGTGGTGGTCAAATTCGAACTAGCGGTGAAATTGAATTTGATAGTTGTGATGTTTCATTAAGTTTATACGTTGATACCAATAGCGAGAAAAAGGTTATAATGAAAAATAACTCAAGTGTTAATTTAAATAGTTCGTATTTATGTGAAGACGTAGATATAGATAATACTATCTTAAAAGGTGGTATATATACATGTTCTGGAACTAATTCATATACTTTAAATATTGATAATTCTACAATTGATGCAACAATAAATACATATTTTACAAGTGAGATTAATAATTCATCACTTTCAAAACCATTAACAATTTATAATGATACAAATATAGATACTCTAGATGTAGATGGAAATGAAAATGATTTAATGTTTATTATTAATGGTGGAAACAATAATATGAAGGATATTACGATAGATAAAACTAATATTCCTGGTCATAATTATATTAGTACATTATCTGTATCAAAAAATGCATCAGTAAACATTGAAGGTTTTGATTTAGATATTATAAATAAAAGTGGGTATGGAGGAAGTAATTTTAATAATTCAATTGTATATGTAAATAATGGTACTGTTACAGCTTCAGACTTTAATATTACACATACTACTGCTGAAGGATTCCATGGTGGACATACTCAAAATGCCATAAGAATAAATGGAGGTACATTCACATATTTATCTGGAAGTATCAAGTTAAATGGTGGAAATGCTAGAGGAGTTACATTTGATCAATCAGCAAATAATACATCTGAATTTATAATGGGAGAAAAAGAACCTAATCCTACTAACAGTAATGAAACAGCTGATGTTTCTTTAACTAATCCATTGATTGAAGTGATTGGAACACAATCTGGAATTGGAATAGATAATATAACTGGTTCAGTAAAATTCTATGATGGTAAGTTTTTAGGATCTACAAAAGCACGTACAAATATAATATTCCAAGGTGTTGAATATTTATGGGAAGTAAAAACATTTAATGATGACAACAACTATGAATATTGTATATTAAAGTATATGTCTCAACCAAATAATGGTTAAATAGTAAAAGATAAGTAAAACAATATACTTATCTTTTTTTATTAATGATATAATATAAATAATAGAAAGAAGGTTTTAATATGAGTAAAATAATTGATATAAAAGCAAGAGAAATTCTTGATTCAAGAGGAAATCCAACAGTTGAAGTTGATGTTAAACTTGAAAGTGGTATTTTAGGAAGAGCATCAGTTCCATCAGGTGCATCTACTGGAGAAAGAGAAGCACTTGAATTAAGAGATGGAGATAAATCAAGATATTTAGGTAAGGGTGTTTTAAAAGCAGTTGAAAATGTTAATACAATTATAAGAGAAAATATAATTGGTATGGAATCAACTGAACAAGAAGCAATTGATAATAAGATGATTGAACTTGATGGAACTGAAGGAAAGTCAAGATTTGGAGCTAATGCTATATTAGGTGTATCTTTAGCTGTAGCTAAGGCATCAGCTTTAGAGGCTGGTTTACCTTTATATAAATATTTAAATAAAGACGGAATTACATTACCAACTCCAATGATGAATGTCATAAATGGAGGAGCACATGCTGATTCATCAGTTGATTTCCAAGAGTATATGATTGTTCCAACTGGAGCACCAACATTTAAAGAAGCAATTCGTATGAGTGCTGAAGTATTCCATAACTTAAAGAAAATATTAAAAGCTGATGGAATGGTAACTGCTGTAGGTGATGAAGGTGGATTTGCACCAAATCTAAAAGATAATGAAGAACCTCTTAAATATATAGTTAGAGCAATTGAAGCAGCTGGTTATAAACCAGAAAGTGATTTCTTTATTGCCATGGATGTTGCTGCATCTGAATTCTATAATAAAGAAAATGGTACATATGAATTAACTAAGAGTAATGGAGGAGTAAAAACAACTGATGAAATGATCGATTGGTTAGAATATTTAGTAGATACTTATCCAATTATTTCAATTGAAGATGGTTTAGGTGAAAGAGATTGGGATGGATGGAAAAAACTAACTGATAGATTAAAATCAAGAATCCAATTAGTTGGTGATGATTTATTTGTTACTAATCCTGCAATTCTTAAAGAAGGTATTGAAAAAGGAATTGCTAATTCAATTTTAATTAAAGTTAATCAAATTGGTACTTTAACTGAAACTATTAACGCAATTAAGATGGCTCATGATGCTGGTTATACCGCTATCGTTTCACATAGAAGTGGTGAAACTGAAGATACAACAATTGCTGATTTATCTGTAGCCTTTAATACAGGTGAAATTAAGACAGGATCTATGAGTAGAACTGATAGAATTTGTAAATATAATCAATTAATGAGAATTGAAGAAGAACTAGGAAATAAGGCTATTTATAAAGGAAAATCGTCATTTTCAAGCATAAAATAGGGCAAATATTTAATATTTGTTCTTTTTTATTTGATTTTTAGAAAAATATTGTTATAATAAATCTTGTATTTTTTAAAGGAGGGAAAGGTTGTATGAAAAAGTTATTAACAGTTTTAATGGCAACTGCTTTATTTGCTGGCATGACTACAGTTAATGCTATGTCTGAAAGTGAATTACAAAGCAAATTAACTGCTACTTATACAGTAAGTGGAGAACAAGTTAGTTTATCTTCTTCTCATAAAGCTTTAGTTAAAAGATATTTCAACAAATTTGATGTTAATGAAGCTGATGCTGATTATATAGCTGAAAGAATTGATAAAGCTGTAGAAATCGTTAACAATTCAGGTGAAAAAGCAACTAGTTTCAAAAACTTATCAAAAGCTACAAGACAAAAATTAAAAGCTTTAGTTGCAGAAATTAATGCTAATACTTCTGTTAAAGCAACAACTACTGAAAGCGCTGTAATCATTTATGGTGAAAACGGTAAAGTATTTGCTAAAGTTTCAAGCTTAGTTAAACAAACTGGAGCTAACTATACTGTAGCAATTGTTGCAAGTATTATTACAATTTTAGGAGCTGCTTTAGTTTTAGTTGAAGCTAAAAGAGCTAACTAATGAAGAAGTCATTGTTTGAAAGAGGAAAGGTACTTGCTAAATATATGGCAGTATCTTTTTTCTTTACAGCAATGCTAATATTGCTGTTTTCAATATCTGCAGAAGATAAAAGCGTTTATTTAACTAACCTAGTTAATTCCGTTGCAAGCGGGACTCCAGAAGAAAATACAAATGAAATATCCATGGAAAATAAATTATTAAGTGATTATCCAGAATATGGAACAAAATATGCAAAAATCATTATCGAAGAAATTGATATGAAATTACCAGTTTACTATGGTGATGATGCAGACCTTTTACATAAAGGTGTAGGTATGTTTGCAGGTAGTTATTTCCCAGGTGAAGGTGGAACAACTATAATTGCAGGACATAACAATAAAGGAATCTTTTATAGATTACCTGAATTAAAAACAGGTAGTATCATTACTATTGATACTATATATGGAACATTTAAATATTCAGTAAGGGAACAAAAAGTAGTAAATGAAACTGATGAAAAAGAGTTTGAAATAAAAGAAGATCAAGAAGAACTTATTTTATATACATGCTATCCTATAGGTAGAAGCGTAGTTGGACGTAAGACTCAAAGATACATGATAAAAGCAGATAGGGTAATGGAGTAACATGAAGAGTATTAAGATAATATTTAAATACATCCTAGGGTTATTACTAACAATCTCTATCTTTTTTGTTTTTATACTACTTTTAGCTAAATTAACTGTTTTAAATGAAAATTATATTTATAAAACTATGGATAAAATTGATTACTATAATAAAGTAAATGAAACAATTAAAACAAAATTAATACAAAATAATATGTCATCTGGATTTGATGATGAAATATTAGATGATATTTATACAATAAATAATATTAAAAAAGATGTTAAATCTACAATTAATTCTTTATATACTAATAAAGAATTAAAAATAGATACAAATGAAATAAAGAATAAATTAACTATAAATGTTGATAATTATATTAAAGAAAATAAAATTAAAATAAGTGATAAAAAAGCATTAGATGAACATATTAATATACTTGTTAAAGTATATACAGATGAAATTACATATTATTCATATTTAAATGGATATGTGGATAAAATGGTTAAAATCAATAAATATGCTAATATATCTTTAATAATCATGGTGTGTTTAACTATTTTATTACTTGTTTTATTATTATTTATTATTAAACAAAATATATTACCTGCATGTTTAATGGCAGTAGGGTTATTTATGATATTTATGTATTATCATACATTAATTAACATAGATTATCAGACAATAACCATAATTTCGACTAATTTTTCTATTTTAATTAGAAATATAGGTAAAAATTTAATGAATATTTATACTATAAGTTCCTATATTTTTATAGGTTTAGGCTTATTATTAGGAATAATAAAGAAAATTAAAGAATAGTAGGGTGTTTGAAAATTTGACAAATATTGAATTTGTTATATAATAAACACCTATGAAAAAGGGTGATTTATATGGAGGAAATTGATATAAGAGAAGTTCTTAAATATATAAGAAAGTATATTATATTAATTTGTTTAGTAGTTGTAGTTGCATTAGGTCTAGTAGTTACTTATGATTTAGGGTTTAAAACTCCACTTTATAAGACATATACTACTTTAGTTTTAGTAAGTGATTCATCACAATCTAATAATACAGGAAGTATTAATAGTAACGATATTTTATTAAACCAAAAGTTAGTTTCAACATATCGTGAAATTATTAAATCAAAACTTGTTTTACAACAAGTAATTGATAAATTAGATTTAGATTATTCTATTAAAGAATTATCTGATTCTATATCAGTAACAGCTAAAGATGATACTGAAATTATCAATATAGCTGTTGAAGTTGAAAATCCAGACCAAGCAACATTAATTACAAATACAATAGCTGAAATATTTTCAGCTGAAGTAGTTAAAATTTATAATTTAAATAACGTGTCAGTTATAGATGTAGCTCAAGTACCTACTGAAGTATCTAATAATACTTTAATTAGAGACTTAGTTATTGGTTTTGCTATTGCTATAGTTGGATCTTGTGCTGTTATATTCTTAATTTACTATTTTGATGACACTATTAAGTATTCAGATAGCTTAGAAGAAATAAGTGGAATGCCTATAGTTGCTAAAGTAATTAATAGTAAAAAAGAAACAGATTTATTAATTGATAAGTATCCAAATGATTTAGCAAGTGAAAGTATTAGAACTTTAAGAACTAATTTACAATTCTCATCAATTGATAAAGAATTAAAAACTATTTTAGTTACTTCATCAATTCCAGGAGAAGGTAAATCATTTGTTTCAGTTAACTTAGCTTGTGCTTTTGCTCAAACTGGTAAAAAAGTATGTTTAGTTGACTGTGACCTTCGTAAAGGTAGACAACATAAAGTATTTGGAATTGATAATACTAAAGGTTTATCTAACTTAATTATTGATGATATAACTAATGTTAAAGATTATATGAGTCAAACAGAAGTTAAAGGATTATCAGTTATTCCAAGAGGTACTGTTCCTCCAAATCCATCAGAATTATTAAACTCAAGAAAAAATAAAGATTTAATTAATGCATTAAAGCAAAAATTTGATATTGTTATTTTAGACTGTCCTCCATGTAATGGACTATCTGATGCACTTATCATGACAAATCTTGTTGATAAAGTATTAGTTGTTGCATCTGCAGATAAAACACCTAAAACTTCGTTTGAATCAACAATTAAAGCATTAGAAAATATTAATGCTCCAATTGCTGGAAGTGTATTAAATAACATTGATTTAAAAAGAGAACACTATGGAAAATATTATTACTACTACGGAGAATCAGAAAAGACTAAGAAGGCTTAATCATGATAGATATTCATTCTCATTTAATATTTAATGTTGATGATGGATCTAGAAGTATAGATGAAAGCATTGAAATAATCAAGAATTTATATAATCAAGGTGTTACTGATATGATATTAACACCACATTATATTACATATTCAAGATATATGTCTGATGTAGATAGTAATAAAGATATCTTAAAACAATTAAAATCTAGATTAAAAGAAGAAAATATAAATATGAATTTATATCTAGGAAATGAAATATTCATGGATGAACATATTTATGATTTATTAAAGGATAATAAAATAACTAGTTTAAATGATACTAAGTATTTACTTATTGAACTTCCAATGTCTGGAGATTTTAATGGATATCAAGATGTTTTATATAGTTTAATAATTAAAGGATATAAAGTTATACTTGCACATCCTGAAAGATATTATAAATTTCAAAAAGATTTTAATAAAATATATGAGTTAGAAGAAATAGGAGTGTTATTTCAATCTAACTATGGATCAATTCTTGGTGAATATGGTCCAGGTGCTAAAAAGATGATGAAAAGATTAATGAAAGAAGATAAAATAACTTATTTTTCTACAGATATTCATCATGTTAGAAGACACTATAACTTTATTGAAAAAGCTAAATTAAAAATGAAAAAATTCTATGAAGATAATAAAATAGAAGATTTAACATTAAATAATGCTAAAGAATTAATAAAATAAAATGAATACAATGTATTCATTTTTTTATTGCTTTTATTATATAATATAATTGGTGATTATATGAAAAATAAAATAAAACCATTTATATGTATGGTATTAAGCTTTTTTACTATGAAAGCTATATCTTTATTATTTCATTTTATATTAGATGTAGCTAACATACCTTTTAATAATAAAACTCCTATGTATCAATTACTTGCAGGAATATGTGTTTTTATCTTAACATTTATTATTAATTTTCCTTTATTAAAAAGGGATTTGAAGAATTGGAAGAATGTTAAAGATAAAGGTAAAAATATCGTATTAGGTATAATTATCATGTTTGTAATAAAATATATGATTGCATTTGCACTTGCAGTGGTAGTTCTTATTATAGGTGGATCAGTTCAAAGTGAAAATCAATCTGTAATTGAGCAGTTAGCACATGCTAATCCTTGGTTGTCATTGTTATCAGGTACACTTCTTGCACCTTTCTATGAAGAATTGATATATCGTGGAAGTATGAGAGAATATTTTAAAAATGATATTTTATTTATTATTACAAGTGGATTAATATTTGGTTTATTACATGTAGTAAGTAATACAATATTCTTATTTGCTTTATTAATCTTCTTTGCAACAATTGAAATATTTGTAGATAGGAAAAAGAATGCATTTTTAAATAGTGTAATATCATTAGTTGTAATCATGGGATTATTCTTTAGTTTAGGCTTTATAAATCCTAAATTAATAGTCTTAGGAATTGATTTTAAATCATTAATGCTTCAAGGATCTATGTATATAGTATTAGGTATTTATCTTGCTTGGTATTATGTTAAAAACAAGAATATATATTTAAATATGATTATACATGCAGGTAATAATTTTATATCAGAATTGCTTGTATTGTTCTAGGTCGTTATTTGACCAAATAGGGCAATTATTATATAATATTTACCTAAGAAAAGGGGTTTTTAAACTTCTAATATACATCAATTGGAATAACTTGATAGGAATTGAGTAGTTAATAGGAGTTGAGTGGTTATGAATTCAGACAAACATAAATTTGCTGAAGGAATGTCTATTTATAAACTAATTATTTTATTTGCGGTGTTCTCAATATTTGGAACTTACTATGAGATGGTTCAAAATATGATAAGACATTTTTTAGCTGATGGTTCATTTTATTGGTCAGTTAGAAAATCAACTATATATGGTCCGTTTTCTGCTATATATGGATTAGGTGGAGTATTTTTTATAGTTTTATTAGGAAGAAAAGAAAGACCTTGGTATAAAACTATCTTATATGGAGCATTAGCAGGTGGTATATTTGAATATGTATTAGGATATTTACAAGAGTTAATAACAGGTAATATATCATGGGATTATTCAAATAAATTCTTAAATATACATGGAAGAACAACAATACCATATATGTTAATTTGGGGATTATTTGCATTTGCATTAGTTAAAATAGCATATCCATATTTATCTAAATGGATTGAACGTATTCCTGAAAAGATAGGTAAGATAGCTGTTTCTGCATTAGGTATCTTCTTAATGGTAGATATGTTAATATCATTTGGAGCTATTTATAGACAAAATGAAAGAAGAAATTGTATAGAAGCAACAAATAACTTAAGTGTTTTATTTGATAAGGTATATCCAGATGATGTGTTGAAAAAACACTTTCCAAATATAAGACCTCCAAAGGGAACGGGAAATATTTGCTGTTTAAATAATAAAAATTAAAATGTAAACGACTTTAAATAGTCGTTTTTATTTTTTACTTTTTATTTTATAATGTTTATAAGGATAGATAGATATGGAAGTTGAAGATACAACAAGTAAAAATATTGTTATCATTGGATTGTTAGTAGCCTTTGTGTTACTTGTTTTTGCGTTTTTAAAACTTGCAACTGTATCTAATTTAAGAACAAATAAATATGGCTATGATGATGTATGGGATATTGCTATAACTAACATTAGGTTAGTAGATAAAAAAGGTGAAGCTGAAGAAGTTAGTAAACCTACATTTGCTAACAAAAATGCTTCATTTGATGTTAGATTAAAAACACCTGATTCATCACTTAGATATGAAATATCTGTTAAGAATCGTGGAACACTTGATGGAAAACTTCAAAGCTATATGTTAGTTCCTGAAGATGATAAAAAGAATGTAGAATATATATTTGATGAACCATATGTAAATGATGTATTAAAATCAGGATTAGAAACAAAATATTATGTAACAATTAAGTATTTAGGTGAATTCAACAATGATGAAGCAAGTTCAAGAACTTTAATACTTGAATATGTACAAAATAGCAGAAAATAATTTCTATAATATTTTAAGTGTGATATACTTGTAATAGTAAAGGAAAATCAATATGAGAGATAAGAAAAATATATTAATAGGTGTTTTAATATTTGCAGTTGTAGTCATGGCATTTGGATATGCAACATTTTCAACATCTTTTGCTAAAGGTGGACAAGTAAATGTTACAAATGCATGGGATGTCGCAATTACAAATTGTAGAAGAGTAGATCAAAGTGCAAAAGAGGAAGTTGAAGATGAAGGAAGTACACCATCACATACAATTACAACAGCAACATTAGATACTTCACTTAAATCTTTTGAAGCATGGGCTGAATATGAAATAACAATTACTAATAAAGGTTCAGTAGATGCTGAATTAGATACAGCAAATGTTTTATCTGCAATTCAATCAAAAATAACTGATGCAGGTAAAAGTGATGTATTAGATGGAGATTTTGTTAGATATGAAATAACAAAAGTACCAGATTCATATTTAAAAGCACCAACTAAAGATGAAAAGATTAATTCAACAACAATGAAAATTAAAGTTATGTGGGATAGTACTTCTAATGAAGAAGTTATTAATTCTGTAGAAGAAAAATTAACTATTAATGTAGTTTATAAACAAGCATCATAAAAGTAATTGATATAAATCAATTTTATGGTAAAATTATATATAGAGAATAAAAGAGGCGATTAAAATGAATGAACCTAAATATTTACCAATTGGAACAGTAGTTATGTTACAAGGTGGAAAGAAAAGAGCAATGATAATTGGCTTTTGTCCAATAGCGGATGAAAATAAAATGTATGATTATTCAGGATGTTTATATCCAGAAGGAGTATTATCATCTGATCAAACATTACTTTTCAATCATGATCAAATTGTACAAGTATATGCTAAAGGATATGTTGATGAAGAACAAACAAACTTTATGGCTAAATTAAATCAAATTGTTGCACAAATTGGTCAACCCGTACCACCACCAGCTGCTGGAACTCAAGCTGTAAGTCAACCACAAGCACCAAGCGTACCTGCAGGTGTTGCACCAGTTCAACCAGCACCACAACAAGCACCAATGCAACCAATGCCTCAAATGCCTGTTGGACAAGTACCAGTTCCAAATATTCCAGTTAAAACTGAAGTACCTGTAGAACAAGTACAACAATAATTGTAACTAAGCAGTAATTTAACTGCTTTTTTTATGCTTTTATAATAAAAATTGATAAAAACTTGGGAAAAATGAAGATTCACCACGTATATATATAGTAAGGGAGGAGGTGAATCCATGACAGTTCGAGATGAACAAGTAGTTAATAAAAAATATATAGCATTTAAATATGATGATACTGCTAAATTAATATTAGCTAATAAAGATAAT
>Ga0247610_10003529_pt1 | contig 17102 bp, 14 predicted proteins | sample 174DNAGHGhighgp2_FD_193483 | JGI IMG/M metagenome (GOLD analysis project Ga0247610, IMG submission 193483) | Sheep rumen microbial communities from Palmerston North, Manawatu-Wanganui, New Zealand - 1742 DNA GHGhigh gp2 | ecosystem: Host-associated > Mammals > Digestive system > Stomach > Rumen... | reverse complement strand
GTGACCTGACTGACCGCCACTATATCCACGAACTCCTGCTGCGTCATCCATCCGTATTGCTCCACCTCCATCTGGATGAGCGAAAGGATAGCCAACCCTCCGCCGAAACCGAAGAGCCCGATCTTGAAAAAACTCAAAAACAACTGTAGATACAACATAAGCAGGCTATTAAGGACGGTGTGTTTTTTCTATAACCCATTGGGTGAGAAGAGTGAGGACGATCGTGGCGAGGATGATCCAGACGGGATTGACGCCTCCGAGCCAGATTAAGAGCGCCGCGGTTAGTGATAAAAGCAGGGGAAGGGCTGCTTTTATTTGTGATTTGGAGCCGATGGCGGTTTTTGCCATCTTGACCAAGGGAGCGGCGATCAAAGCCACTACCGCCGGACGGATGCCCTTGAACACCGCTTCCACGGCGGGAAGCTCTTTCCAATCCTGAAAAACCATCGCGATCGCGAGGATAATACAAAAAGAAGGAAGTACCGCGCCCAAAACGGCTCCGCAGACCCCTTTCCATCCACCGATACGCCACCCGATGAAAATGGCGGAATTGACGGCGATCAGTCCCGGCGCAGCCTGCGCCAAGGCGATCATATTGAGGAACTCTTCCTCATCGATCCACCCCTTGCGATCCACCACTTCACGCTGGATCAACGGCAGCATGGCATACCCTCCACCGAGGGTGAAGGTGCCAATCTTCAAATATGTCCAAAAGAGTTGTAAGAACAACGGCGGTTACTCTTTCTCTTTGAGTTGTTGTTTGATGAATTTGGAAAGCATATTGATGGCGGCATTATTATGTCCGCCCTGCGGAACGATGACATCGGCAAAACGCTTGCAAGGCTCGATGAACTGTTCGTGCATGGGTTTGAGCACCTTCTTATAACGCTCGATCACCTGTTCAGCCGTTCTTCCTCGTTCGATCACATCTCGTTTCATGACGCGAATGAGTCGTTCATCGGCGTCGGCATCGACGAAGATCTTCAGATCCATCTGGTCCCGCATCTTGGGTTCGCGCAGCGCCATGATACCCTCCACAACGATCACCTCTCTGGGTTCGATATGCACGGTCTCCTGCGAGCGGGTACAGGTAATATAGGAATAAATAGGTTGCTCTATCGCTTTGCCCTCCTTGAGCAGCGCGATATGCTTGGTCAACAAATCCCAATCGAAGGCGTCAGGGTGATCAAAATTGATGTTCTGACGCTCCTCAACAGGTACGTGACTACTGTCTTTGTAATACGAATCCTGGGGAATAACTACCACTTCGCCCTTGGGAAGGCGTTCAATGAGTTTTCTAACTACCGTTGTTTTTCCCGAGCCGGTACCGCCCGCAATGCCGATAATGAACATAAAGAGATGTACGATATAGTATTTCGGGGTGCAAAATTACACTTTTTTTTTGATATACGCAAATTTATTTCATGTTTTTTTGCATATATCAATTTTTTTTTGTACCTTTGCGCCCGATTTTAATTTGGATAAATATCGTTTTTATGAAAGAGATAAGCACAAAGAAACTTTTGGATACGATCATCGAAGGTATCCGCAATCGAAAAGGTCAGCGCATTGTGAGCATTGATCTCCGTAAAATCAAAGAAGCCCCCGTTGAGTATATGCTCATTTGTGAGGGACAAAGTAATACGCAGGTATCTGCGATCGCGGATGAAGTGGATGATTTCGTACGCACCACGACACATGTACACCCTCTGAGCGTTGCCGGACAGGAGAACGCCGAGTGGATCGCGATGGATTATGGCACTATTTTTGTTCATATCATGCAGCGTGAGCCCCGCGCCTTCTACGATATTGAGCACCTTTGGGCGGACGGCAAAGTGACCGAACTGGCGGAATAATGTACAAAGGGACAAGGGACAATGTACAAAGGATAATTACGAAAACAACGTGTATTTATGGCAATACAGAAAAAGCAACCCATGATGCAATCGGATAATAACCCGCAAGGCGGTAAACCGAGGAGATGGTTGAGCATTTTGTTCTACACCCTCGCGTTCGCCATGTTGGGATATTATTTCTTTGCACCGAAAGAAGAAAACGGGGTCAGCAAGGATCTGACCTACACCAAACTGAAAGCCTATATCGAAGTGGGTGCGATCGAGAAGATCGTAGTCACCGATGATCTGCAGGCGAAAGCGACCGTCAAACCGCAGTCTTATACTTTGGTCTTCGGTACGCAGGGAGAGGGCGAGCATGCCCGCGGTACGCTCAAGACCCAAGTTCCCTCTTTGGAGGAGTTCTCTAAATATATCGACACCGTGAATGCGGCGCGGAAAGAGAAAAACGAAGCGGCGGTGGATGTCAAGTTTGACAAATCCCACGACTATTGGTATATCATTCTGATCAACGTGCTGCCTTTCGTTCTGTTGGTGGCGTTCTTCGTGTTCATGAGCCGGGGAATCGGCAATATGTCGGGACCCGGAGGGATCTTCGGTGTCGGTCGCGCCAAAGCACAACTCTTCGACAAAGACAAGAAGGACAAAGTGACCTTCCAGGACGTAGCGGGACTATACGGCGCCAAACAGGAAGTGCAGGAGATTGTTGAGTTCCTCAAGAACCCGGGTAAGTACACGGAGATCGGAGCCAAGATCCCCAAAGGGGCACTCTTGGTAGGTCCTCCGGGTACGGGTAAGACCCTGTTGGCCAAAGCGGTCGCCGGCGAAGCGGACGTACCTTTCTTCTCTATGAGCGGTAGTGATTTCGTGGAGATGTTCGTAGGCGTCGGAGCCAGCCGTGTACGCGATCTGTTCCGTCAAGCCAAGGAAAAAGCGCCCTCGATCATCTTCATCGACGAGATCGACGCCGTAGGTCGTGCCCGCGGTAAGAATGTCATGACCGGCGGTAACGACGAGCGGGAGAGCACGCTGAATCAGTTGTTGACCGAGATGGACGGATTTGGCACCAACTCGGGTGTGATCATCTTGGCGGCAACCAACCGCGCCGACGTGTTGGACTCCGCATTGCTGCGTGCCGGTCGTTTTGACCGTCAGATCCATGTCGAGTTACCCGACCTGCAGGAACGTAAAGAGGTGTTCCAAGTACATCTGAAACCCATCAAATTGGATGATACGGTGGATCTGGATTTCCTGAGCAAGCAGACTCCGGGTTTCTCCGGCGCGGATATCGCCAATGTCTGCAACGAGGCTGCCCTGATAGCTGCCCGCGGAGGACGTAAGAAAGTGACCAAGCAGGATTTCATGGATGCGGTGGATCGTATCGTGGGCGGTTTGGAACGCAAGAACAAGATCATGACGGAGGATGAGAAACGATCGATAGCTTATCATGAGGCAGGTCATGCAACGATCAGCTGGATGTTACGATGGGCGAACCCCTTGGTCAAAGTGACGATCGTTCCGCGTGGTATGGCTTTGGGTGCCGCTTGGTACCTGCCGGAGGAGAGACAGTTGACCAACGAAGAGCATATCTTAGATGAACTCTGTTCGCTTTTGGGAGGTCGTGCTGCGGAGCAGCTCTTCCTCCATCAGACCTCCACGGGCGCATTGAACGACTTGGAGCGCGCCACCAAACAGAGCTATGCCATGGTCGCTTACTACGGTATGAGCGACCAACTCAAAGACGTCAGTTTCTATGACTCCACCGGACGGTACGACTATGGTTTTACCAAGCCTTATTCGGAGCAGACCGCTACGCTCATTGATCAAGAAACGCAGCGCATCATCGCTCAACAGATGAGTCGCGCCAAACAGATACTGACCGAGCATGCGGAGGGACACCACCAATTGGCTCAACTGCTGATTGAACGGGAGGTGATCACCAGCGAAGATGTGGAGCGTATCTTAGGTCCCCGTCCCTGGAAAAGCCGCGGGGACGAATTATTGGAGGAAAACGCTGCCCTCTTGAAGGCGGAAAAAACAAAGAAACGTACACCCCGTAGAAAGAAATCGGAAACTACGGAAACTACCGAAACCCCGAAAACAACGGAAACAACGAAAATAACGAAAGAAGATGAAAAAACTACTGCTTAATTGCATGCTGCTATGCGCAGCGATGACACTCGCAGCCCAAGACGCACCCGAGAAACTCCCTTTGGATCCGGAGGTACGTTACGGCAAATTAGAGAACGGATTGACCTATTATATCCGTCATAACGAGCAGCCTAAACAGCGTGCGGAATTCCATATTGCGCAGTGTGTAGGCGCTATCTTGGAGGAAGATAACCAGAACGGTCTGGCACATTTCCTGGAACACATGGCGTTTAACGGAACGCAACATTTCCCCGGAAAAGGGATCATCAATTATTTTGAGACCCAAGGTGTCACTTTCGGTGGCAATATCAATGCCTATACCTCCTTGGACGAGACGGTTTATCGTCTGTCCGACGTTCCTACATACCGCGGTGGGATCGTGGACAGTGCCCTGTTAGTGATGCACGATTGGAGCTGCGGATTACTCCTCTTGCCGGAGGAGATTGATGCGGAGCGAGGTGTGATCCGCGAAGAGTGGCGAACCGGACGTACCGCCCGCAGACGAATCTGGAAACAAATGCAGGCAGCGATGTACCCGGGTTCGCAGTATGCCATCCGCGACGTCATCGGCGACACCGCTGTGATCAATAATTTTGAGTATCAGGCTCTTCGCGACTACTACCATAAATGGTACGGTCCGGACAATCAGGCGATCATCGTCGTGGGCGATATTGACGTGGATAGTATTGAGGCGAAGATCAAGGCGCTTTGGTCAGATGTACCGCGTCGTGCTAACTACGGCGAGCGTCCGATCTACACCGTCAACCATAATGACCGACCGCTCATCGCCGTCGTTACCGATCCCGAGGCAGAAGGAAGTCGCATCACACTGCAGTACAAGTTCGACCAACTGCCGGAACTCTTCCAAGGTACGGCACAAGAGTACACCCTGGATCTGGTACGCGAATTGGCATGCGACATGCTCAATAACCGCTTCTCGGAATTGGCTTTGGATCCGAATGCATCGTTCACGGGGGCGGGCGCTTTCTACACCGAGGCGGTCAAGAAAATGGATGCTTTCTACGCCGTGATCATCCCGAAAGAGGGACGTGAGACCGAGGCCTATAACGATCTCCTCTATCAATTGGAGAAGATGCACCGTTACGGATTTACGAGCGCTGAGTTGGAGCGCGTGAAGACGGAGAAACTGAATGCAGTGGAGCGGGCGTATAACGAACGCAATACGCGTAAGAACTACAACCTCGCCCGCGAGTGTATCTTCCATTTCTTAGACGGCGAGGCGATGCCGGGATTGCAGTGGGAATACGATTTCATACAAGCTTCTCTGCCCCTTATCTCCACCGAGAAAGTGAACACTTTGGCAAAAGCTTTGACGCATGCCAATCCGACTGTTTCGATCTCCGGACCCGAGAAAGAGGGCGTGAATATTCCGTCGGAAGAGACGATTCTCGCTTCGCTGAACGGTCTGAGCGACCTGGCCATCGAGGCGCCGGAAGAGGAGGTGATTGACAATGTGCTGGTGAAGAAGGCACCGCACAAAGGTAAGATCAAATCCGTGACCCGTAATGAGGAATTAGGTGTGACGGAGTGGATGCTGAGTAACGGAATCAAGGTGGCATTCCGTCCGACGGAGTTCAAGGCGGATGAGATCTTGATGCGCGGATTCTCGAAAGGCGGCCTCTCGTTAGTCAATACGGAGGATCTGCCTTCGGCCGTCGTGGCTACCTCTATCGTAGAGTACTCGGGTATCGGTCGTTTCAATGTCACTCAATTGGAGAAAGCATTGACGGGCAAGACTGTTTCCGTCGGTCCTTATATGTCGGATAATTTCGAGCAGATGAGAGGTTCGTCGTCCGTCAAAGACCTGGAGACGATGTTACAGTTAACCTATCTGTACTTCACCTCTCCGCGTCGCGATGAGCAGGCTTTTGAGACCTTCCTGTCCTTGATGCGCAATCAGCTGACGAACCGCGACAAGAACCCCAAGAATGTGTTCCACGACTCCATCCAAGTCCTGACGAACAACCATTCCGAGCGTGCTATGATCTTCGATCTGGCTGCCTTGGAGCGCGTGAACCTGGATAAAGCGCTGGAGATCTACAAAGCGCGTTTTGCCAACCCCGCAGATTTCACGTTCGTCTTCGTAGGAAACATCAACCCCAATGATCCGAAAGTACAGGAGTTGATCTGCCAATGGCTCGGCGGATTGAAGACCAAGAAACGTTGTCACGAAGAGGTGGTGGATCATCATGTACGCGTGATACCCGGAGTACAGAAGAACTATTTCACGCGCGCAATGGAAACAACCACGGCTTCCAATTACATCCAATATACCTCGTATGATATCCCCTATAACTTGACCAACGAGTTGCTCATCGAGGTGATTGGCCGCATCCTCGATCGTCGTTACTTGGAGTCGATCCGTGAACGTGAAGGCGGTTCGTACGGAGTGGCAACCTTTGGTTATTTAGGCGCTATACCTTTCTCCGACGCCGAACTGATCATGCAGTTCGATACGGATCCTGCCAAGCAGACCCGTCTCATGGAGATCATCCACGAGGAGATAGAGACCATCTTGCAGGACGGTCCTTTGGCGGAGGATGTACAGAAAGAGAAAGAAGCCATCCTCAAAGAGTATCAGGAGGATTTGGAGACCAATACCTATTGGCGCACCGTGTTGTACATGTATTACATGTATGACGTCAACTACATCCGCGATTACCAATCTACGGTAGAGGCGATTACCGGCGAACGCATCCAAGCGATGTTACGCAAATTGGTACAATCCGGCAACGTCTTGGAGATCGTGATGTATCCGGAGAATAATGATACGGTTACGCATTGAGTAAGTATTTTCTGATAGCAGGCGAAGCGTCGGGAGACAGACACGCAGCATCGTTGATCGGGCAGATCCGGCAGCGTGATCCCGAATCGCAGTTTGTAGGACTCGGCGGCGACTTGATGTCGTCTGCCGAGTGCCGTTTATATCAGAACTATCGCCAAATGGCGTTCATGGGGTTTGTGTCGGTTCTGAGGAACTGGAGACAGGTACGGGCTAATTTCCGCATTGCGCGAGAGGCGCTGATCGCCGAGCAACCCGATGTGCTGATTCTGATTGACTACCCCTCTTTCAATCTGCGCATGGCGGCATTCTGCCGTCAACAACTTCCTAACACGAAGATTTACTATTACATCCCGCCTAAGGTATGGGCGTGGAAACGCAGGCGTATTCACCGGATAGCGCAGCTTTGCGACGAGGTGTTAGGGATCTTCCCCTTCGAACCTGCTTTCTACGCCCGATACGGTTATCGGTGTACGTATGTCGGTAATCCGACCGCGGAAGAAATCAGCCATCAGCCATCAGCCATCAGCCATCAGCCTGTTATTGCTATCCTGCCCGGATCGAGACGCAATGAGATCAGTCATTGTCTGCCGAAGATGTTAGAGGCGGCACGCCGTTTCCCGTCCTACCGCATCATCGTTTGTGCGGCGCCGGGCATTGAGGATGCTTTCTACCGCCCTTACTTGCGCGCCGAGGAGACCTTGACACGCGACACGTATAAGGTGGTGCAGAACGCTTCGGCGGCGATTGTCAACTCCGGTACCGCCACCTTGGAAACCGCCTTGCTACGATGTCCCCAAACGGCGGTGTATCATCTTTTCGGAGAACGGTGGATCGGTCTGATTCGGTGGGCTCAACCCCTCTTCTTCTCCATCCCGTATTTTACCCTCGTGAATATAATCGCCGGCAAAGAGGTGATCAAAGAATGCATCGCCAACGATTTTACAACCGACCAAGTAGCTGCCGAACTGGATCGTTTACTGCACGACGAGACCTATAAAAAAGATATGCTCGCTGAATACGAGCATATCCGTTCTACTTTGGGTTCTTCCCCCGCCGCTTCCAAAGCCGCAGAGATCATCACAACGAGAAATAGATAGTTGCCAGGATATATGGCATAGCCCCGATGAGCACCCCTTTCGAGAGGCGCCATGTATCGGTCGTATAGAAAACGAAGATGAGCGCCAGATCGGGAAAGACGCTGACCATCAGTAGCTTGCTCAATACACCTCCTGCCTGAAACTGAAAGGTTCGCAGGGGGTACCATAAGTTCATCACATCGATATAGAGCAATGCGAACGCAGCGGGAAAGAGCAATCCGATCAGGATTCCGATCCAATATCTGTCAAAGCGATCCATAGTCCGTCCAATCAATGGTCAGAGGGGTGATGGAGAGTAATTGGTGTTCCATCGCCCAAATATCCGTATCGGTGGCAGAGGGTTCGTCGTTGATGAACTCGCCCTCTAATTTCCATCCTTTGATGACACCCTCGGGGAGTGGCGTGTCCACAGGCGATAACTCGTTAGACCAATGTCCTACGCATTGACGGGTCCATCGCATCCCCTCTATCGCGCCCACGGGCGCGTTTATATTATAGCACGTACGCGGGGCGATCCCTTCTTCTAAAAGGTGTCGGGTTACATCCGTCAGGAAGGGTTGTAACCAATGCAGATCGACGTCCATGGAATGACTGTTGATGGACCATCCGATCGCCGGAATCCCTTTCTCCGCTGCGACGAGGCATGCCCCTATCGTACCGGAGTACATCGCGTTGACGGCGGCATTGCTGCCATGATTAATACCCGAAACGAGCAGATCGATCTGCTTGCCGGCAAAGAGTTCCTCACGGGCTATCTTGACGCAATCGGCGGGGGTTCCGTTGGTCGTATAGACCTCCGCACCGTTCAGGTCATGCTCTTCCACACGCCGCAAGTACATGGGGTGGGCAACGCTTATGCAAGCCCCGAATCCGCTGCGCGGACCATCCGGCGCAATCACCGTCACCTGACCTAACTGGGTCATCTCTTTCGCCAACAGACGGATACCCGCCGTACCCCATCCGTCATCGTTGACCACCACGATATTCAGTTTCTTATTATTTTCCATGTACTACTTGGATTACCTTTTGCGCCAATTCATTTGCCTCCTCCATGGTGGCGGCTTCGGAATAAACGCGAATGATAGGTTCTGTATTGGATTTGCGCAGATGAACCCATCCGTTTGTGAAGTCTATCTTTACGCCATCTCGGTCATTGACCCGCTCATTGCGGTAAAGCTCCTTGACGCGGGCCAAGATAGCATCTACATCCGTATCCGGGCTCAGATCAATGCGGTTCTTGCTGATACAATAGTCCGGTAAGGTGCGACGCAGTTCGCTGACCTTCATATCCAGATGTGCCAGATGGCTCAGGAAAAGCGCTATACCTACGAGCGCATCGCGTCCATAATGGCACTCGGGGTAGATGACTCCGCCGTTTCCTTCTCCTCCGATCACGGCATGAACGCGCTTCATCTCCGCGACTACGTTCACTTCTCCTACGGCGCTCGCACTATAGGAACCACCGTACAGGGCGGTAATATCGCTCAATGCGCGCGTGGAAGACATGTTGCTGACCGTATTGCCGGGCGTATGACGCAGGATATAATCCGCTACGCTGACGAGCGTATATTCTTCGCCGAACATCTGACCATTCTCACAAATGATTGCCAATCGATCGACATCCGGATCCACGACAAAACCCACGTCCGCTTTGCCGGACTTGAGCAGATCGCTGATCTCGGTCAGGTGTTGCGGCAGAGGTTCGGGATTATGCGGGAAATGTCCGTCGGGGGTACAGTTCAGTTCGATGATATCCTCCACGCCCAAGGCACGCAGGATGGCAGGGATAGCGAGACCGCCGACCGAGTTCACACAATCAATCGCCACCTTGAAATGACGTTTTTGGATCGCTTCCTTATCCACCAGTTTCAGGTTAAGGACCTGTTGTACATGATAGGGGAGATAGTCTTTGTGGGTGATATGACCTAATTGATCCACCTCCGCAAAGGTAAAATCCTCCTTCTCGGCGATAGATAAAACGCCTTTTCCTTCGGCATCATTGAGGAACTCCCCCCGCTCGTTGAGCAGTTTGAGTGCGTTCCATTGTTTGGGATTATGGCTGGCGGTGAGGATGATACCTCCGGCTGCTTTTTCGCCGGTAACCGCCAATTCGGTAGTCGGCGTAGTCGCCAAACCGATATTGACCACATTGTAGCCCATTCCCATGAGGGTGCCACAAACGATACTCTCCACCATGTTTCCGCTTATGCGGGCATCGCGTCCCACGACTATCACATGATTATCCGGCAGGGCGGCACGACGTTGCGTTGCGTAAGCCGCCGTAAAACGTACGATATCCACCGGATTCAAGCCTTCGCCTACACGACCGCCAATTGTTCCGCGGATACCGGAAATACTTTTCACTAAACTCATATTATTGCTTTACTTTGATTTTCATTTGATACACATAGGGGGTAACGGAGGACTGTTCCGCCGAGAATCCCATCTTACTGGGCACGATGATCTCGCATTGCGAATCGGGGTATTTCATCAGTTGTACCGCCAAATGCCATGCTACACAATCGCACTCACCCGTATTGCCATAGTGGAACTCATAGGGGTAAGCCTGCTCCAAGGTGGTCCAATAACTGAGCGTATCGGCATTCTCGGTGAGCCCGAACCGGCGATACCGCACGACGATCAGGTCGTTGGTGACGATGCGCAGGTCAATCGTATCGGAAACCGTCGGACTGATGGAGTCGATATACACGGAATCACCGCGGGAGATGAGATGGAAATAGAAATTATCGTGACCCTTCACTTTGTAGTACTCTTTTTCTCCCCATACATGATCGATCGCCGGTTCTTCGTTCACGATCTGCAAATTATTGCGACTGATATAGTTCGCAATGAGTCTATCCTCTTGGTCGCGTAATCGCGAGTAGGTATTGTTTGAACACGCGGTAGTCAAAACCACCAGTACTGTCCATATTCCTAAAATAGTTTTTTTCATTATCTTAATTCCATTTCAATGATTACATTCTCATAGGGTGGTACTTGCGCCGTACCTTGCATTCCGAACGCGGCGTACCAGGGTGCGATCATGCGTACCTGTGTCCCGTGGTGCATTTCCCGGATATTCGCCTCGATGGCTAAGGGCAGTTCGTTCTTGCCGATGGGATAGGCGGCTTCCGAATCGAGGAGCAGATTCTTCTGCAGATCATAGACCCTCATGTGGATGGTCCATTCTTCATTCTCCGCCGGACAGGCGCTACTCTCATCTCCTCGTGAGAGGATGGTCATCCACGTATGGGATTCGTACAGAGCGTATGTCTCCTCTTGCGATTGAGCGAAGAGGGTTAACTGTTTATCCGCCGCGATAGCCAACTGCTGATTCAGTTCCAGTACCGCCAATTGTGCGCTGTCTATCTGCGGGGCGGATCCGGAACGATGGGTAGGACGTTGCGGGGCAACCGGATTACAAGCCGCCAATAACGCGATCGAACCGATGATCAGAATACTCTTTGCTTTCATATCACTTGCCTCTTCGTTCAGATTCTTTTTTCTCCAAGGCGGCTTTGCGATACTCGCTGGGTGTAACGCCATAAGTACTCTTGAAGCATTTGGCGAAATAACGACTGTCGTTCATGCCCACCATGTACGTGACCTCGGTAATATTGTACTGCCGATCTTCGAGTAACTGTGCAGCCCGCTTGATACGCATCTCGCGGATGAACTCCACCGGACTGAGCCCCGTCAGGTTCTTGAGCTTATTGAAGAAAACAGTACGTCCCATGCCCATCTCTTCCACTAATTCGTCCACCGTGAGCGTATTATTATCCATCTGTTTCTCCATGACGGTCAGCAGTTTGGCGAGGAACGCATCTCCGGGAACCTGTTCCTCGGAATTGAGCGTTTCCAGCCGTACCAGACGCTGGCGGTAACTATTCTCCAACTGTTCGCGTTGGGATAGTATATTGCGAACGCGGGCACGGAGGAACTCGGGTTCGAAGGGTTTGGTGACATAATCATCCGCTCCTATCTGCATTGCCTCCAGGCGGCTTTCGATGGCAGTCTTGGCGGTCAGCAGGATGATGGGGATATAGTTCAGATCCGGGTTCTGCTTGATAAACCGCGTGAGTTCCATACCGTCCACCTCCGGCATCATCAGATCCGTCACGATGATATCGACCGATCTGGAGGCGAGGATGCGCTTCGCCTCTTCACCGTTCTCTGCCGTTTCTACATGATAATCCTTATTGAAGATACCATAGAGGAAGTTGCGCATGTCTTGGTTGTCATCCACTACCATGACCGTATGGCGGGAGTCATTCTGTTCCTCCAATTGCTCCATCTTGTCCGCAAAAGTAGGCTTATTCAGCTGCGAAGTGGATTGGTCATCCACGATGAACTCCACGTTTTCATCAAAATGCTCTTTGCCCGTATGGAAGAGGACGGTAAAGGTCGAGCCTTTACCCACCTCGCTATGCACATCTATATAGCCGTGATGCAGATCCACCAACTCTTTGGTCAGGTTCAAACCGATACCTGTACCGGTCGTATTGAGGCTGTTGACCTCATTATTGCTGGAGAACCGCTCGAAGAGCACACTCCGTTTCTCGGGCGGGATACCTATTCCTTCGTCCTGCACCGCCAAGGTCACAAACCCGGGTTTATCCGCGATGATGACGCGGATGGATTTGCCCGAACCGGTGAACTTGAACGCATTACTGAGCAGGTTCCATAAGATCGTATCTACTCGCGCCCTATCTACCCACACGGTCGAATCGGTGGCATTATTGATGATCTCAAAATGAATATGTTTGTCGTACGCCTCCTTTTTGAAATTAGCGCTTGTCTCCTCCACTAATTCGCTGAGGAGGGTCTTTCGCACTTTGAGTTTCATTTTCTGGTTCTGCACTTTACGGAACTCTAACAGTTGGTTGACCATTCGGAGCATGCGTTGACTATTACTGAGGACGATCTCCAATTGGCTGCGAACGTTTTGGGTGATCCGTTCGTTTTGCAGGATGTTCTCCACCGGCGCAGTAATGAGCGTAAGAGGCGTACGCAGTTCGTGGCTGATATTGGTGAAGAATCGCAACTTGATATCCGTTACCTGCTTCTCGACCTTCACTTTCTGGCGCAATCCGTTATAGACGCCTATCGAATAGATCGTCAGTCCGATGAGCAGGATGATCGCGATTATATACAGCGTGATTGCCCACCCGCTGAGCCATAAAGGCCGCTCCACGATGATCACCAATTGCTGTTCGTTATCCCCTTCTCCTCCCATGCGGTTAGTGGACCGAACGCGGAAGGTATAGGTGCCGTAATGAAGATTATTATACGTCACACGACGGATGTCCTGTGCGTTGGTCCAATCGGCATCTATGCCGTCCATCTTATACGAATAGACGATCTTATGCGCTCCGATATAGTCCAAGGCAGCATATTCGATGGTGATATTACTACCATGCGGGATAGTGACTTCTTTTCCCGTCAGCTCTTCGTTTTGCGATTCAATACGCGTGAAATGGATCTCCGGCATCGAGAGTTGATGGCAGACCTTGGAGGGGTCAAACACACAATATCCGTTGGAGTACCCAAAAAGGATCTTCCCGTCCGATTGACGAACCACCTCCGCTTCGGAGAAACAAGCGTCTTTTTCACCCGTCAAAGCATCGTAGTAATACAAATCGCCGGTGACGGTATTGAGTTCGGCGATATCATTCTCGGAGCAGAACCATAGACTCGTGCTATCCGCCTCCATTCCCAGGATAATATCGTGGTAGGTCTCCACGGGGGTGATCTGTCTCAGACTGTCCTCGGGGTCAATGGTCATCAGTCCGCCGCCGAATGAACCGATCCATATCCGTCCGTTACAATAACGGACAGCACGGATGTCATAACTGGGAATCAGGGTCATTTGCCTCGTCGTCAGATCCACGATGGCGACTCCCGTCGTCGTACCGCACCAAAGGGTACTGTCCACGAGTTCGATATCGCGCACCTTGAGTCCCTGACCGACACTCAAGGGTTCGGACCAGGTATGTTTATTCTCATCCCATCGGAGAATATTCACGCCATCCCCGTAGGTGGCTACATATAGAGTGCCTTCAGCATCTTCCTCGATATCATAGATATCGTTATGGGTGGTAGGAATCCGTTTGGCGGGATCCGGCGTAGGAGGAATGAACCATAATCCGTCACCTTTATAGCCGTATAGCAAGCCGTGCCGGCTCTCTATGCCGCAATAGGCATTGTACATCTTGAGCAAGGTGAGTGTCTTTTGATTCTTCCTCGGTATAAACGCCCTCACTTCTCCGTTTCCGATGCGGGGGGAACGCATGTCGATCAGTTCGTAGGGCACGGGATCCATGTTAATGCAATCGACTCCGCCGTCATAAGTAGCCATCCACATCTGTCCGTCGCGGTCGATATATGCCGTATGGATCATGTTAGTCAGCCCTTTGAAGGGGCATACCAACTCATCTTTCTCGTAGTCGTAATAACTCCATCCTCCGCCGGTAGGGTTGACCCAGGTACGTCCTTTGGCGTCCTCCAAGATGAAAAAATGCTCGCGTAACTGTCCGGCAAAACGGCTATCTACCGAGGGGGTGAAGCGTTTCCATTTCCCGTCACGGTACCGTTGGATACCGTTGGTCTCATCCGCCTGCCAGATGATGCCGCGTGCATCAACCTGGGTATTGGCTTCCTTCTCCTGCATCTTGGCTACCATCCCGGCCGGCAGACTGTCGTACGGCTGTTCGGTGGTTACTCGACGGGCGGCATCCAGACGGTAGAAATGCCCGTCATACGTGCGCCACCATATCTGTTCCGCCTCGTCCTCGTAGATACAGTCCACACGGTTGTTGACATGGGCTTCCTCCCCTTCGTGCATCGCCTTATAGACCTTGAAGGTATAACCGTCAAAACGGTTCAGACCATCCCAGGTACCAAACCACATAAATCCCTGTTGGTCCTGCAGAATGGACATGACGGTATTCTGACTCAAACCGTCTTTGATCGAGTAGTGCTGTACGATATACCTATCCTGCGCAGAGCAGATAGAAAATGGGAGAAACAAAAACGAAAGACAGAAAAGGACAAACATCCCTTTCATGATTCTTCCTGTTTTCGCATGTATTCTATCCAAACTCATTTTGCAGCCAATCTCTCCAAATAACGTCCGTAGTTGGTTTTCATCTCTTTGCCGAGAGCCGCTAATTGCTCTGTCGTGATCCATCCGTTACGCCATGCGATCTCCTCGATGCAGCTCACATAGAATCCCTGACGGTTCTGGATCGTTGCGATAAAATTACCGGCTTCGAGCAGACTGTCACAGTTACCGGTATCCAGCCATGCGAATCCGCGGCTGAAGAGTTTCACCTTGAGCGTCCCTTCGCTCAGGTAGAGCTTATTCAGGTCGGTGATCTCATATTCTCCTCGAGCGCTGGGTTGCAGATTAGCGGCTTTGTCGCATACAGTCCGATCGTAGAAATAGAGTCCGGGTACGGCATAATTACTCTTGGGTTGAGCGGGTTTTTCCTCCAAAGACAGCACTTTGCCCTCTTCGTCAAACTCCACGACTCCGTACGCACGCGGGTCTGCCACTTCGTAACCGAAGATCACCGCACCACCCTTTTGCGCGGACTCTACCGCCTCGCGGAGCATCGTGGCGAAATGCTGACCGTAGAACATATTATCTCCTAAAATCAGGCATCCCGGCTCGCCGTTGAGGAACTCGCGTCCCAACACAAAAGCCTGTGCCAGACCGTTTGGCACCAATTGTACCTTGTAACTGAGCTTCATGCCAATACGGCTTCCGTCGCCCAAAAGATCCTCGAACATCGGCAGGTCACGCGGCGTACTGATGATCAGAACTTCGCGGATTCCGGCTAGCATCAATGTACTGAGGGGATAGTAGATCATCGGCTTGTCATAAACCGGCATAATCTGCTTACTAATGGCTTTACTTAGGGGATACAACCTGGTTGCACTGCCTCCTGCTAAAATAATTCCTTTCATAACAAAAAAACCTTTGTGGCTGCAAAGGTACAACAATTTTTCCACATACGCAAATAAATGTGGAAAATTTGTTAAATAAGTGCCAAAATTGACACAATTAGGGTAGAAAACATGAGAACAGGCATTTGTTTGTCTAATTTTTCGGTATGGGTCCATACGTACCAAAGATGCCAGCCCCACACGGGAATGATGCATAATGTCCACCAATGACCGAAGGTAGCCATGATCGCCAAACAACCCACCAGAAGATAGGTATGATACATCCTTCCGCCGCGTTGCCCTAAAAGGGAAGCGAAGGTTTTTTTACCATGCTTGCGGTCATTCTCCATATCGCGTACGTTATTAAGGTTTAACACGCCTACGCACGGGAGACCAATCGCTGCCCCCATCCATACGATCTCTTCGGTGATGGTTTGTATTTGCAGATAATACGCCCCGACCGTACTGAGCAAGCCGAAGAAGAGGAACACTCCCAAATCGCCCAGACCGATGTAGCCGTAACTATGCTTGCCAAGCGTGTATTTGATGGCGCCGACGATGGCCAAACCGCCCAATAGGATGAAGGTGAGGGTCTGAAGGATTTGGACGTTAGTACCCATTCCGTCTATGGTTCCCCCGTCAGACGTGGAAACCGTCTGAAACCAGAAAGCAAAGTAGATTAACGCGAGACCGAAGATGACGCAAAGGGCAATGAACCAACCGATCATGGTTCGAATCTCTTTTTCGGTAATCGTACCTGCCTGCAAGCCGTACGCAGCTCGGCCTTTTTGGTCGGTATCGGTACCTTTTTGCGCATCGCCCAATTCATTGCAGAGGTTACTGAGAATCTGCAGACTCAAGGTGGTACAGATTGCCAAAGCGAACACAATCCAAAACCGGACATCGGATGAATCCAAGCCGACTGTTTTCCACGCCAAACCGCTTCCAAGAATGATGCCCGAGACAGAAAGCGGCAGGGTTCTTAACCGTAATGATTGAATATAAGGAGACACGGGGGGATAAAATTAAAAGACTAACGACTATTTTCCGCGATCAGTTGTTCCACTAATGGAGGAACGCCTTCGGTTGCTTTCTTGCGGATATGGGTGATGCGATCAGCCCAGGGACCAAACTCCGGTTGTCCGGGATCTACAAAGTAGATCGGACATTGAGCCGGCGCATAATGGATGAGTGATGCGGCAGGATACACATTGAGACTGGTACCGACGACTACCATGATATCTG
>Ga0247610_10003528_pt1 | contig 17107 bp, 15 predicted proteins | sample 174DNAGHGhighgp2_FD_193483 | JGI IMG/M metagenome (GOLD analysis project Ga0247610, IMG submission 193483) | Sheep rumen microbial communities from Palmerston North, Manawatu-Wanganui, New Zealand - 1742 DNA GHGhigh gp2 | ecosystem: Host-associated > Mammals > Digestive system > Stomach > Rumen... | reverse complement strand
ACATGGTGGAGTGCCGAAAGGTTGGGAAACGAATTTGATGAAATCTCCACGTTTCAACGATGGTATGAATCATTTCAAAGAAATGAATGTGATAGGAGAGTTTACGCATGTTTTCAGATGTGATTACCAAGTGCCTATGGAAGAGTTTTTGTCAAAAATATCGTTTGACGATGAGAAGAAAAGTGCCAACAAATTCTTTGGTGTTTCAGCAACGCAAATACAGTCATCTGACTATTGGGAGGTGGGTGCTGATGACCCGCAAATTATAATAAGACGAAGCGGCGCATACTCCATTTCAAGCATAAAATTGCACTGGATTGCCATCAATCCCGCTTTTGCCTATACAATGGGATGGAAGCCATCCAACTCAGGTCTGTTTGCATGGGATGATGCCGAAGGAAACAGAATGGTGGAGTCGGTATATTGGCAGAGTGGAAATGTTAATGCGCGAGAGAATAGCAATCACGAGACTGGTGAAGGTTGGCTTGTATTGGCTAGCGACGGAGCTTTTGAAGCCATAAAAGCTGAGTCGTCGCTCTCTTTGCAAAAACTTTTGCAAAGAGGCTTACATGCCAAAACAATTGAATTTTTGAAATCGGAAAGTATGGTTGTAAGCTTATAGGGGCTTTCTCTGCTTTTCAAACTACGGCTTTTATCATTGTTTTTATATCTTTGCACCTTTGAAGGATGATAAGTAACAAGAATTAGATGAATGGAATTTATTGACGACCAACTGTTAAACAAAGTAAGCGAAGAAGCGAAGCAGTCACCTCGAAAGAGGATGAATTACAACTTCCATCAATCTCTTGATGATAAGTGCCACCGCATGCTGAATGCTTTGGAACCAGGAACAGAGATTCCCATCCATCGTCATCCAACCAAGGACGAAACATTTGTCATCTTAAGCGGTAAAGTGAAAGTGTTTACTTATAATTCTAGAGGTGATATGGTGGAATACGCACTTCTTAGCCGCGAAGACGGAATGATAGGTGTGAATATCCCTATAAATACTTGGCACACCATTCAATGCATCGAACCCGCTGTGCTCTTTGAGTGTAAAGAAGGGCCGTTCGTGCCGCATGAGGAGGAAGGAATATTGGTGATGGAAGATGTAAGAGGGAAGAAGTAAGAAGTGACGAATCATGAAAAGATAAGGTATTATGGCGAATATATGAAACAATAATTTTTAAAATCAAAATAATATGGGATCATTATACAATGTTGTTTTAAAAAAGTGTCAGGCGATAGCTCAAATCACGTGTAATCCAACATTAAGTGATATGGATTTGGAATATTGTAAGGTTTTGGATGAACTGGCGCAAACAGATTCATTCATTGCCAGCAGGGTGGAAGCATGTATTAAAGAATTGAATCAAGCAGGAGATATCGATTTTGATGGGCATTTTTTGAATGCTTTCGATGCCTTTAATGAGGCAGTAACTTATTATGATTTAAACCAGCGTGGCGTGAAGGTGAATAACATACCTGAAGCATCTTCATCCACCCCTGATTTCAAAGTGGATTTCTCATATAAAAGCTGGGATGGCGAACAGATTAGTGAATCTGTTTTTCTTGAAGTGAAGTCTTTGGCATTTGCCAATGACAACATAGAATACAAAAAAGCACAAGAAGCTGCATTGGATAGTAATATTAGATTGGAGGAACAACATAATAGGGGAAAGCAGATGTGCTCTTCGACATACTGTGTCTTGCCATTAGGAGAAGAAGACAGGAACCCATCATTTGAAATAGATTTGTTTAATAAGAAAATTTGCAATAATATCAAGCCAAGCCAGTTCAAATATGGGGATGGATCCGATACAATATTGTACGTGGATATGAGTCAGTTTACATTCCCTTTCAAGAAAGAAGAATGTCTGCCCGTCTATCCAGATATATTAAAACATTTTTCTGCCAGCGGTAGGTTGTGGATGTTGGCTTTTGGCCGGAAGGGTGAACGGATATTTTCATGGCCGGAGTTTGAAGGCAGAGATAATATTGACAAGGATTTGCAAAGAGAAGGCATATTGAATAATTATGACTTTATAAAAGGAATTATTATTGCATCAGGATCGGAAAAAGGTAAGAGAACACTACATGGTTTCTACCGATATGATGAAGCGGAACAAAAAACAGCGATTTTTATCAATCAAGTATGTGATTTTGTGAATGATGATAAGAATACAAACGGTTTTGAGTTTTATGTGGAATTAGTAGAAGAATTAAAGAAACGGTTTTCAGCCAAGTGATTCTGACTTAAGGCAAAATACGGATAATGAAAAGCAACAAGCCGAAGGCTTTCTAAGTTTGTTGTTCCCGAAGAGGATTGGAAGAAAAAAATGAGACCATCGAATGACTTTACTCGCATTAATTCTTTGTTGGCTCGAACGAAAGAGGCCATTGCATTGGGTGACCGCGAATTGGCTGAGCAATTAGGATAGGAACTCTCCAAGGGTTTCTCAACAGAAATTGATACCAAGCGAATAGAGGATTACACTCCTGAAATCCTGCAGTTGAAGTTTGAAGTTTGGGCTACTGTGTTGGAATTGCATATCATGAGAGGCAATCCCATGGATGTGGTTATCAGGGTGGGCCAATTCTATCAAGCTTTTGAAGAGAGCCGAAAACTCTTTCAGGAGTGGACTGGTGAGGATTGGGCTCCTATTGAAACTGTCGTGAACCATATTAATGAAAAGACAGATGTTTTTTTGAAAGAATCTGTCATAGTAGATGATGCTGAAACACTTCCAAAGCGAACCTCGGAATGCAGTTGCCTGCTTTGTAGAAAAAACAAAGTCGACAAAACAGGTTCGCACATGGTGCCGCATTTTCTTATTGCCGAAACATTTTCATACGATGGTAGCAAATCCAGGGACAGAGTGGTGGTGGAAGAAGCGAATCTGACAAGGAGCAAAAAATCCAGGTATTTTGGCCATGAAGTGTATGACGACACAGTGCAGGAACTGTTGGGAAGAAGTTTTACCGATGAAGAAATTGATGAGGAGAATGCCAAAAAGAATGCGCTCACGCGAGATTATGTTTTCTGCAGTGATTGCGAAAAACGTTTTGGGGTGATTGAGTCTTATTACGCCGAGATAGTGGAGGGAAAAGTTACGCATTACCCACCTCAGATTCCATACCTGTTTTGGTTGTCAGTGGCTTGGCGAATGTCGGTTGGCGGAATGGGCTTCAAGATGTTCTATCACCATGAGAAAAAGTTGCGTAAGATTCTTGATCGTTGCTTGGCATTGAATAGGGAAGATGTTGTGGTTCAACAAAGTAAAATGGGTGGTTGCGCCTATCAGTTGTTTCAAGCAAACGACACACGTGACGAAATACTGGGCATATTGGCATTCCATACTCCAACCAAACCTTATATGTCTTTAATTGGCAACCGGGTGTTTCGCTTTTTCACAAGTAAATCGGTCGCCTATTCATTCAGCAAGAAGAACGATTGGATGCCCGAAATGTTGAACTATGGGAACAGAAAAGAAAAGGTGGTTGACATCCCTTTCATAGATTTCTGGATGGCGAAACGTCAAATAGTAGATGCCAATTGGAACGATGAGCGTGATATTGAAAACATGGGGCAATTGCGAAACAAAACCCTGACCCGATATGAATCTTTCATCGGAGAACACGAGCACGAAATTCCCATTTGGATGAACACCTCCAATCCTAATCTCATCATGATGCCTCGCGCAGTCCTTAATATCAAAAACTGGATGGAGCAACATCCTGGCAAACCAACACTTGAAGAAATTGTTGCCGGAACAGGCTATTCTCCCGAAGAACTTTCGGTGATACTGGAGTACTGGCATGATAAGTGTGACGAATTGGAAGGAAAACAAGATAAAGCTCAAATGATAGAACCATTTGTGAATTATCTGCTTAAAGTGTTGTGAGTACGACTTTTGGGACTAAATGGAAAATTTTTTTTAGGGCTCGTGGCTAAAAGCGAGTGCAAAATTACTATTAGTACAGTAGAAGAGCGAAGATAATAGCTTCAGCAGAAATAAATTTTGAAAAAAAATGAGGGGAGTGGCGAAAAAGAATCGAAAGTTACTATTAATATAAATGAAAGGCAATTCGTAAATTTTATAATTGTCGTAATCATTAAAATCGGAGATAATATGAAAAAGGAACGTTTGAAACCCGTGCTGTCGTTCGACAGCATTACAGACCAGCAATGGGCCGAGGCTATGTGGTCAACCGCCCAATACATAACCTACAAACTCAATGGCAATCCCCAAACAGGATAGATATTTCAGTGATAACCACCCAGGCATTTCGGCGATAACCACCCACTCGAGTTAACGTTTCAAGCCTGGCGTAGCAAAAATACGATTATTTTCTCATACTGTCACCATTTAGTTCAAAACGGTGTGCCGTTTTCGCGAGCCGGTCAAGCACGGCATCGGCCACGGTGGTGTTCTTTACAAGCACATCGTACCAGTTTCTGACGGGCAGCTGGCTTGTGATGACGGTGGATTTGCGGGCGTGCCTGTCCTCGATGAGCTCCATGAAGTCAAGCAGCTGCTGGCCGTCGAGAACCTTCATCCCGAAGTCCTCGATGATGAGCAGTTCCATCTCGGCCATGCGGTCGAAGAACTTGGCCGCTTTGGCCTCGATGCGTGCCATCTGGATGTCCCCGAGGAGTTTGCTCATGTTGTAGTAGCGCACCTTGAAGCCCGACAGGCAGGCCTGGTAACCCAGAGCCGTTGCGAGGTAGCTCTTGCCCACGCCGGCCGGGCCGGTGATGAGCACGGAGGCTCCCTGCCTGATGTACTCGCAAGAGGCGAGAGCACGAACGACGGCTTCTGCGCCTCGGTGAACTGGTTCACATGGTAGCAGAACTGCGTGTAACCGTACCCTTGTACAGGTCCAGTTTGCGGCCTATCGACCGGTTTGTCTCCCCGTCAAGATGGAGACGCAACGCTTGTTTGATCTTGTTCATTTCTTTACATTTTCCTGCCATAGCTTGCTCAATTTGATTTCGAGCTGCAAAGTTAACAAACAAGTGGGTGGCAATGCTCCGAAAAACACGGCCCCAGACAGCCCCGCGAACGCGCTTTTTGAGGTCTTTTCACCGTTTTTGGGTGGTGATACTCCGAATAATCATTGGATTCTCAGCCGTGATTCTGGGTGGTGATGCTCCGAATTATCTAGGAGGCTATCGTGGACTTCAGCCGCAAGCACATGTTTCTCTCAGGCGACCAGGATGACTTCGACAGCAAGAACGAGTTGACGGTGCCGCTGAAGGTGGTGCGCGAGGCTGCTCTGAACCTGCTGGCGCACAGGACTTGGTGGGGAGAGGCTAGGGTGCCCAGCGTGAACATCTTTGACGACAGAGTGGAGTTTATGAACCCTGGGGCGTTCCCTCCGGGCACTGAGCCCAAGGACTTCCTGAAGCGTCCGCATTCGGAGCCCTTGAACGAGAAGATTGCCACGGCACTGTTCAAAGGCGGAGAGATGGAGGGCTGGGGCAGAGGTATCCCTGATATCTATGAACTTTGCAAGGAGGCAGGAATGCCGGAGTCAGAGTTTGACTTTGTGCCCAACGTTGTGTGCCTGACCATCAGGTTCAAGAGCCCGATTGCTCCGTATGTGAGCGGAAGAACGATTAATGTCGCATCTGATGAGACATTAAATGAGACATTAAAACTTATCCGAAACAATCTAGGTATTCAAAGAAAAGAGTTGGTAGTTCGCACAGGACTTGTTCCAGCTACAATCAGCCGACATATTTCTATGCTTATGGGAAAGAACCTCATTGAGCGTTGCGGCAGCAAGAAGAATGGTGGGTATTATCCGCTGTGACCCATACTTCGCCGCAGGCGAAGAAAATCTGTGACATCTGTGTGACCTAAACAGTGAACGAAGCGAACAATTTCTGTGTTTTCTGTGCTTTCTGTGTGACATAAATGTTATGTGACCTAAATATTGTATATTTGCAGCGAGAAAAATGTTGAACATGGGGGAAATCTATGCACGGCCTGCTGGGTTCAGAAGGCTTTAGATTTCAGGTAGTTACAAGCCTTTGGTACCCCTTCTTCGCTTCACGTTAGGACGTGGAGGAATGGGCTTTTTTGTGAAAAAATCTTACCAATGAAAAAAAAGTCGTATCTTTGCAATTGCAAAGTAAACAATGGCTTTGCGAAAGTGAAAGGGTGTTCCTCAGCGATTCCCCGTAATGCCAGTGCCGCCGCGGGTTTAGAGGGTGAAATGTCATTGCGGTGATGTGACTGAGGTGGCGGTGCTTTGGGGTAAAAAGTTTAGTAGTTTAGTAGGTTAATAGTTTAGTAGGTTAATAGGGTTTTTGAATAAAATTCGCTGTATGTTGAGAAGTTTTTGTGTTTTTGCAAAAAAATCTAATTATGGAGAGAAGTTTTTTTTTACAGAACGTGGGGTTGATTTACGACTCGGGCATCGTGGCCTGCTCGGCAAGGGAGTTCCTGATGAGGTAAGAGGGAAGATGTAAGATGTATAAAAAAATTAAGAACACATCACAAGTGCAATAGAATTGAGAAAAATTCGTTATTTTTGCAAAATATTTAATTTGGCATGGCAAAGACTATACATATACCTAATATGCAGGAAAATAGCCTAACAGATGCGTTCTATCAGCGTCTGATAGACGCGTATGGCTATGTGCCTGAGCAGTTGGGACGAGATGTGAGTATTGGTACTTCTGGCAAAGCCAATATCGCGATTTGGCGAAGCGGAGAGGAGAAAGCCAAAGGCTTTACCCCCAATATCTATGTTCTTGTGACCTGCAGGGCGGAACATATAAGAATTGAAGCTGAAGATTATTTCGGGAAGTTCAAGCAAGCGGCTTTGAACAACATGGCCTTTTATGTTGCGCACAACTTGAAGGAGACCAAAGTGTTCTATATTGACAAAAACGCCCGCCCTTTCAAGATAGAACATATTGGCGATTTTCCACATGCCGAAGATATTGTTACTGACGAAGTGCTTGAAAAGTTTGTCAGTAAAATGCGTTCTTATTCCAAGGATAGTTTTCTGAAAACATTGAGCAGGTGTCACAACATCATCAGGAATATGGATAAACTCTCGCCGGAGGCTGCATTCGATGAGATAAGCAAGGTGCTGTTCATGAAGATGCTGTATGAGCGTGATGCCAAAGACGAATTGGTGTATAGCAAAGAAAAATTCCTAAAGGATGAAAAGGAATATCTTTCAAAACATCCCACCGGAGATTATATCCTGTATCTTTTCAACGAAGTTAAGCTCAATTATAGTGCAGATGGCCTTTTTGACGAGGAAGATAAAATACGTATCCGCAGGGAAAGTTTCCTTATGATACTGGATGAGTTGGGAACGGTAGAGCTATATGATACCTCAGACGATATAAAGGGGATTGCCTTTGAGTTGTTTCTAGGGAAGACATTCAGAGGTGAACTAGGGCAATTTTTCACACCTCGAACCATTGTGAACTACATGGTGGATTTGTTGAACATTCGAGAGGGAATGAAGGTGTGTGACCCTTGTTGTGGTAGCGGTGGCTTTTTGATTAAAGCATTCGAACACGTGCAGGCGGCTATTGATAAGGATATTCACTCACAGGTGAATAAGGTGATGGCCAACAAGGATTTGTCGGAGGCCGAGAAGCAGAAAAAGATAGCGCTGTTGCTGCAAGAATGTGACAAAACGAAGAAAGGAAGCCGTTATTATAGACTATGCCACGATTATTTTTATGGGGTGGATGCCAATGCTAGAATGGCTCGCACTTCAAAGATGAACATGGTGATGCATGGCGACGGTCATGTGGGCGTTTATTTGCATGATGGATTGTTGAATGTGGGAGGAGTATTTGAGGGACGCTTTGATGCGATACTTATCAATCCGCCATTTGGTGCCCATATTGAGAAAACCATGCGGATTACAGAGTCGGATGTTCCAACCGATAAAGAAAGAGCCCAGTATGAAGAACAATTTGGTCCGGAATATATAGAGAAGGTGTATGAGCCATTGAAGGCTTATGCTGCCACACGTTATAAAGACGGTACAGTAGGGAAAAAACTAAGAGAACTATACAAGATTACTAACAGCAGTACGGAAATCCTGTTCATTGAAAGATGCATTAACCTATTAAAGCCTGGAGCAGTGGCAGGTCTCGTGTTGCCGGAAGGCGTTCTTGACAACAGAGCGCTCGAGAAGGTTAGGAATTTTATTGAAAGCAAAGCCCGCATTCTGAATATCACTTCCATCCCGGCAGATGTTTTCTTGTCTTCGGGCGCAAATATCAAGCCCAGTTTGCTTTTCATCAAGAAGTATCATGACGATGAGCAGCCTGTTGCTGACTATGAATTGAGCGTGACCCGTGTTAAGGATGCCGGTATCTCTTCAACGGGATTGCCTTCGGACAATGCAGAGTTGCCTGTGGCAGCGAATGAGGTGCGTGCGTGGATTGAGGGAAAGCCTTTTGAAAATATGCAATACACCAAGGTTGTAAGGCGGTCTGAACTTACGAATTGGAGTATCCGGCATATTTTTGAGGTTGAGAAAGCTCGGTTTAATCCTCGTTATGAAATAGTCAAACTTTGCGACATCATGACGCAGAGTACTGACACAATAGAAGTACAGCCGGAAGTTGAGTACACGCGTCTGACTGTAAAGTTATTTAACAAGGGCATCACGAAGAGAGATGTTTTGCCAGGTTCGCAAATCGGTACCAAACGTCAAACCCGAGTGCACACGGGACAGTTTGTCATATCGAAAATTGACGGTAAGAGTGCGGCCTTTGGTTTGGTGGATGAGAAATATGATGGAGCAATCGTTACGCCAGATTTTATGGTATATGATATTAATGAAAACCGTGTAATGCCTGAGTATCTTGAGATGGTACTGCGTAACGAACAAATATTGAATCAGTTCAAGAGCTCAAGCAGTGGTACAACAGGAAGAAGAAGGCTTTCGCAGAAAGTTTTTGAAAGCACGGAAATTGCGTTACCGTCATTGGATGAACAGGCACAGCTCTTGGAAGATATTGTAATAATCAGGAAGCAGCAACAAGAACTTGACAAGTTGCTGCAAGGAACAGAGGAATCGTTTAATCAAAAGGTGTTTGGCTGATTATGAAATTGATATCACTGAAAGTAAATTCAGATTTTCGAAATCTGAAAGGATTGAAGTTGTCGTTGAGTGAACAGAACGACACCTATGTGCTAATTGGGAACAATGGTACTGGCAAGACTAATATTCTTGAGGCCTTGAGTAGCGTTTTTAGTTCGTTGCTCCTCAAGACGCCCTTTGAATTCAGTTTTTCTCTTCGCTATAGAATAGGTGATGATTCATTCAGGGTGGGACACGACATTTCGAATGGCAGCACTGAATACAAGAAGAATGGAGTAGTGGTGACAGAGGGCGAAATGGAATATCCCAACCGTATTGTTTGCAACTATAGCGGAGAAGATACGCGACTTTGGGATAATTATTACAAAAACCCATACGATGATTATATCAAGAACATAAAACACAGGACGGCAAATGAAATACTGAAAATGGTGTACGTTGACCGTTCGATGTGGCGGTATGTGCTGTTGAGCATGATGAGTGCCAGAGGTGAAAATCATGCTTTTGATGATTTTCTTACCCAAAAGCTTTACATAAAGGCCGATGATCCAGTGAGTGTGGAAATGCACATCGATGGGACGAAACTAAGAAGTTGGCATGATAATCAAGTAAAACTACTTGTACAAACAATTGCAGCACGGCTTAATGAATTGGGCAGCAATACGTCAACAGACATTACGGTGTTCAACCCTTTTGATGATCAGCCACGTGACTTGTTCAGTAAGTATGTTGGAGCAAACGACCTCATCAGTGATTTATCTATCAGTTATCATGACGGGGTGGAAGCCGGATATTTGAGTGAGGGCGAGAAGAAAATGATGGTAATCCTCTTTATACTTGAGGCTCTCTCTGATGAGCGAACATTGGTGCTGATGGACGAACCGGATAGCCATATCCATATTTCCCGCAAGGCCGAGTTGAATGATATGTTTAACAGCATGACTCATCGTAGTAACCTGATAACTTCTCATTCACCCACATTGACGGCTAAGTTTAAAACTGACAGTATTATCATGCTTGATCGTAAGGCAGACGGGAAAGTTGAGATAATCGACAAGAAAAACGTGGATTTGGTTAGCAAGTTGACAGAAGGGATATGGACTGCTCAGCGTCAAAACATATTTCTGGCGTCTCATGACGATATTGTTTTGGTCGAAGGTGCCTCAGACATTGTCTTTATCAAAGCGGCTCTTGATTACTTTAAGTCGCAGAGCAAATACACAGACCTGTCATTTGAGTTTATTCCATGCGGTGGTGCCTCTCACATGAAGGATTTTGCAAATATATTCAAGCCAAAGGATGGACAGATGGTATTTGGATTTTTAGATGGTGATTGGGCTGGGCGTAAGAGTATGCATGAAATTATAAAATGTCCTGAAAAAGGCGCTAAAGAATGGGAAGTTAAGAAATTTGGGAAAGCCAAGAAAAGTGGAGACGTGTGGTTTTCGTTCTATCCTGTATGGAAAGGTAAGAAGAACGCAGACAACTTCAACGTAGAGGACTATTTTACCTGCCAGTTATTCCGCAAGTATATTTTCTCATTTAGCTCACTTGACACCATAAAGGGCAAAGATGGCCTGAAATCCAAACTTGAGGACGAGTGCAAGAATGGGAAGATAGCTGCCAAATTTTTTGAAAAGTTCAGCACCCTGTTTGATCATATAAAGCTGATAAAGGATGCGGAAGCAAATGGCTTGACATCAATATAGTTGTTCCTGCTCTGATCATGAGTTGCCATCACGGCTTCACGCCCATGATTACAGTGAGAGAAGGGCTAAGGGAGTTTACGGTTTGCCTTAATCTTTTTCTTTTGAAAGGTGGCAGAAAAATGATTCGTTTTATCTGTAAGCAAAGAAAAAGAATGTATAACCATTTGATAATCAATAAGTTTTTAGCCTTTTAAGATCTAAATAAAAACAGAAAAGAACGAACCACCACATCTATTAAACCATTAAACTATTAAACGATTAAACTTAAAATTCAAAATATCATGTCTAAAAAAGCTTTAATCACCGGTGTGACCGGCCAGGACGGCTCATACCTGTCTGAATTCTTATTGGAAAAAGGCTACGAGGTGCACGGCATTATCCGCCGTTCCTCGGTCGATTTCCGTGAACGCATCGCCCATCTCGAGGGCAAGCCCCACTTCCACCTCCACTATGCCGACCTGGGCGACTCCATGTCCATCGTGAAGGTGGTGGACAAGGTGCAGCCCGACGAGATTTACAATCTGGCTGCCCAGAGTCACGTGCAGGTGAGCTTCGACTCGCCCGAGTTCACGGCCGATGTGGATGCCACCGGTGTCCTCCGCGTGCTGGAGGCCGTGCGTGCCTGCCATCTGGAGAAGACCTGCCGCATCTATCAGGCCAGCACCTCCGAGCTCTATGGCAAGGTAGAGGAGGTTCCTCAGAACGAGAACACCCCCTTCCATCCCTATAGCCCCTATGCCGTGGCCAAGCTCTACGGCTTCTGGATTGTGAAGGAATACCGCGAGGCATACAATATGTTCTGCTGCAGCGGTATCCTCTTCAACCACGAGAGCGAACGCCGTGGCGAGACCTTTGTCACCCGCAAGATCACCCTCGCCGCCGCCCGCATCAGCCAGGGCCTGCAAGACTGCCTCTACTTGGGCAACATGGACAGCCTCCGCGACTGGGGTTATGCCAAGGACTATGTGGAGTGCATGTGGCTCATCCTACAGAACGACAAGCCCGAGGACTTTGTGATTGCCACCGGTGTGCAGCACTCCGTTCGCGAGTTCACCCAGCTGGCCTTCCGTCACGCAGGCATCGAGCTCAAATTCGAGGGCGAGGGATTAGACGAGGTAGGAATAGTGAAGAGCGTTACCGGTACGCCTCATGCCGCACTTGATGCGGCATCTCCTGAGATTCCGGGTCAAGCCCGGAATGAGGGGTTGGTCGGAAAGACCGTTGTGCGTGTCAGTCCCGATTTCTACCGTCCCACCGACGTGGTCAACCTCTGGGGTGATCCCACGAAGGCCAAGGCCAAATTGGGCTGGAATCCGGCCAAAACCTCGTTTGAGGAGCTGGTGAAGCTGATGGTGGAGCATGATGTGGCGAAAGTCGCCGCAGAAGGCGCTGCCGCGAAAGTGCGCACGAACTTGGCGGAGTACCTCGAAAAAGGTATTGTCAAGTAGCACACAGAAGAGATGTTTTTCTTCGCCTTGCGGCGAAGGAATATGTCACACAGAAATCACAGAAAACACAGAAATTTTTTGCTTCGCAAAAATGACGGACAACGAAATCACATACGAGATAAGAGGCGCGATTTACGACGTGTATAAGGAGCTCGGGCCGGGGCTACTGGAATCGGTTTATGAAGAGGCATTGGTGTTTGAGCTGGAGCAACGAGGTCTGGAAGTGGTGCGCCAAGTTGAGGTGCCCATCAGATACAAAGGCAACGAGCTTAAAACAGCTCTCAGATTGGATGTGATGGTTGAGGACCAAGTGATCATAGAACTGAAGTCAGTGGAAGAAATGAAACCGGTATTTGCCAAACAGCTGCTCACATACCTCAAACTGATGGACAAAAGGGTAGGCATACTGGTCAACTTCAACACAGACGACATTCTTAAGTCAATGAAACGCATAGTCAATTAGCGAGTCCTATGCGTGCGTCAGCCGTTTGCCGTCAGGCAAACACTTTCTGTGATTTCCGTGATTTCTGTGTGAAACAAAAATGAGCGAAGCGAATAAAAATCTGTGAAATCTGTGCTATCTGTGTGACCTAAAAAGCGAAGCGAATAAAAAAGAAGAAATAAATCAGTGTGAAATGAATAAAGAAAGTAAGATTTACGTTGCAGGGCACCGGGGCATGGTGGGAAGCGCCATCGTGCGGGAACTGCAAAGACAGGGTTACACCAACATCGTGACCCGCACCCACAAGGAACTGGACCTCACGCGTCAGGAGGCCGTGGAGAAGTTCTTTGCCGAGGAGCAACCCGAATATGTGTTCCTGGCGGCGGCCAAGGTGGGGGGCATTGTGGCCAACCAGAGCGCACTGGCCGACTTCATGTACGACAACATGATCCTGGAGATGAACGTCATTCATGCCGCATGGCAGAACGGCTGCAAGAAACTCGAGTTTCTGGGCTCCAGCTGTATCTATCCCCGCATGGCTCCGCAGCCCATGCCCGAGAGTTGTCTGCTGACCAGCGAGCTGGAGAAAACCAACGAAGCATACGCCCTGGCCAAAATCAGCGGTCTGAAATACTGTGAGTACCTCAATCGACAGTATGGCACGGATTACATTTCGGTGATGCCGACCAACCTGTATGGTCCGAACGACAACTATCATCCCGAGCACTCGCACGTGCTTCCGGCCCTGATACGCCGTTTTCACGAGGCCAAGGAGGCCGGGTTGGAATCCGTGACCTGCTGGGGCGACGGCAGCCCGTTGCGCGAGTTCCTCTATGTGGACGACCTGGCCAACCTCTGTGTCTTCCTGATGAACCACTACAGCGGCAACGAAACCGTGAATGCCGGCACCGGCAAGGAACTCACCATCAAGGCCCTTACCGAGCTGGTGGCCAAGGTGGTGGGCTACAAAGGCCGCATAGAGTGGGACACCACCCGTCCGAACGGCACCCCGAGGAAGCTGCTGGACGTTTCGAAAGCCGCGAAACTCGGCTGGACCTACAAGACCGAGCTGGAAGACGGCATCCGGCTGAGCTACGAAGACTTCCTGCATAACCCGATGCGCGCAGAACGTTAAGGGCACACGGATAATAAGTCACACAGAAATCACGGAAATCACGGAAATTTTTTTCGCCGCAGGCGAATCTTTCTGTGTTTTCTGTGCTTTCTGTGTGAAATAGAAAGCTGAGCGAAGCGAAGCAAAAATCTGTGTAATCTGTGAAATCTGTGTGAAACAAAAAATGAGCGAAGCGAATAAAAAAAATGACATCAGTGAGAAATAAGAAAGTCTTTGTTTCTGGGTGTTATGATTTGCTGCACAGCGGTCACGTGGAGTTCTTCCGGCAGGCGGCAGCGTATGGCGATTTGTACGTGGGGATCGGCTCTGACGAGACTATCCTGCATTACAAGGGTCATAAGACGTTGTGGAACGAGCAGGACAGGCTTTTCATGGTGAAAAGCATCCGCTATGTGAAAGACGCGTTCATCAATGCCGGCAGCGGCATCATGGACTTCATCCCGACAGTGGATGCGCTGAAGCCCGACATATTGTTGGTCAACGAAGACGGTGACAAGGCGGAGAAACGCCGGTTTTGCAAGGAGCGGGGCATGGAATACATTGTGCTGCAGCGCACGCCCCACGAGGGCTTGGAGGCCCATTCCAGCACCGCTTTGAAAGACCGGATTTGCCGGATACCCACCCGTCTTGATTTGGCCGGCACGTGGATAGACCAGCCTTACGTGAGCTGTTTCGCGCCGGGTTGGGCTATTACTATTTCGCTGGAGCCCACGTTTGAAGTGCGTGAGCGTTGCGGACTGAGCACCAGCACCCGCAACATGATAAAGAAAATATGGCCTGTTCGACTGCCCGACATGGAGCCCGAGACGCTGGCCCGCCTCATGTTCTGCTACGAGAACAATCCGGAGCGCAGCGATGGCATTGTCAGCGGAGCGCAAGACGCCATAGGCATCTGTGTGCCAGGTCTTTGCAGGCACTATTACAACAACGCTTATTGGCCAGAGAAGATAGAGACCTGCTATGACGAAGAGATCCTGAGTTGGCTGGAGGCGCATCTGGTGATGATTCCGATGGAACCCCGCAAGCCCGGATGCAGTGTAGTGGAGGGCAAGGACATTACCGAGGTGAAGGTGAAAGCCCTGGCGAAGGCTGCGGACGATTGCTGGAAGGCCATCATGGCCAAAGACCTCACCGCCTTTGCCCGTGCCTACCGGGACAGCTTCGATGCCCAGACCGCCATGTTCCCGGCCATGATACAGGGCTGTGTGCAGGACTACATTGAGGCGTACAAGGATAAGGTGTTAGCTTGGAAGATGCCCGGCGCTGGAGGCGGTGGGTATCTGGCGTGCGTGGTGGAGGATGCGGAGCAATTTGTCCAAGCGCACGCCGAAGCTATTCGTTTAACCATTCGCCGTTCCGTTTCATAATAATGTCACACAGAAAGCAAGTTTTCTGTGATTTCCGTGATTTCTGTGTGAAACAAAAAAAAGCTGCGAAGCAGCAAAAAGAAAAAATATCAGTGAGAAAATGAAGCTTGTAGAAAAAAAGTATCTTGTGCCGTTTGTGGCGATAACTTCGCTGTTCGCGCTGTGGGGCTTCGCAAATGACATCACCAATCCCATGGTGGCGGCCTTCCAGACGCTGATGGAACTGCCGGCGGCCAAGGCTTCGCTTATACAGTTCGCCTTCTACGGAGGCTACGCCACGATGGCCGTGCCCGCCGCGCTCTTTATTCGCAAGTTCAGCTACAAGAAAGGCATCCTGCTGGGTCTGGCGCTGTATGCCGTGGGCGCGTTTCTCTTCATTCCCGCTGCAGCCCGACAAAGTTTCACCTTTTTTTGCTTCTCGCTCTATATTCTCACCTTCGGTCTGGCCTTCTTGGAAACCACCGCAAGTCCGTTTATCCTGTCGTTGGGGGATAAGGGGAATGCTACACGGAGGCTGAACCTTTCGCAGGCATTCAACCCGATGGGATCGCTGGCCGGCATGGCAGTGGCCTCGATGATAGTGCTGCCAAACCTTCTGAGCGACAAACGCGATGCGGCCGGCAACATCCTCTTCCCGATGCTGAGTGAGGCCAAAAAAGCGGATATCCGTCTGCACGATCTGGCCGTGATTCGCGACCCATACGTGGCGCTTGGGGTTGTGGTGTTGGTGATGTTTGTCATTATAGCGTTGTTGGTGAGGGTGCCGGCAGCCGCCGACGGTCAGGAGCCGATAACCAACGTGAGAAGCATCCTCAAACGCCTGTGGCACAACCGTGTTTACCGCGAAGGGGTTGTGGCGCAGGTGTTCTATGTTGCCGCGCAAATCATGGTTTGGACCTTCATCATCCAGTATGCGGACAATCTCGGCATCAGCAAAGCCACGGCGCAAAACTACAATATTGTGGCGATGTGCCTGTTCCTGTGCGGGCGTTTTCTCTCCACATGGCTGATGAAATACACCGATGGCCGCCGGCTGCTCACCATTTTCGGCATCTGTGCCGCCCTATGTTCGTTGGGTGCCGTGTTGATTGTCGGCAAAGCGGGGCTGTGGTGTCTGGTGGGCATCAGTCTGTTTATGAGTCTGATGTTCCCGACCATCTATGGAACGGCATTGGAAAACGTTTCTTTGGGCGATGCCTCTCTGGGGGCCGCTTTTTTGGTGATGGCCATCGTGGGCGGTGCCTTGATGCCCCCGCTGCAAGGCATGATTATCGACCGCGGCACCATAATGGGGCATCCCGCGGTGAACATCAGCTACTGTCTACCGCTGCTCTGCTTCATCGTGGTCGCCATCTACGGCCTCAGAGCACGCAGAAAAGTATAATTAATGTCACACAGAACCGACGCACGAGCGAATGCAGAGCCAAGCTTGCTTGAGCTATGCTGAGCGAGAAGGAGGAAGGCGAAGCTAAAGCACAGAAAACACAGAAATTTTTTATTCGCCGTAGGCGAATCTTTCTGTGATATCCGTGATTTCTGTGTGAAACAAAAGCTGAGCGAAGCGAAGCAAAAATCTGTGTAATCTGTGAAATCTGTGTGACCTAAATAATGAGCGAAGCGAATAAAAAACAAATTTTCAGTGTGAAATGAAAAGATACTGCCAGTGTTTAACCCTCGTTGACGACGAGCAAATGATATCGAAATATGTAGAAGCCCACGCCCACGTGTGGCCCGAGATCATCGAAGGCCAGCGCGAAGTCGGCATTTTGGACATGCAGATCTACCGCCGCGGCCGTTCGCTTTTCATGATTATGGACACGGTGGACGACTTCGACTTCGGGAGGGACATGGCGCGCCTGGCCACCTTGCCTCGGCAAGCCGAGTGGGAGGCATACGTCAGCCGGTTCCAG
>Ga0247610_10003526_pt1 | contig 17112 bp, 17 predicted proteins | sample 174DNAGHGhighgp2_FD_193483 | JGI IMG/M metagenome (GOLD analysis project Ga0247610, IMG submission 193483) | Sheep rumen microbial communities from Palmerston North, Manawatu-Wanganui, New Zealand - 1742 DNA GHGhigh gp2 | ecosystem: Host-associated > Mammals > Digestive system > Stomach > Rumen... | reverse complement strand
AAGAACTCTGTACTCGTAGTTCGTCCTGCCGATGCCGAAGAGACCACCGTCTGCTGGCGTATGGCTATGGAGAATATCGACACTCCGACCGCTCTGATCTTCTCTCGTCAGAATATCGAGATGCTGCCTGAGGGCAACGATTACAGTCAGGCTACTAAGGGTGCTTACGTTGTGGCTGGTTCTGATGAGAACTACGACGTGATCCTGCTGGCTTCAGGTTCTGAGGTTTCTACACTGGAGGCTGGTGCCAAGCTGTTGGCTGCCGATGGCATCAAGACGCGCGTGGTGAGCGTACCTTCTGAGGGTCTGTTCCGCAGTCAGTCGAAGGAGTATCAGCAGAGCGTGCTGCCTGCAGGCAAGAAGAAGTTCGGTCTGACCGCTGGTCTGCCTGTGAACCTCGAAGGTCTGGTTGGTGCCGACGGTACCGTATGGGGTCTCGAGAGCTTCGGTTTCTCTGCTCCTTACAAGGTGCTCGACGAGAAGCTCGGCTTCACTGGCCAGAATGTTTACGAACAGGTAAAGAAACTGCTTGCATAATATGGAAGTAAAGACAGTTGGTGTAGCCTGTGATCACGCAGGCTACCCTTTAAAGAAGTTCGTTCTCCAGTATTTGGAGGAGAAGGGCTACCCCTATAAGGATTACGGTACGTGGAGCGATGCCTCAGTAGACTATCCCGATTTCGGTCATGCATTGGCTAAGGGTATCGAGAGCGGTGAGGTATATCCTGGTATCGCTATCTGCGGTTCAGGCGAAGGCATCAGCATCACGCTCAACAAGCATCAGCAGGTGCGTGCCGGTCTGTGCTGGATTCCTGAGATAGCCCATCTGATTCGTCAGCACAACGATGCCAATGTGCTCGTGATGCCCGGACGTTTCATCGACAACAATATGGCCCGTAAGATTATGGACGAGTTCTTTACCGCCACCTTCGAAGGCGGACGGCATCAAAAGAGAGTTGATAAGATTCCTTGTAAATAAAGTAAATCCCTGGTGTTTGCCAGGGATTTATTTTTTATTGTACCTCGAAGTTCCTTACCCAATCCTTGAGTTCAATGACGGCATCGGCATGCTCCGGATAGTAGCGCAGGATGACGGTCACCTGTCGCAAGGAGTCGGAATCGATCACCTTGCCATAATATTCCCACTTGTCGTCCTGACCTTCGTGGATGCTGTAGTCCTCGCCTACTTCCAGCAGTTCTGCGCCCATGCCCATCATCCGCTGACCTGAGCTGCGCATCATCCCACTGAGCGAGTCGACCACAACGGATATCGACACATCGTCCATCATGAAGAGCTCCTGCATGCCCACCTCTTCAGGCAAATCCTGATGAACGAGGTATGAGGGATAATTAATCTGCATCCCCAGACGGTCGCTATAATACTTCAACAACGTATAGTTGCCCATGCGAATCGAAACACTGTCGGCACTCGTCAGCTCACTGACATAACTCTGGGGCTGTCTGCGACTGCTGCATCCGCCCAACACCAATAAGGCGACGACGGCTAAAATCAAAAATCTGCTATACTTCATACAAAAAACGCTGATTTCAGCCACAAAGGTACAAAAAAGGGGGCAAATAATTATCAAAAATCATAAAATTCAAAAAAAAATGGGGAAATATTTTTGTAATCGGCTGAAAATTAGTAACTTTGCAGTCCAAAATCGAGAAAAAGCAGATATTCACATTATTAATATATAGAAGAAAAGAAAATGACTAAGGCAGAAATCATCAACAAAATTGCTGAAGAGACAGGCATTGCCAAGAAAGATGTGGCCGCTACCGTTGAGGCCTTTATGGAAGAAATCCGCGTAAGCCTGGCGGATAACAAGGAGAACGTATACCTGCGTGGATTCGGTACCTTTACCGTGAAGCATCGTGCAGCCAAGACCGCCCGTAATATCTCCAAGAACACGACACTGGTGATCGACGCACACGACTTCCCCGCATTCAAGCCCTCTAAGAGCTTCATTGAGAAGATGCTGAAATAAAAAAGATCTGAATTTTAACAATAAAAACATTTAAGTATTATGCCAAACGGAAAAAAGAAGAAGGGCCACAAGATGGCTACTCACAAGCGTAAGAAGAGACTGCGCAAGAACCGTCATAAGAGCAAGTAATCACTGATTACTGCCCGCGACGGCCAGACGTAGCAAAAGAAATGAAAGGAGTGTGCCTGCATATCCGAAAAGGATGGCGACACACCCTTTTGAGTTGAAACCCACTATCAAGACAAGCAAAAAGACAATGACAAGTGAAGTGATCATTGATGTGCAACCGAAGGAGATCTCGATCGCACTGCTCGAAGACAAGACACTGGTGGAATACCAGAAGGAGCAGCGGTCGGCATCGTTCTCCGTGGGCAACATCTACGTGGCAAAGGTGAAGAAGCTGATGCCCGGACTGAACGCCTGCTTTGTGGATGTCGGTGCAGAGCGCGTCGCGTTCCTGCATTATCTTGACCTGGGGGCTCAATTCTGCTCTTATGAAAAATACCTGAAACAGGTAGTCAGCGACCGCAAGAAACTCTACCCTATCCAGAAAGCCACCATCCAGCCGACACTGCCTAAAGACGGCAGCATCGCCAATGCGCTGAAGGTGGGACAAGAGATCATGGTACAGATCGTCAAGGAACCGATCAACACGAAGGGTCCCCGTCTGACATGCGAGCTCAGCTTTGCAGGACGGTATCTCGTGCTGATGCCCTTTGATAACACTGTATCCGTATCGACCAAGATCAAGAAAGGTGAAGAAAGGAGTCGTCTGAAGCAACTCATCCAGAGTATCAAACCCAAGAACTTCGGCGTGATTGTACGTACGGTGGCCGAAGGCAAAAGGGCCGCAGAACTGGATGCAGAGTTGAAAATCCTACTCAAACGCTGGGAGGACGCAATTACGAAGGTACAGAAGACCGTAGAAAGGCCTGTACTCTGCTTTGAGGAACAAAGCCGCGCCGTCGCCTTGCTGCGCGACTTGTTCAATCCCACCTACGACAGCATTCAAGTGAACGACTTAGACATCAGCGAACAGATCCGCGACTATGTCGGCATGATTGCTCCAGAGAAGAAGGACATCGTGAAACTGTATAAAGGTCAGGTGCCCATCTTCGACAATTACAATGTCACCAAGCAGCTAAAGTCAGGATTTGGACGAACCGTCAATTACCAGCATGGAGCCTATCTGATCATCGAGCATACGGAGGCTATGCATGTGGTGGATGTGAACAGCGGTACGCGTGTAAAGAAGGAAAACGGCCAGGAAGCCAACGCATTAGAGACAAACCTCGGTGCTGCCGACGAGCTGGCCCGTCAGTTGAGACTTCGCGACATGGGAGGTATCATCGTGGTGGATTTCGTGGACATGAAACTGGCGGAAGACCGTCAGATCCTCTATGAGCGCATGTGTAAGAACATGCAAAAGGACCGTGCCCGCCACAATATCCTGCCGCTGTCGAAGTTCGGACTGATGCAGATTACCCGTCAGCGTGTCCGTCCCGCAATGGACGTGAACGTGGAGGAGGAATGCCCCACTTGTCACGGCTCGGGAAAAATCAAGTCGAGCATCCTGTTTACAGACCAGTTAGAGAGCAAAATTGACACGATGGTCAATAAAATCGGCATTAAGAAGTTCTATTTGCACGTACACCCCTATGTGGCGGCCTATATCAACAAAGGCGTCTTCAGCCTGAAGACACAATGGCAGCTGAAATACGGATTGGGCGTGCATATCGTTCCCTCACAGAAACTGGCATTCCTGCAATATGAGTTCTATGACGCTAAACAGCAGTTCATCGATATGCAGGAAGAGATTGAATCAACATTACAGTAGTAATCCCCTAACATCTATGCTGACACTGAAAATTCTGTTCTGGGTTTGCCTGTTTATCGTATTCTACACTTATCTCGGATACGGTATACTGCTTTTCCTGATCATCCGTCTGAAAAGACTGGTGAAGGGAAAGCCTCAAGCACCGGCCATGCCCACAGACGATGAGCTGCCAACGATGACGCTCATGATCTGTGCCTATAACGAACAGGACATTGTGGCAGAGAAGATACAAAACACCCGCGCCCTGGACTATCCAAAGGATAAGTTCAGGGTGATGTGGGTTACCGACGGTACCACCGATAATACCAATGAACTGTTGAAGGCCTATCCGGAAGTTGACGTCGTGTTCAGTCCTGAGCGCAAGGGCAAGACCGCTGCCCTGAAGCACGGCCTCAGCGAGGTAAAGACAGAAATCGTGGCCTTTACCGATGCCAACACGATGATCAACAGCGGTGCCATGCGCGAAATAGCCAGACAATTCAAGGATAAAACGGTGGGCTGTGTGAGTGGCGAGAAGCGTGTGGCTTCAAGACACGGTGAGATGGCAGCTGAAGGCGAAGGCCTCTACTGGCGCTATGAGAGCACGCTGAAGAAATGGGACAGCGAGCTCTATTCGACCATGGGTGCCGCTGGCGAATTGTATGCCATCCGTCCGGAACTCTGTCGCGAGGTACCTGACAACGCCCTCCTTGACGATTTCATGATGTCGATGCTCATCGTCGACGAAGGCCGTCGTATCGCCTACGCCCCAGAAGCCTATGCCCTCGAATACGGCTCTGCCAATCTGGCCGAGGAATCGAAGCGCAAACGGCGCATCGCAGCTGGTGGTCTGCAGAGTATCTGGTGGCTTCGTCAAATGCTCAACCCCCTGAGTCAGCCATTGGTGACCTTCCAATACATCAGCCATCGCGTGCTCCGCTGGAGCATCACCCCTATTGCACTGGTGATCCTGGCTATCGTCAACATCCTGCTGGTATGGGCGGGTGCAGGCCTTGTCTATACGATCTTCCTGGCACTCCAGGCTGCCTTCTATCTGGCAGCACTGCTGGGATGGGTACTCAGCAAATACGGACATCGCAACAAACTGCTTTATACCGCCTACTATTTCCTGTTTATGAACCTGAATGTGTTCCAGGGAATGGCTTATCTGAAAAGCCACTCACATAGTGGCGCATGGGAAAAAGCTAAAAGAAGTTGAATTTTTCCCCGTTTTATTTGTCTGTTTGAAAATAAATGATTAACTTTGTACCCAAATAAGGTTCACTGAGAACGTAATTATTGGCTAGAAAGAGAATGGGACAAGACGAAAGAGACATTCTATTAGCGAAACTTGCTGATGCATCCCGGAAAGTAAGGCTCTTGTCTGAGCAGCTGGAGATTGCAAACAAAAAGCTGAAGGAATACGAAGAGAAAGCTCTGAAGGCTGAAAAGGCCAGTCAGATGAAATCTCTCTTCCTTGCCAACATGAGCCATGAAATCCGTACCCCTCTGAACGCTATTGAGGGTTTCTCGCGTGTGATTGCTGAGACGGACTCCGATGAGGAACGCATGAAGTACTATCAGATTATTGAGAGTAACAACCAGCGCCTGACAAGTCTGATCAATGAAATTCTCGACCTCTCCAGAGTGGAATCGGGTGAAATCCAGATCAAGAAGGAAGATACGGATATCAACCAGATGTGTGAGAATATCAAGCAGCTGTTTAAGTTCCGTTGTCCGGACTCCGTGAAGCTGGAGTTCAAGAAACCGTTGATGACCGCCACGATGAAGACTGACGCCAACCGTCTTATCCAGGTGCTCTCCAATCTCATCAGCAATGCCCTGAAGCATACCTCGATGGGCAGTATCACCTATGGTTTCAACATCATCAAAGAGATGAAGGAGGTTGAATTCTTCGTGAAGGATACCGGCTCAGGCATCCCACCGGAATTCATCGACAACATCTTTAATACCTATGCCTCGCAGGATGCAGAGCAACAGAAAGGCTATGGCCTTGGTCTGGCACTCTGTAAGATTATCGTCGAGAAGCTGGGTGGTACCATCCGCGTGGAGTCAACCGTCAACGTCGGTTCCACCTTTACGTTCGTACTCCCCTTCGAGGGTACCGTGGGAGGCATCAATCAGGAGCGCACCACGACGACGACCAATGTGCGTACCATCCGTGTGAGCGCCCGTCCTGATGAAATGAACCAGAAGACGATTCTTGTGGCTGAGGACGAAGACAGCAACTACGAGTTGGTGAAGATCGTGCTCCAGAAACGATACAGACTGATACGTGCTCATAATGGTATCGAGGCTGTCAACCTGAATGAGGACGAGCACCCAGACCTGATTCTGATGGACATTCGCATGCCGGAGATGAACGGTCTCGACGCCACACGAATCATCAAGGAAATCAACCAGAGCACCCCCGTTATCGCCCTCAGCGCCTATGCCTTCGACGAGAATATCCGTGAGGCCAAGATGGCTGGGTGTGACGAGTTCATGGCCAAACCCTTCAGGGTTGAGAATCTCATCGAGATGGTCAAGAAATACCTCGATGAAGACTAACATCTATCCGAATCAATCATAAAAATACATATATGGGTAAACTTGCAGTTCAGAAGTATTTCTCATTCATGATACTCATCATCACCTTAATGATGATGGTTTTTACAATTGCAGGCCTGTACGGAGGCGATGCCTATCCATCAGGTAATATGGCACGCGCCCTGCTTGTCTATGTACTCCCCTTGCTGATAGCCGGTAACGTGATCCTGCTGATATACTGGCTGATCCTGAGACGCTGGCACTGGGCACTGATACCATTCATCACGCTGCTCTGCTGTATTCCATATATCGGAACACTCTATCAGTTTGGCGGTGTTGATGAGAATGCTGACAAACAGCCTGGTCTGAAGATTGCCACCTACAACGTAGCGGGCTTCGGTAAGCAGGCCTCAGGCTTTATCGCACAGGACGTCCTCGCGGAAATGAAGAAGCAGAAAGTGGATGTCTTCTGTATTCAGGAGTATAATGACCACAGTGGTGACCAAAAGAACTCTGACAGTTATAAGGAATATTTCCCCTATATGGCATACGGTATCAACGGCCACTACGCCATCTATAGCCGCTACCCCATTAAGGACAGTGCTCCCATCGAGTTCCCTGCTAGCGCCAACAGTGCAATGTGGGTAGACATTGATGTCAACGGCCAGTTATTCCGCGTCTACAATGTGCATCTGGAGACCGCTGGTGCCCACCACGTATATTACCGCGCAAACAAGATGGAGGAAGACGGCTATAATGTTCAAGGAAACCGCCTGATGGAGGCTATCTACGGCTCCTATACCGTTGGTATGATCAAGCGAGCCGGACAGGCAAACATCCTCGCCATGCACATCCGCGACTGTGATTACCCCGTCATCCTGGCAGGCGACTGCGTCGATGTCCCCTACTCTTACGTGTACAACACACTGAAGGGTGAATTAACTGATGGTTTCAAGGAATGCGGAAGCGGCTGGATGCACACCCTGCGTGGTAAGACGCCATTGAGAATCGACTACATCTTCCACGACAAGAACTACGAGGGTCTGTCTTATTACATGAAGGAACTCAGTTATTCAGACCACTATCCGGTGTTTATGAAGATAGCACTTAAGAAAGAATAAAAAAGATGCCCGGCCTTGAAGGTCGGGCATTTGTTTTGAATCACACAATCTTAAACCGCACGCGGAAAGAATGTGCCTGCTCATCCCAGTTAGTGCCAAGCATTTCGAAACGGCCTATCTGAGAGGTGCTGCGTACATGACGGCCAATACAGGGGCAGACATCATAATCGCCAATACGGACAAGTCGGATTGTATCGGAGACATCCTCTGGCAGACGATCAGCAGAAACCTCCTCAGGGAGATTGTCACGGGTGACAAACTCAAAGGTTACTGGCAGATCCTCGTCTATCAGTTCATTCATCCGACGCTCTATCTCCTTCTCATCCTGACGAGAAGGCTTATGATCAAGATAAAAGCTCATCTTGCTCTTCTTCCGCTCGATATGCGCATTGTATGACCGCTCGCAACCAAACAGCCGGATCATCGTCTGGTTCAGCAGATGCTCCGCCGTATGCGCTGGCGGGAACTCCTCCTTGTTGTGGTCATTAAGAATGAGATCCATATACTTATGCTTTAAACTTCAACACGATGGCACTACAGCCCTCGACATAGACTGCGACAGAGGCATCACGCTTGAGGGAAAGTTTCTGTTTCCCACCAGAAAGCAGATCAGTGGCCTGTACATTCTTCTCTTTCAGATGGAGGAAATCGAAGGCATGGCCAGGAATCGTGATGCTTATCGTCTGATTGGACTCTGTGAAGTTGGCCACCACTAACAACACCTCTGCTCCAGCCTTACGGATAAAGGCATATTCATGGTTATACTGGCCATTGACATACATCAGATCGAAACAAACGCCATCGGTAACAGCCTTCTCGTTAGCTGCAATGTTGATTATCTTGTCATAGATGGTCTTCAGCTGCTTCTCCTGAGCGGTCAACTTACGCTGGGCAGCACGTACGATGGTGTCCACGCTCCAATAATCGAAGATGGTGGTACGTCCATCGTTGCCACTGAAACCTTCCTTGTCCATACCGCGCTCGCCATACTCCTGTCCGAAGTAGACCATCAGCGGATTCTGCTGCAACAGAGCCGAGACCACTAATCCAGGAACACCCTTGCGGGCATCACCTGCAAAGAAGCTGCTGGCAATACGCTGCTCGTCGTGGTTCTCAAGGAAATAAAGCATGTGGTCGCGAATGTCATCAGTAGCTTGCCAGGCGCCTGTGATGGCGTGCGTGCTCTGATTGCCTCGCATCACCTCACGGAGCGTATCGTACATGCCCACCTTATCGTAAAGATAGTCGAAACCCGCTGCCAGATAGTTACGATACTCGGCAGGATTATACACCTCGCCAACAAATATCATCTGCGGATAAGCATACTTTACCTTATCTGTAGCCCACTGCCAGAAAGCGGCAGGCACCATCTCCGCCATATCACAGCGGAAACCGTCGATGCCTTTCTTTGCCCAGAAGAGCAGGATATCAGTCATCTTGCTCCACGTATCGGGGATGGGATTGAAATGGCCTACACGACCAGCATAGTAGTCGAGGCCATAGTTCAGTTTCACAGTCTCATACCAATCGTTTGAGCCTGGCGCATTATGGAAGCAATCGTTTCCCGTGGCCTTGGCTGGTTCCTCGATATAGGGTTCCTGTTCGCCATGATACAAGTCGAAATAAGGCGTAAAGCGCTGACCAGGACAATAATAGAAATTGTTCTGAGGATCGAAGCCATTTTGTGGATTATCCGTCTCGCCTAAGTCCTTCACACCCGCAGGCTTGCAGATGCTATGATACTGACGGGCCACATGATTAGGCACGAAATCAATGATCACTTTCATGCCAGCCTTGTGGGTACGTTCTATCAGCTGTTCAAACTCCTGCATACGCTGATCGACATCGGTAGCCAGATCGGGATCGACGTCATAGTAATCAGTGATAGCATAGGGAGAGCCGGCCTTACCCTTGACGATGGCAGGATGATTCTTAGGAATACCATAGGCTGTATAGTCGGTCTGGGTAGCATGACGGATGATACCCGTATACCAGATATGGCTCACGCCCATCTCCCTGATTTTCTTCAGGGTGCTGGGCGTGAAGTCGTTCATCTTTCCACAACCGTTCTCGGCTATCGAACCATTCTCCTGACGAGTGGTATTGCGATTGCCATAAAGACGCGTGAAAATCTGATAAATAATGATCTTATTCGATGCCATGAGCCGATACTTCTTTGTTGATCTTTACAATCATACCTTGTAGGGCCTTGCCAGGTCCGCACTCAGTGAAGTCGTCAGCACCATCAGCAATCATATTCTGAACACTCTGTGTCCAACGTACAGAACTTGTCAGCTGGGCAATGAGGTTTGCCTTGATCTCTGCAGGATCGGTGTGAGGCTTGGCATCCACATTCTGATAGACAGGGCACTTAGGTGCCTTGATCTCTGTCTGCTCGATAGCAGCCTGAAGCTCATCCTTGGCAGGCTGCATCAACGGAGAGTGGAAAGCACCACCTACCTTCAGCACCAATGCACGCTTGGCACCTGCAGCTTTCAGCTGCTCGCAAGCCTCCTCGATAGCCTCTACATTACCAGAGATAACCAGCTGTCCAGGACAATTATAGTTTGCAGGCACGACGACACCCTTACCCAACTTGCTGACCTCAGCGCAGACCTCCTCTACCTTCTCATCGGGCAGAGCGATGATGGCTGCCATCGTCGAGGGCTGAGCCTCGCAAGCCTTCTGCATGGCCATTGCACGGGCATATACCAGCTTCAGACCATCCTCGAAACTCAGTGCACCAGCTGCTGTCAGCGCAGAGAACTCACCCAAAGAGTGACCAGCAGTCATCTTCGGATCGAAGGCCTCACCCATGCAAAGGGCAGAAATCACGCTGTGGAGGAATACAGCAGGCTGAGTGACCTTGGTCTGCTTCAGTTCCTCGTCAGTACCCTCAAACATAATATCTGTGATACGGTAGCCAAGAATATCGTTGGCCTTCTCAAAAAGTTCTTTTGCCAAGGGGTTGTTTTCATAAAGATCCTTACCCATTCCTACAAACTGTGCTCCCTGTCCGGGAAAAACAAATGCTTTCATTTTCTTTTTACCTTATTGATTGATATTATTCACTATTTACTAATTACCGATCACTTTTCCATCCTTTCGGTGTGCAAAATTACTGCTTTTTTCTGAAAGTTGACCCATAAAAGATATTTTTTTCGCGAAAGAGGGCTGAATATCGGAATTTTGGTGTAATTTTGCACTTGAGAAAGAGTCGAGACTGAAGAAATGAAGTTAATCGTAATGACAAGACCCACGTTTTTCGTGGAAGAAGACAAGATTCTTACCAACCTCTTTGAGGAGGGTATGGACAGTCTGCATTTGCACAAACCGGGCTCTTCACCAATGTACTCCGAGCGGTTGCTAACCCTCCTTGGGGAAGACATTGCCAGCAAGACGACTGTCCACAACCATTTCTACCTGAAAGAGGAATACCGGCTGCATGGCATACATATCGACGATGCCTATACTGAGCCGCCTTCAGGCTACAAGGGAAATATCAGTCGTACCTGTCATGCCATCTCAGAACTCAAGGATGCCAAGAAGCACTCCAACTACGTGTTCCTGCACCCCATCTTCGACAGCCAGACTATCAAGGAGGAGAAGTCGGGCTTCACGATGGAAGAATTGCAGGAAGCTTCCCGTCAGGGACTGATTGACAAGAAAGTGTATGCCCTCGGTGGCATGAACCTCGGCAACATCAAGGTGGCACGCGACCTTGGATTCGGCGGTGTGGTGATCTGCGGTGACCTCTGGAACCGTTTTGATATCCATAATGAGCTTGACTACAAGGAACTGCTACAGCACTTCGAGCGATTAAAGAAAGCGATAGACTAATAAAACATATAATCAGAAAAATGATCAATACAAACTCTTACATGGTTTTCTCCGGTACCGCCACGAGGTACCTTGCAGAAAAGATCTGCCAAAGTCTGGGCTGCCCTTTAGGACAACTGCAAATCACCAAGTTCTCTGATGGCGAGTTTGCCGTCAGCTACGAGGAAAGTATCCGTGGCCGTGACATCTTCCTGGTGCAGAGTACCTTCCCCAACAGCGATAACCTCATGGAGTTGCTGCTGATGATCGATGCTGCCAAGAGAGCTTCTGCTCGCACCATCAATGCCGTTATCCCCTATTTCGGCTGGGCCCGTCAAGACCGTAAGGACAAACCACGTGTCAGCATTGGTGCCAAGCTCGTGGCCGACCTGCTCAGTGTGGCAGGCGTGAACCGTGTGATTACGATGGACCTGCACGCTGATCAGATTCAGGGATTCTTCAATGTGCCCGTTGACCATCTCTATGGTTCAAGCGTCATCCTGCCCTATCTGCAGAGTCTGAAGCTTGAAGATCTCGTGATCGCTTCACCCGATGTGGGCGGCTCCAAGCGTGCGAACACCTATGCCAAGTTCCTAGGCTGTCCGCTCGTCCTCTGCAACAAGACACGCGCCCGTGCCAATGTCGTGGAGTCGATGCAGATTATTGGTGAGGTAGAAGGTAAGAATGTAGTGATCGTCGACGATATGGTGGATACCGCTGGTACCATCACCAAGGCAGCAGACCTGATGAAGGAAAATGGCGCCAAGACCGTACGTGCCTGTGCCAGCCATTGTGTAATGAGTGGTCCTGCCAGTGAGCGTGTTCAGGCTTCCGCCCTCGAGGAGATTGTATTTACAGACTCCATCCCCTATGCCAATCGCTGTGCCAAGGTGAAGCAGCTCTCTGTGGCCGACACTTTTGCTGAGGCCATCCATCGTGTCATTAACAATATGAGTATCAGTGACCTGTATCTTATTTAGTGAATAGTGAATAGTGAATAGTGAATAGTGAATAGTGATTAGTGAATAGTATTATGAAACAGACTGGTTGGAAAAAACGGTTGTGGGGCATTTTGCTGCTGATACTATTCACTATTCACTGTTCACTATTCATTTCTTGCGACAGCAAGGTTCAGCAGGCGCGGGAGTGGCAGGCTCTGAACGACACCATCCGGGAATGTAGTCAGAAAATCCAGAACATCGTCAACGTCATTCACCAAAACCCATATACCACCGAAGAAGCACAAAAAAGCCTGCTTCACGACATCGACAGCATCGAGCAACGCATGAAACAGGCTATTCGGAATTGCGAGGAGCGCAACAAAGACAACGATCTCGGAAAATATATCCGCGAGAACTATTCAGAACAATAACTTTTATTTTGTAAGTTCAAAGCCTACACGGGCACCGTCGGCACTCTTAGCGAGCTTGCTGACTGCCTGAACAGCTGCAGTGTTGCTGACCTTACCCTCTTTCTGAAGAAGGTTGGCCATCTGCTTGGAGTCAAACATCAGACCCATTCCTTTCTCGGTCTTCGTTACGTTGCCCTTAATGGTCTCGGTAGCTGTCTTGAGTGCAATTTCACCATTCTGAGAGTTATAAGTATAGGTTCCGCTGAATGGGATGCCATTCACCTTAGCCGAGAACTTGTTGCCATCAAGGAATGAGAAAGAAGTGTTGTTACGGTTGATACCGATGTTGTTGTAGTTACTTGCCAGCGACGAAGACATGTTGGCAATTGTAGCAGAACCTCCAGCCCTTGTCAGAGCCTGCTGGGTTGTAAAGGCAGCACTTGGCGCATTGTAGTTCCAACTACCAAGAATGCCCGACTGATCATAGGTCATTCCCCCTAACAATACCTGGCCCAAAACAGCACCAAGCACATTACCCCAGACATTGCCGTTTGAATTAGTGGAAGATGTCGTTCCAAGTCCGTTTGTCATGCAGCTCGACAACATCAGTGCCACAGCTGCCAGAAGTGTCAAATAAGTTTTCTTCATAATGCTATAGAGATTAAATAGTAGATAATAATGATTTCGGGACAAAGTTAAGGTAAAAATCTTAAATAACAAAAAAATAGCCTCCTAATTTTCATCAGGAGGCTATATTTAAAGTCACAGAAGCGTGATTAAGCGTTGGAAAGGGGGAGTTCCAGCCACTTCACGTAACAGAAGTCCTGACGGTGAGGCAGGTTCTTGTTCTTCGGATACATGCGGACGGCACTCTTGTACTGACCAGCCTGCTTGGGTGAATGCACCACCTCGAAGGTATAGTTGTTACCATCGTGGCCCACCATCTTCAGCGGCTCGATAGAGAACACGTGATCCTCGCCATTCTCATCGGTGTAGACATTGACCTTCTCCAATGCCACAGCATCGTCGAGGCCCTGCTCGTTGATGACAAAGCGCAAGGTGTAGTTCTCACCAGTGAGATGCAGACCATTAGAAGGTGCTGTAGACTCTGCACTGACCACACAGATGGCATCCCAACGCTCAGCAACGGTCTCCTTCCACTGGGCAATCTCCTTAGCCAGACGGTTATCGTCCTTAGAGAGAGCCTTGAAGCGCTTGGCTTCCTTCTCGTAGAACTTAGAATAGTAGTCGTCAAGCTGACGCTTCATGGTGTAGTGAGGTGCAATCGTAGCAATCGAGTTCTTGATGACCTTGATCCAACCCTTAGAGAGACCCTTCTTATCCTTGTCATAATACAAGGGAACAATCTCGTTCTCGAGCAGGTTGTAGATGGTAGCGGCATCGAGCTGATCCTGATAGCCCTGATTCTGATAGGTGCGCTTCTCGGTGAGTGCCCATCCGGCACCCTCGCGATAGCCCTCTAACCACCAGCCATCCTTCACGCTGAGGTTGACAACACCGTTCATCTCGGCCTTCTCGCCTGATGTACCAGAAGCCTCGAGAGGACGTGTCGGTGTGTTCATCCAGATATCAACACCTGATACCAGACGACGAGCCAGCAGGAAGTCGTAGTCCTCGAGGAAGATAACCTTACCCACGAACTCAGGACGCTGCGAGATCTCGAAGATACGTTTGATCAGGCCCTGACCAGCACCATCGGCGGGGTGAGCCTTACCTGCGAAGAGGAAGACCACAGGACGCTCAGGATTGTTGACAATCTTGCTGAGACGATCGAGGTCGGTGAACAGCAGGTGAGCACGCTTGTAAGTAGCAAAACGACGGCAGAAGCCAATCACCAGTGCATCGGGATTGAACTTGTTCATCAGGTTGACCACGCGTGAGGGATCACCCTGATTCTTCAGCCAGGTCTCGCGGAACTGCTCCTTGATATACTCGAAGAGCTTCTTCTTCAAAGCCATACGGGTAGCCCAGATCTCCTCATCGGGACAATTGTAGATGCCGTGCCAGATTTCCTCGTTAGACTGGTCGCTCAGGTGCTTCGGATCGAAGTACTTGGCATAGACCTTCAGCCACTCAGCAGCACACCAGGTGGGGAAGTGAACACCATTGGTGACATAGCCCACGTGGTTCTCCTCGGGATAATAACCGCTCCAGATGGGGGCGAACATCTTCTGGCTCACCCAGCCGTGAAGCATCGACACACCATTCACCTCCTGACATGTGTTGCAGGCAAAGGTTGACATACAGAACTTCTCCTCGTGGTTGTTAGGATTGATACGACCCATACCGATGAACTCGTCCCAGGAGATACCGAGCTTCTGAGGATAGCCACCCATGTACTTACCAAACAGGCCCTCGTCGAAGTAGTCGTGACCAGCGGGCACAGGAGTATGAACGGTATAAAGACCACTGGCACGTACCAGCTCAAGAGCCTGGTTGAATGTCAGACCGTCTTCCTCAATATAGTCGCACAGACGCTGCAGGTTGCAGAGGGCAGCATGACCCTCATTGCAGTGATAGATATCCTTCTTGATACCCAACTTCTTCAGCAGCAACATACCACCGATACCCAGCAGGATCTCCTGCTTCAGACGGTTCTCCCAGTCGCCACCATAGAGGGCGTGGGTGATGGGCTTGTCGAAATCAGAGTTCATCTCGTTGTCGGTGTCGAGCAGATAGAGCTTCACACGACCCACGTTCACACGCCATACATAGGCATGAACCTGATAGTTGGTATAGGGCACATCAACAACCATAGGATTACCATCGCTGTCAAGCTGACGCTCGATGGGCAGTGAACCGAAGTTCTGAGTCTCGTAGTTGGCGATCTGCTGACCATCCATCGAGAGGCTCTGTGTGAAATAGCCGAAACGATAGAGGAAACCGACGGCACACATATCAACGTTAGAGTCAGAAGCCTCTTTCACATAGTCACCAGCGAGCATACCCAGGCCACCAGAATAGATCTTCAGGGCAGAGTGGATACCATACTCCATGCAGAAGTAGGCCACTGAGGGACGCTTGGAGTCGGGCTTCACGTCCATGTACTTACGGAACGAATCATAAACGTTCTTCACGCGCTTCATCAGGGCCTTGTCCTTCAGAATTTCTTCCTTACGGGCAAAACTGAGACGCTCAAGCAGCATCACGGGGTTATGCTTTACATCATGATAAAGCTCAGGGTCAAGGTCACGGAACAAGTCGCGTGCCTCGTAGTTCCATACCCACCACATATTGTGGGCAATCTCGTCCAAACACTTCAGCTGCTCTGGCAGAGTGGCCTTAACGGTCAGAATCTTCCAAGAAGGAGCATTTGTGTAATCTGCTTTAATTTTCATAATCTCTTGAATTAATTATATCAGTCTTTTAAGTTCTTTTTTCTCTCTTCTGCCTTGCGGAGGGCGATGTCATAAGCCTCTTCATAGTACTTGATGAACTCACGCCACAATGCCTTCTTCGACAATTCACTCGCATGCTTGCGGGCCTCATCCACCTGTTTCTTCGTGAAGGCAGAGAACTCAGCCACAGTGTCCTTGATATAGTCGGCCACCTCAGAATAGTTATAATCTGTACGATGAATCACCTTCACACCATCCTGAATCTCCCCGTACCTGCCAAATACTGAATTAGCCCAGAGACCAAAACCTGCCAGATCGGTGGTGATACAAGGCACTTTAAAAGCCACAGCCTCCAACGGGGTATAGCCCCAAGGCTCATAATAAGATGGATAGATGCAGAGGTCATTGCCAAGCACAATATCGTAGTAAGTCATGTTCAGGATACCGTCTTTTCCATCCAGATAGCAAGGCAGGAAGATGACCTTCACATGATCGTCCTTACGATTGTGCATATCGAAATACTTCATCATGCCCAGCACATTGTCGTGACTCATGTTGTGAAGCCAGTGTGTGACCTGAGGCACATCGAGGGGCGTGGTAAAGACCGGCGTATCCTGAGTCATCTGAGACAATCTTTCCTGCAAATCCTTGCGCGGCTCACCAACCCATCCTGGTACTTCAATAAAGGCGACGACCTTCTTCTTCAGGTCCTTCTCACGCAACAGACGGTTCATGGCCTCAACAAACACATCGATACCCTTGTTGCGGAATTCGTAACGGCCAGAAGTAGAAACGATGAGTGTATCATCATCCAGCTGCTCACCTAACAGGGCATTGGCCACGTCCAACAGACGCTTGCGGGCAGCCTTGCGTTTCTTCGTAAACTGTGCAGCCGACGGTACAAAGCTATCGTCAAAGCCATTAGGCAGCACCACGTCGACGGGCTTATCCAGCAATTCCACACATTCTTTGGCAGTGATATCGCTGACCGTTGTGAAGCAGTCTACATGGTGAGCCGTCTGCTTTTCGATAGAGTGCTTACTCTCCATATTCAGTTCTCCAGCCATCTGATCACCGTTATAAGCAAACAGATAGTCATAGAGGG
>Ga0247610_10003525_pt1 | contig 17114 bp, 18 predicted proteins | sample 174DNAGHGhighgp2_FD_193483 | JGI IMG/M metagenome (GOLD analysis project Ga0247610, IMG submission 193483) | Sheep rumen microbial communities from Palmerston North, Manawatu-Wanganui, New Zealand - 1742 DNA GHGhigh gp2 | ecosystem: Host-associated > Mammals > Digestive system > Stomach > Rumen... | reverse complement strand
TCTTTCTTAAATATGTAATAAAAAACAACCATTAAAAGACATCCTAAACCATATATTGGCTTAAATGGACCATATAAAAGCCCTGGCTTACTTAATACAGTTCCATGTTTTACAAAATACCATACATATTCAATACCAAAGCCTAATAATGCTCCAATTGCAAACATCATGGTAAATATTATAAAAATTCTTTTCTTTTTCTCCATAAAATCACACAAATTCATTTAACGAATAAATATTAACATTTTTAATATATATAGTCAACAAATAGGCATAAATACTAGGCATGAGGATGATTTTGATAGTCTTCTTTTATCTTAGCATTCTCTAAATGAGTATAAATTTCTGTAGTAACCAAATTCTCATGTCCTAATAATTCTTGAATAACTCTTAAATCAGCACCATTATTAAGCATATGTGTTGCAAATGAATGTCTAAGAGTATGCGGTGATATATCTTTCTTTATTCCAGCATCTTTTGCTAATGCTTTTAATATTTTAAAGAATCCTTGTCTAGAAATATTTGAACCCATACTATTTATAAATAAATAATCACTATTTTTAGTCTTAAGTAAAAAATTACGATAATTATATACATAATCTTTCAAATACTTCATAGCATAGTCATTTAAAGGTATAATTCTTTCTTTTTTACCCTTCCCCATTACTCTAACTAATTCATCATTAAAATCAATTTGTTCAAGTTTTAAATTAATTAATTCGGATATACGTAATCCAGATCCATATAATAGCTCTAACATAGCCTTATTACGATAATCATTTGGTTTAGTTAACTTAATATCTAATAATTTGTCAACTTCCTCAACAGTTAAATAATTAGGTAATTTCTTATCTAATTTAGGCATTCTAATACCCATTACAGGGTTTTTATTAATAACTTTTTCTCTTACTAGAAAATTATAATATGAATTGATTACAGTTAGATAATGAGCTTTAGATTTATTATTTAAATCTAGTTTATAAAAGAATTCTCTTAATTCATCCTCCTCAAATGTAGAAGTATCTCTAATAGAATCTTTATTCTTATTAAAATATTCACTAAGTTTATATAAATTATCTAAATATGATTTATATGTATTATCACTTAATTTTCTTTCATATTTTAAATAATCTAGATACTTATTAATATTATCATCTAATAAACTATAATCTTTCTGTATTTTCATAATATCCTCTTCATTTATTATACAAAAAAATAACTAGTAATTACTAGTTATTTTTATTTATTTCTAAGCAAATAGTTGTAGGTCCATCAGCTGTAAAAGTTATTTTCATATCAGCACCAAAAATACCTGTTTCTGTATGAACTAACTTACTAATCTCCTCATTAAATTTATCATATAACTTACTAGATTGTTCTCCTGGCATTGCATGTACATAACTAGGTCTATTTCCTTTTGTAGCATCAGCATATAAAGTAAATTGACTGATTGATAATATTTCTCCGCCTACATCAAGAATAGAGTTATTCATAACACCATTTTCATCATCAAATATTCTTAAATTAGTTATTTTCTTAACCATCTTAGGAATAACTGTTTCATCATCATCATGAGTAAATCCCACAAGTAGAACTAACCCATTAGGTATTTTGCCTACAATCTTCCCATCTACTTTTACATATGCTTCTTGTGATCTTTGTACAATAACTCTCATTATTTAAACTCCCTTGTAACATCTTTAACGTGTGCTAATCTTGAAATAGCATTTATTACTTTTTGTAATTCATCAACATTCTTTACTCTTACAACAATTTCATAAATAGTCTTATTATTACTCTCAATTGTATTAAATGAAGGCACATAAATATTTTGTTTAGACACTATTTCTACTATATCAGAAAGAATATTTTCTTCATTGTTAACATGAACATATAAATTAGTTAAATAATAACTATCTGAAGAATCATTCCATGAAACATCTACTTTTCTTTCTGTTATTTCTTGCATATTTATACAATTTGCTTTATGAATTGATATACCATTATTTTTAGTAATATATCCTACAATTGGATCACCCTTAATAGGTTTACAACATTTAGCTATATTAACTAAAATATTATCAATACCATCTACTAAGATATCTCCTTTATGATCAATCTTCTTAGAAGAATCTTTCTTCTTATCAATAAATGGATCTACAGCATCTTTATTATCCTCAGTAGCAAGATTAATTATAAAACCCGCTGTATATCTAAATGAACCAATAGATAGATATAAATCTTCTTCATCTTTAAACTTAAGTTCATTCATTACTTTATTAATTGAATCCGGATTAAATACATCCGCAAAAGCAAGATGTCTCTTTCTTAATTCTTTTTCTAAATAATCTTTACCTTTATTAACATATTCCTCATGATCTTTTTTACTGAAATATGATTTAATTTTAGAGATTGCTTGAGTTGTTTTTACAATATTTAACCAATCTTTATTTGGTGAAGCTGCTGCATTAGTTTTAATCTTAATTACATCGCCATCTTGTAACTCGTAACTAAATGGAACAATTAAATCATTAACTATTGCTCCAACTGCAGTATTTCCTACATTCGTATGAATACGATATGCAAAGTCTATCGGTGTAGAACCCTTAGGAAGTTCCACGACATCTCCCTTTGGTGTATATACATAAATCATGTCAGAAATAATTTCTTCTTCATAATTTGTATCTTCGTTATCTTTATTTGAATCAATTATATTACGATAGATTTCTAACTTTTGTTCCATCGCATTTTGAATCTTCTTAGTTCCTTTTTCTTTATATGACCAGTGAGAAGCTATACCTTTTTCCGCAATCTCATCCATTTCATATGTTCTAACTTGAATTTCAAAAATCTTACCATCTACACCATAAACAGTTGTATGTAAACTTTGATACATATTTTCTTTAGGTTGAGCTATATAATCTTTAAATCTCTTAGGAACAGGTTTAAATTTCGAATGAATAAGACCAATTGCAGCATAACAATCACTTACTTTTTCTACATAGATTCTTAATGCTAAAATATCATAAATATCATTCCATTTTTTTCCATTATTAAGCTTATTATAAATACTATATACACTTTTAACTCTTCCCTTAATTTCAAACTTAATATCATTTTCATTCATTAAATCAATCAAGGACGTTTTCATATCATTTAATGAATCATTTAATTCTAATACGGTACCATTTAATTTTTCCAAAATATCATTATATACATCTGGTTTTAAATAATATAAACATAAGTTTTCTAATTCAGACTTTATTGAGTTAATACCTAAACGATGCGCAATCGGAATCAATATATCCATTGTTTCTCTAGCTTTTTGTTTTTGCTTAACTGGATTAACTGCCCAGTTAGTTCTCATATTGTGTAATCTATCTGCAAGTTTTATATATAAAACTCGGACATCTTCACTCATTCCTACAAGTATTTTTCTTAAATACATTTTACTAGATTCAGAATCATCTGGTAATTCAAGTTTATTAATTCTACTTACAGATTCAACAATCTTAGCTACTTCTTCTCCGAATTCTTCTTCCAATTCTTCTCTAGTTACATTACCATTATTAATTGTTTCATGTAATAACGCTGATACAATTGTTGTAACATCAACATTTAAATCCATTACTATATTAGCCACTTCTAATGGGTGTGTTATATAATCATCTTTTGTTAATCTCTTCATTCCTTTATGAACTTTATCAGCAAATTCATAAGCCTTTTTGACTTGTTCTCTTTCATCATCAGAATTTAATCTTTTTAACAAATCATCTATAGTAACCATTAATTATCACTCCTGTTATTTTTGATATAAAAGTAAATATCTTCATTATTGGTGTTAAAAATATCATTAATAATATCTCCAAGTGTAAGATCTACTATTTCATTCCATCTCTTATCTCTCATATATTGCCATATTTGTATTTCTTTCACATGACTTTTAAACTGAAGATTAATTTCATCCTTCTTTGTTTTAAGTGCAGGAAATACTCTTAAATAAAGCTCTGTCGCATTATTAAAATATTCTTCTTCTTTCATATTTACCACAATTAAATCATACCATAATATTTATTAAAATTATATCGTTTTATGTCAAAATTTCTCTATTGTATTTAAATAAAACTATTTGATATACTAATACTTAGATGAGGTTTATTATGAAACTAATTAATACATATGAACTAGTAATTAAAAAATCTAAATTTATTGCTTATTACTATGAAGTAACAACTCAAGATGAGGTTAAAGAGATAATAAACAATTTAAGAGAAGAACAGAAAAAATCAAGACATATTCCATATGCATATAAGTTAACTAATACTGCAGGAAGATCAGATGATAAAGAGCCTTCTGGCACAGCAGGAACACCAATATATAACATCATGGAATATAATAACTTGGAAAATAAATTCATAGCTGTTGTAAGATATTTTGGAGGAACTAAACTGGGAGCAGGAAACTTGCTAAGAGCCTACATGAATAGCGCTAAAGAAGTAATAAAAAAACAAGATTAATTATCTTATTTTTCTTTGTCTTCTTTTCTCATAAGTAAATATTTCTTTAAATTATTAGCAACTTCTTCTGGTAATATTTCCCTTAATTCATCAATACTAGCTTCCTCAATTTTCTTAACAGAACCATATTTTTTAATTAATTCTTTTTTTCTAGTAGAACCTATTCCAGTAACATTATCTAGTACTGAAGCAATAGCACCCTTACTTCTAATTTGTTTATGATAATTAATTGTATATCTATGTACTTCATCTTGTATTCTTGTTAAATATAAGAACACTTTATCATCAGGTTCCATTTCAATAACCTCTAATGTATCACCATCAATTAAATCATTAGTTCTATGCTTATCATTCTTTCTTAAACCACATACTTTAATAGGTAAGTTTAATGCCTCTAATATTTCTTTACAGGCGTTTATTTGATTTAAACCACCATCAACTAGTATTAAGTCCGGTATTTCTTGCTTCTCTAATAAAACACGATAATAACGGCGATAAATAACTTCTTTCATCATTGCATAATCATCATTCTTATCTTGCTCTATTTTATACTTACGATATTCTTTCTTTGCAGGTAATCCATTTATAAATACTACCATACCACTTACAGAATACGTTCCAAATAGATTTGAGTTATCAAAAGCATCTATTCTATGGATATTAGGTAGTCCTAATATATTAGCTAATTTCTCATTAGCATTAACACTCTTTTCTTCACTTCTTAAAATAGTACCATATTCATTTTCTATAGCTATCTTAGAATTTTCTATAGCCATATTAACTAAATTCTTTTTTATACCTTTCTGAGGCACTAACACTTTAGTATCTATGATAGATGATAATATTTCACTATTAATTTGATCACTAATTAATATTTCTTTAGGTTTTTCATGAGTTTCATAGAAAGTAATTAAATAAGAAATGACTTCATCACTAACATCACTTACTACATAGAAAATATTATTACTTCCCCCAAGTAATTTACCATTTCTTAAGAATAGTATTTGTATACCAACCATTCCTTTATCTTGATAAATACCAATTACATCTCTATCTACAAAATCATTTAAATCAATCTTTTGTTTATTTAATACTATATCTATATGTTTTAACTCATTAGTTAATTCTAATGCAGCTTCATAATTTAAAGATTCACTATAATATTCAATTTTTTCCATGATTTTATTTTTTAAAATAGAATCATTTCCTTTAAGGAAACTTAATATTTCCTCTTCCATATTCTTTAATTTCTCTTGATCAACATTCTTAGCGCAATATCCAAGACACTCACCAATTGAATAATATAAACATGTTTCTTTAGGCATACCCTCACATTTCTTTAAAGGATATAATCTATTTATTAGATTAACTATCTTTCTTGCAGAATAAGCGTTTGTATATGGCCCAAACAACTCTTTTTTATCACTCTTCTTAATATTGGTATATCTTGATACCTTAAGCCTTGGAAATGGCTTAGAAATATATTCTATATATGGATATGTTTTATCATCTTTTAAAAGAATATTATATTTAGGATTAAACTTCTTAATTAAATTAATTTCCAATAAAAAGGCTTCTGTCTCAGTATCTGTAACTGTATATGTTAAATCACATATTTCACTTACTAACTTGGCAGTCTTTCCAAACTGAGGTCTATTAAAATAACTATGAACACGTTTATTTAAATCCTTTGCTTTACCAACATAAATAATCTTACCAATTTTATCATAATATTGATAAGAACCTGGTTTATGAGGAATTAAACTAAGCTTTTCTTGCATGATTACCTCTCTTAGACTTAATATAGTTAGGCAATATATTTAAAAATACACTAACAACTAAAAGTCTTACTGCACCATATATAAGTAAGTTAGGCTTTATATCTTTAATAATCTGTTCTTTTGAGGTAAATAATCCATGTTTAACTATCATTCTTTGTTGTGGTGATAATACTTTTAACATTTTTAAATCTTTATATTCCACCATGTCATATCTATTAGTTACTTCACTACAATTAAATAATTTACAAGCTACAGATTTAGAAGTACAACCAGTACTACTTACATATTTACAATATCTACAACAACCATTAACTTGGTTTTTCTTTTTTAATCTTTGAATAAAACATTTGCAATCTTTAAAACCACATATGTTTTCTCCTTTATGTTTGTTATCTATAAAATCACACGCTGAATCAATAATAAAGCTAATTCTATCTTTACTATTCTTTATATTTAACGCTTTAATACATTCATTTACTTGAAAATCTTTAACTTTACTAATAAACTTAGTATTTTTATAAATAAATGATCTATATAGCCAAATCTTTGAATAAAACCTCTTTTCATCATTTATTATTAATCCACGCATATATACCTCTTTTTAACAAAAAAACATAGCATTAAGCTATGTTTACAATAGTTACTTCGTATCCACCATTAGGACTTTCAACCATAACTTTATCACCTTTTTTATGGTTAAAGATAGCTTTTCCTAAAGGAGAGTCGTTAGAAATTTTATTATTAAAAATGTCAGCTTCTCTAGCTCCTACAAGTTTGAATTCTTCAGTATCGTCTTCGTCATATGCTATTGTAACAGTACATCCAATAGAAACTTTTCCAGCAGCTTTCTTATTATCAGCAATAATTGCATGTTCCAATTGATACTCTAATTCTTTAATTTGAGCTTCAACTTTAGCTTGATCATTTCTTGCTGCATCATAATCAGCATTCTCTGATAAATCACCTTGAGCACGAGCTTCTTTTAATGCCCTAATAATTTCAGGACGACGAACATTTTTAAGCTCATTTAACTCTTGTTCTAACTCTAAATAACCCTCTGGCGTTAATACTATACTATCTGTCATTTTATATACAATTTCTCCTTTTTTAAAAAAACATATAACTCTTAAAAATATACTATAATTATGCTATTTTGTCAAACACTTTTAAACGAATTATATCATCTTTATAAACTTTGTTCATAATTTTTAATTTAACTATCATTTGAGGGTGATTGGCAACATCAATTTCATTCATTTCTTCATCATAAATATTCTCAATTATATAATCAAAAGTATCTATTTCTGGGCCAAATATTTGAGCCTTTGTACCTGGTTCAAAATAATTTCTTTGTTCTATAGTAGCTATATGTGTTTCTTCATCATAATCTAATACAATACCAAGAAAATCTTTATTAGTTACTTCATTTCTTCCTAACCAATATTCATCTTCCTCAGTTGTAGGATTATTATAAAATTGAGGTTTTGAATCCCTATTAGCACATCTATTTAAAACATTTAAGTAATAATTAGTTTCTTCATCAGTTAAAGTGCCATTCATTACTTTATCAATCATCTTTCTATATGCAAGAATAACTGTTGCAATGTAATAACTTGAACGCATTCTTCCTTCAACTTTAAATGATGCTACACCAAGATCTATCATATCTTTAATATTTGATACCATATTTAAATCTTTACTAGTCATAGTAAATTCAGGATTATCATTATTTTTAAAACACCAACGACATGCTTGAACGCATCCTCCACGATTAGAATCTCTATTAGTTAAATAATTTGATAATACACATTTACCACTTATTGATGTACACATAGCTCCATGAATAAATGTTTCCACTTCAATACCAGTTTCATCAATAATTCTTTTTACATCTTCTCTAGATGCTTCTCTAGCAAGTACTACTCTTTTGACCCCTAAAGACTTCCAGAACATAACAGCACCATAGTTTAAAGTGCTTGATTGTGTAGATAATACTACATTTAAATTTAGATTTAACTCTCTAATCTTTTTTATAACCACAATATCACTAGAAATAATACCTGTAATACCAATAGTATCTAAATACTTTAAATACTCATCTAAGCCCTCTAAATCATCGTTATGGAATAATATATTAACCGTTATGTATAATGACTTATTTAATGATTTAGCGATATCCGCAGCTTCTTTTAACTCTTCATCAGTTAAGTTCTTAGCATTAGCTCTTAATGAGAACTTCTTTCCCCCTAAATAAACAGCATCTGCTCCGTAATGGAAAGCCATTTTTAATCTATCTAAATCTCCAGCAGGAGCAAGCAACTCAACTTTATTCATTACTTTTCCTCCTTTATCTTGAAGATTGTCTTTGTATTTGTAAATCCTTCATTTGTTTCAAAATTAATCTTACCATTCTTAATAAATTCAAGTACGTCTTCATTACTTAACAAAGCTGTATTAATAAATTTATAAAGAATATTCTTATGATCTAATTCATTATATAAAGGTAATGAATCATAAAAATAAGTACCATATTGGTTCTCTATAGCGATTAATTTTTTATCTTCAACTTCTAAATCTAATCTATCTATATTATCTAATTCATAATGATTATGATAATTACTAATTAAATTTCTTCTAGAATACATAATATTAACATATCCTAAAGTATGTATAATTAGCTTTTTGTCTGCTTTATCTAATATTTCTTTTGTTTCTTCATTAGTTATATCAGTTGATATTAATAATGAATCAACATATTTTAAATATTCATTAACAGATTCATAATTAGTTAATTGATGGTTTTGAAATAAAATCTTTTCTAATGATAAAGACTTTACTGCATCTAATACACCTAAATCTTCAAAAATAATCCCTTTTTGATTAGCATTTTTTAATACTTCTTTTAAATTATCTAAAGATTCACAATCTAATACCCTATTTACATATATATAAGAATTTGTTGGAATTTCTTCAAGTAAAAAAGTATTGGTTAAACCAACACAAAAGTCCTTCAATGGATAAGCTAAAGTAGCACCATTTTGAACCAATTGATTAGCAATACTTTGATTTTGAATTAAAACTAAATAATTATTTTTCATTTTTCCATACGCTGACAGCTAAACCATCACCGTAATCATAGAATTTTGTATCAAACTCAGGGTTTGTCTTTAAAAATTCTACATACTCCTCGATTTTCTCAACTAGACTCTTTAAATTAGACTTATCTAGCATTTTAGATTCTCCAACATATCCATGAAAATTAATATTATCTGTTATTATTGCTCCATCATCCGCTAAGAAATATTTAAATTTCTCAAAGAACTTAGTATTTTGTGCCTTTGCAGCATCAATAAATATTAAGTCATACTTAACTTCATTAGGTAAATTAACCTCTAAAGCATCTTGATATACGACATTAATCTTTTTATCTAGTCCACATTTTTTTACATTCTTAAGACATTCCATATAACGAGTTTCATCTCTTTCAATAGTAGTAACTGATACATCAGCACTACTTGAAGCCATAAGTATTGCGGAATATCCAATTGCAGATCCTATTTCCAATACATTCTTAATTCCATTAGCTTTAATAAATTTCATAATAAAAGCAATAGAATCTTTTTCTATAATAGGAACATTATTTTCTAATGCGTATTCTTCCATTTCTAATAATTGTTGTTTCATTTAAAACACCTAACCTTCTCTTATGAATTGTAAAAATTCATTATAATTTGCAGTAAACTTGATTTCTCCAGTTTTACTTGCATAAAAATATATATAATCTGTATCACTTGGATTTAATGTTGCAATAATAGATTCCATTGATGGACTGCAAATTGGTCCAACAGGTAATCCCAAATAACTCATTAATCTAGTATTATATTTACTTGTTGATGCTAAATCTTGTTTAGTTAACGGTTCTTTCATTTCTTTTTGTACAGCATAATAAGTTGTAACATCCATTCCTAAGTTCATACCTATAGATAATCTCTTATAGATTACTTGTGATACTTTAGCTCTATTTGTAGCATTAGTACCTTCCATTTCCACAATAGAAGCAGCACTTAATAACTCATGATAATTAAGTCCTCTATCTTCAATATTTTTACTATACTTACTAAGCTTTTGTTCCATTGTAGTAACTAATTTTTCAATAATATCTTCTAAAGTTGCATCTGTAAAGAATGAATATGTATCAGGATATAAATATCCCTCAAGAGGATAATATATCTCAGAATCCAATATTTCATCATCCAATATACTATGACTTGCAATTAATTTCTTGGCATAATCTCTATCTTTAAATTTAGCTATTACTTCATCATATGTATAATTAGGAAACTTTTCAGAAATAACTTTAGCATAATCTGGAATTCTCTTTCCTTCAATAAAAGTAACGCTAATTTCTTCTTTCTTTTTAACCTCACCTTCATTTATATGCTTCAATATTTCCTCTAAAGTTTGCGATTTAGATATGTGATATTCTCCAGCTTGAAGGTTCAAGTTGTTAAGATACACATATATAATACCTACTTTATCATTCTTAATTAATTTAGCCTCAGCTAATTTTTTAACAATATCTACTCTACTTGTTCCAGGATTAATTACAAATAATTCTTTATTAGTACTATTTGTATCAACTGCAACTTTTATTTCGTTAGAATAGTAAACATAACCACCTATTGCTAATGCAACAAGTAGTATTAATATACCAATTAATATTTTCTTCATATTAAAAATTCCTATCCATTTTATCTAAAATTGATTCAATCAATTTATCTTCTTTTTTAGTTAAATCATAAAATATTTTACCATCTTTTGATTTTGATGCATAAACAACAAGTGCATCATCAATATATTCTTTTTTTGTAAAAATATAATACGAACATTCGTTTGTTTCTATTGTATATAAACAATTGAAGTTTTCTGCACCTTTACTATGCTTGACTATCATCTTGTTTTTCATTTTTTAAACTCCTTAGATAAGTATCTAGAATAATATTTGCTGATACTGAATCAATAATTTTCTTACCACTTTTTTCTGTTTTACCAGTAAAATGCAAAATACTCATAGCTTCAACAGAAGTAAGTCTTTCATCAACAAAATGAACTTTTACTTCTAAATCCCTTAGCATATTAGCAAAGTTTATACTTCTTTCAGCAGCAAATCCCATTGTTCCATCCATGTTTTTAGGTAATCCCAAAACAATATCAGTAATTTCATTTTCTTTAATAATGGGCTTTAATTCTTCAAGTAACTTATCATATTCTTCATGGTTGAAAAAAATAGGACTCTTGGGCGTACATATTGTATTAGTCTTATCTGTTATAGCTATACCACAACTTCTTGTGCCTAAATCTAATCCTAAATATCTCATTATTCTCCTCTATAATATTTTAAAAGAGCCACTAATATTTCTACTCTATCATATTTTTTTATTTTTTGTCTTGATTTATCATGACTAGTTATATATGTTAGATCTCCTGTAGTTAAATAACCAACCAATTGAGAAGTGGCATTATAACCATTCTTTTCAAGAGATTCAATTATCTCATCAAGAGTATTTAATAATAGTCCATTTCTTATATCTTTTAAACTAAATATACTTGTTTTATCGTTCATAAACATCACCTCAAACGACGTACTTATTTTAACATTTTTATACTTTAATATCAATAGAACGAAGAAAAAACACACTATTGGTGTGCTTTTTCGTAATATGACAGAGCTTTAATAACTGAGTTAACAAGATAACTCTTATATTGACTAATAAATTATTAAAGACTTGTATGTCATGAGTATTATTTTATTTTTAAATAATTAATATTTCAAGATAATTAATACCTTTTAATTCGACATTATTGTTCAATATCTAAAATATCATTTACAATATAATATGCCATATATATACCGGCAGATGCTGGAACCATTATCATTGATGATATATGCTTATCTCTTTTCATTGGTAAATCGCCAGAACAAACAACAGGTATATTTAAAGGTAAACTTTCGTCTTTAAGAAGATTCCTTAGTTTCTTAGCTAAAGGATCATTAATTGTTCTATTAAGCTTAGTTATTTCAATATTTCTTGGATCTATTCTATTACCCATCCCCATTGAAGAAATAATTTTTATGTTTTTTTCTAGAGCATACTTAATTAATAAAACTTTAGTCTTAACTGTATCACAAGCATCAATTATGTAATCATAATCTCCAAGCATATCAATATTAGACTTATCTAAGAAAATATCTAAAGAAGTAATATCTAAATTAGGATTAATATCTAACATTCTATTCTTGGCAACTAATACTTTCTTTTGACCAATATTGCTATCCAAAGAAAGTATTTGTCTATTTAGATTGGACTTTTCAAAAGTATCATGATCAATAATGGTAATATGTCCAATTCCGCATCTTACAAGAGTTTCTAAGGTTATACCCCCTACTCCACCTAAACCCACTAATAAAACATTAGTTTTTTTAAGTTTTTCTAACTCAGTTTCACCAATTAATTCTAATATTCTTTCAAACATATTTTTACTCCAAAAAAAATCTAAAGTAACCTATGCTGATAAAAATCCCGCTCGCTCGCAGGTGGTAGGACACATAATAAACTTTAGGATTCTTATACACTTATTGGATAAGCATTCAACATCATTTACTAATTAGTCCCCCTAAATTTATCCATAGTCGGTTTTTATAATACACGATCACTTTAGACAATTAAATTATAGCAAAAGTCAAGAGAAAAATCAAGGACATTGACAATCTCTATGTCAATGTCCCTATAGTGCTTTCTTTACAATTTCAATCAATTTTTTAGTAGAATCATTTGCTAAATCATGACTTCCACCTTCAATTACGTTTATTGAATTCTTATATTCTTTTCCTAACTTTTCCATTGCTAATTTGGGATTAACCATAGTATCTTTTGAGCCATATACGATAGTTACAAGTTTAGGGTCAATCATCTTAACGTCATCAATTAGTTCTATTCTAACAATATTTTGATATGATGATCTTAAAAATTTTGTTCCATATTTCATATACGGATTCTTTACAATATATGTTACATATATATCTCTCACAAAATTTCTTAAAGGTTCAATAATCTTAGGTGTTCTAGCAAAAGATTTTGAATTTTTGGCATCTCTTATTATCGCTGGCGATAACAATATTAGTTTTTGATTATTGTTAAATAATCTATTATATTTTACCGCAACAGCACCACCAAACGAATAACCAATTATATAATCTATCTTTAAATTATTATTTTTTATATAATCATTTACATAATTAGCATAATCATCAAGATTCCATGCTTTCTTAGGTTCTTTTTCACCACAGAATCCTGGAAAATTCAACTTATGCACCTTACATATTTTTTCTAATTCTTCAACAAATTTTATTCTATTATGCCATGCATCAGTCTTTTCAGTCATACTTGTATAATTTCGATAATTCCATCCATGTAATAATAAAACATTCTTTAACTTATCATCTTTCATAATTTTATACTTCTCTCTATCATATATATTTAAATTATCTTCTTCAAACTTATCCCAAACACGGAAATATCCACTGTAATGGTAAATAATTACAGTATCCAATTTTTGCATAAATTTATGATCAGATACCACTTCAACATTTTCTATATCTTTAAAATCATCCAAATATTCAACTTCTTTAAATACATATACCTTATCAAATTTATAAAATAAATTCTTAATATCTGCAATTCTAAATGTATTTTCCGCAGAACCCACTTTTCTTAAAACTAAGACCTTTTTCTTATAATAATTATTTGATAACTGCATCATTCTTTCATAAGTGGTAATATCACCATCAAATATTATCTTTTTACCATGATATGTCTCTTCAGCTAATCGATTTTCTACAGGCACAAAATTTTTAAAACCCCTCGTGATTGCAGCGCTTGATAATCCCAACAATTTTCCTATTCTATAAGCTAAAACATATTGCATTATAGATAAATCACTTAAAAAATATGGCTTTATTTTAACATCATTATCTATCTTCATGGATGAACCAGTAATCTCAATATCTTTTTTACCAATTCTAATTAATTTTAATTTTTTATTATCTAATAACTTTTCCCTATCAAAATATAATGAGCCATTAGAAACTTTTAAATTAGATAGTACTTCATCGTCGTCATTTACAAAACCATACTCAGGATGATTAAATATTTCTGCTTTGTACTTGCAAATTGACTCTAAAGAATCCAATTTTTCTACTCCTAAATGAGATGACTGTATATTTAATATAGCTCCAACATCAGGTTCTAATAGATTACTTAAAATCTTTACATGATCGTGGTAGTATATTGAATTTTCTAATACAATAAATTCAATCTCAGGAGTAAGCAAATTAATAATATACGCTTTCAAAATAATAGGTGTAATTCTTTTACTATATACCCTTAGAACATTGTATTTTTCTTTTAATACTGATTCTATTAAACCAACACAAGATGTTTTACCTACACTTCCAGTAACAGCAACAGTTTTAAATTTTCTATTAGCTTTAACATAATTAAATAAACCATTTATTGAATCAATAATACTATCTACAACTATATATTTAATATTCTTATTTTTTACTTTTTTAACTAATTCTTTTTCAATAACAAAAGTAGCTTCAGGATTCTTATCCATCATTTCATTCATTTTATTTCTAAAGTCAAAAGAGTCTATATACCAGCCATCTTTTAATTCTTCTTCAGTAGCATATGTCAAAAAAATTAAAGTTTTTTCATCTATTTCTTTCGTTATATGAGAAACATAAACAATTTTTACAAAATCAAAGATTGTATTTTCATTAAGATTATTAGAATCTATAACACCAATAACATCTTTAATTTCTTGATAAGAAAATTTATTCATATTACTTCCCTTTCATGCATTATTATAGCATACTCTATCTATAAATAAAAAAGAGTTAAATATTAACTCTTTTATTATTGCATTTTTTCAATTAATTTAATTACATCATCTTTATTATTTACGATGATATAATTTTCAGAATCTTTTCTCTTCGAAAATTTTTCAGAATAAATCTGTTCCATTACTTTTAACCAATTATCGTAAAAACCATGACAATTATAAATAATCATCGGTTTATCAAATTCGTTACATCTTTTACTTTCTAAAGATCTAAATAACTCATACATTGTACCTATTCCACCGGGTAAAAATAGAATAACATCACTTTCGTTAATAAGCTCATCAGTTCTACCCGCAACAGAATAAGTAGTTATTTCCTTAGTACATTTTAATTCCAAAAAATCATCTTTATATGCCTCTGGACATACACCTGTAATATTCCTGCTATTTTTAAGAGCTATATCATAAGAAATACCCATTATACCCTTTGCACAAGCTCCAAATACTAAATCGTTTTTCTTTAATATCTTTTCAAGTATATATCTAGAATCCTCTAGATACTTCTGAGGAATATCATCGCTTGATGAACAAGCAACAAATATTTTCATAATAATGCCTCCTGATTATGTGTTATCTTTTTAAAACATATCCATTCAAATAATAATCCTTAATATCATTATTTGAAGTATAGTATGATAAGTCAAAATTTGTTAATACCAATTTAGTATTTTCGTCAATAATATACTCATTATTTTCTTCAAAATAATTATAGATTTTATCTTGATGTAATAAATAGTCACTTATTAAAGGATAAATATCATATTTTGTGTCATTATCTAATAATCTAACTCCTTGGAAACAATCCTGAATACTTAATCCTCTTTCTTCATAACCATTTACACTTATAGGATATACTTCACTATAACCTTCAACGTTAATTGGTCTATTATAGCCACGTAAACTAGCGCTAACATATTCATAATCTCTTTCATATTCATGACTATATCCATATTCATTAATTCTATTTATTTCTTCTTTAGTCAAATATTTATCAATATATTTTTGTCCGCCTTCACTATAACGTAAGTATGAATAAGCAGATTTAATACGACTTGTTTCATCTTTTGTATATGTTCTAGTCATATCAAAATTTTTAATTACCAAACTTTGAGAATAATTTGACAATGTATTTGCATTAATAAATGGAACAACAGTACTTACTGCAACAGCTATAACAGCCACAAAGAAAGTCGTATCAGTTTTCTTAAACGCATATAAAACAATATATGCCACTTCAACAGCAATAAGCATTAAGCCAAGATATCTTGAAGGAGTTAATCCATATGAAAACACTCTTATCATCATTGCATACGTTTGTAGTCCAATAAACGGAGCAAATAAATATGGCATTAAATTATTTGCTTTATCTAAGAAACTTAATTTTTTAGCATTATATGAAGCCGCCATAGTCCATACTGGTAAACCACAAGCAAACAATACAGAAACAATATTAAATATCTCATTTGATGGCAGATCCCAAGCAAATAAAATCTTAATAATATAAAGATAAATTACTACAAAATAAACTAATACAATTATGTTCATTACATACTTAATAAGCACTTTAAAAAACCCTTCAGTTTCATTCTCAGGAATGAATATTGAATAAATAATACTTGGTCCATAATAAGCACCTAATATAAATAATTCAATTCTTTCAATTATGTTATAAACATCGGCATCTTCAAATAGTAAGAAATTAACAAGGGCATAAATAATTAATACACCTATTGAAATAACCCCATATATAACTGATAATTTACAAATACTAACAAAAGCACCAGTCACATAGTTTTCAAGGCTCTTTTTACTTGCTTTGTAACGGAAATATACCCCAAGTATTGCAGCA
>Ga0247610_10003523_pt1 | contig 17117 bp, 7 predicted proteins | sample 174DNAGHGhighgp2_FD_193483 | JGI IMG/M metagenome (GOLD analysis project Ga0247610, IMG submission 193483) | Sheep rumen microbial communities from Palmerston North, Manawatu-Wanganui, New Zealand - 1742 DNA GHGhigh gp2 | ecosystem: Host-associated > Mammals > Digestive system > Stomach > Rumen ... | reverse complement strand
CCTTCATCGAGGGTCATTCTGATGCCGCCCTTGCCGCCAGTGTCTTCCATTTCGGCGAGATTCCCATCCCCGAACTCAAACAGTATCTCCGCTCCGAAGGTATCAACGTGCGCCTTTAACCTTGCCAACTACCAGGCCAACAAGAACACGAAGGTATATACGGCAAAAGCCGTAAAAGATCAACTTGGACGGGAAGTTATCCTGACTGAGGTGGAAGACCGTATCACCAAGTGCGGTTCCAACTTAGAGGCTTTGGGAGTCATCCTCCTGACTTCGTCATTGCGCCTCCCAAAATTCTTTTCGAATAGTTTTGCTATTGGCTTGTGCCTCTTCATGGGCATTGCTTTAATAAAATGGGTTTTGTTTTGTGGCCTTCCTCACGGCCATCACGACAACCTGTTGCACGGGTCACGGCCCATTCTAACCCATTCTAACTATGTGAAAAAAGTCGAAAGTTTTGAGGCTTTCGGCTTTTTTTTTGGTTTTTCGCATACTTATTATTACCTTTGCAAGCAGAAATTGAACAACAACATGATGAAGACAACCATTCAAGAGCAAAACGGCCAATTGATAGCCATCCTGGAAGGACGCCTTGACACTGCTGTATCAGAAGAGGTGGAAGAGGATCTCATCCCCCTGCGCAACTGTACTGACAAGGATATCGTCATCGACTGCACGGATCTGACCTACATCTCGTCGAGCGGTCTGCGTATCTTCCTCCGCATCGTGAAGAGTGCCAGGGACAAGAAAAAACCTGTCTATATTAAGGGTATGTCGGCCAGCATCCGCAACGTGCTGTCGATGGCAGGATTCCTCAACCTGTTTGTATTCATCTAAACCGTTACACGTATGGTCAAGGAAGTAAAACTCGATCCCCACGGCATGGGTCTTATGCAACAATTCCAGGAGCGACAGCCCGAACTGCAGGCACTCGCCCAACAGGCATACGACCTGATGCATAATGCACTCCAAGAGCAGGGCATCTATGTGACCGCCATGGAGCACCGTGTAAAAACAGAGCAATCACTCGCAGGAAAACTGGAACTGAAAGGTGCAAAATACAAGACCATTGAGGACGTGACCGACCTGGTGGGACTACGTGTGATTACCTTCTACACTGACGAGGTGGACAAGGTAGCAGCCATCGCCAAGCGCGTCTTCGACATCGACTGGCAGGAAAGCGTCGACAAGCGCAAGCACCAGTTGAACGCCTTCGGATACAACTCACTACACTATATCTGCCGACTTAAAACGGGCGGCCTACGCTTCGAATTGCAGATGCGCACTGCCCTGCAGCACGTCTGGTCAACCATCGAGCACGACATCGGCTACAAGGGCGACGTGCAACTACCACCAGAGTTCCGCCGACAGTTCAGCCGACTGGCAGGTATGCTGGAACTGGCCGACGACGAGTTCAGCCGTCTGCGCTCCACCATCACCGACTACCGGCGGAAGATACAGAGTCTGGTGAAGAGCGGACGACTCGATGACGTAGCCCTGTCGAACGATTCGTTCCGCAGTTTCGTTGAACTGAATCCCTTCGAACGGCTGAACAACCGCATTGCCGCAGTGAATCAGGCAGAGATATACCCCGTGTCGATGATGCCCTACCTGCCGCTGCTCGAATCGTTCGGTATGGAGACGCTTGGCGACGTACAGCGATTCATAGAGGACAACAGCGAGGATGCCTACCTGCTGGCACTCTCGCAGTTGGCCGTAACCGATCTCGACATCCTCTCGTCGAGCACTGCACTGCAGTATCTCTGCGTGGTATATGTGCTGAAGAACTACGGCGGGCGCAAGGATCTGAAATTCATCTACGACACCATCAACGGCAAGAACGATGCCAACGAGATACTGGCCGACATGATACTGGAGCAAGCCAAGAGCCTGGCGTTCATGCAGCAGAAGAAAGAATAGTTATTGCTACTTCTTACTCATAATTGCATACGAAATCAGTATGATGTCAGCAATATCAATTTTGCCGTCGTCGTTTGCATCGGCTGCATCGAAGTCGAAACTATCCGACTCGATACCTGCAAAATAACCCACGATGGCCACGATGTCGGCAGCGTTCACCTCGCCATTGTTGTCGGCATCACTCTTCAGCACAACTGTTTCCCCGCCCGGATATGGATAGCACACTCCATCTTCATAAGAATAAGGCACCCATCCCTTTTCTTTTAATGCTGCAACCTGAGCCTCTGTAATGACATTCCTTTCTCCACAGCCTGCTGTCAATTCTATCATCACAGGCCAAATGTCATTGGCTTCTGGTAAACTCTCTATAAGTGCATCCATAGCCTCTCCACGGATACAATTGTTATACATCCACAAAGTCTTAATCTTAGGACAGCCAGAGAAGTCTAATGCGGTGAGTTTGTTGTGGAAGCACCTGAGTTCAGTAAGAGCGATGTTGTTCGACAAATCCAACGATGTCAGTTTGTTACCACAGCAATTCAGCGACTGAAGTCTCTTAAGCGTAGTCACATCGAGTGAGGTCAGTTGGTTGTCATCACAGCCAAGACTAATCAGTTTGACAAGTTTGGTCACGTCAAGTTCTGTAAACTGATTATTGCTACATCCCAGACTCTTTAGCGAAGTACAGCCTGTAAAGTCAAGAACTGTAAGTTTATTGTCGCTGCAAAAGAGTTTTTCCAGAGTGCTGCAATTCGCCACCTTAAGTTCCGTAAGTTTATTGTTGAAGCAACTCAGTTCCTCAAGCACAGGACATCCTGTGACGTCAAGTGACGTCAAATGATTGTCTTCCAGGTCGAGTTTCTTAATCTTAGCATCTTCAGGGAGTACTATCGATGTCAGTTTATTGTGCTGCAATATCACCTCTTCGAGTTCTTTGTTTGCAGACAAGTCAAGCGATTTGAGAATATTATTACTACACTCCAACAATTTCAGTTTCTTGTTATTCGAAAGGTCAAGGGTACTCATGAGATTATCCCTGCAAGTCAGTTCTTCCAGTTCTGTGAAATGTTCTATTCCTGTCAGGTCTTGAATATAGCCATTTCCCATTATTCTGATTTCTCTGATACTGGGCAGTTCAAGGTCTTTAATGACCCCATCCTCACCATACCACTGGGTAAGAAGGAAATCTCTGAAATCCTCGTCGGGGAAGTTATCCTCGTTGATATAGACATATAGTGTAGGATCACTGCCCGAGTATGGGCCATTAGACTTTACCTGTACTCTCCATCCCTTGGTCGTAGCCACTTCCACCTGAGCGGGAGTAATGGCATTGCCCTCATTGGGATCTTCAGTATCGATGACATACAGATTATGAATTAACTGAGGAGGATTGTCTGGATCGAATGATACGGAAGAAACCTTTGGAAGGGTTTCAAACAAATCGTCTATCCCTTTGTCTCTGAGTTTGTTGCTGTAGAAGGACAAATTCCACATAGAATTACAGCCAGTGACGAGCAGAGACTCCAATTGGTTATTATTGCAATAACAATAAAGAAGTTTTGCATGGTCTGACAGATCCAAGGCAGACAACTGGTTATTATTACAAGTCAATGTTTCTAACAAAAGATTCTTCGACACATCAAGTGACGTCAGCAGATTGTTATCGCATGCCAAGGATGTCAGTTCATTAAGATCTGAGATGTCTAGTGAAGTCAACTTGTTATCATTGCAGTTCATATCTCTCAGTTTACCGAGATTCAAGACGTCAAGTGAAGTAATTTGGTTGTTCGTGCAGTCTAGGTTTATTAGTTTACCGAGATTTGAAATGTCAAGTGACGTCAGCAGATTGTTTTTACAATTCAAATATTCAAGTTCCTTGCATGAAGAAACATTTAAAGACGTCAATTTGTTGTCAGAGCAATCAAGACTTGTCAACTCTTCAAATGGCGTCAGGTCAAGTGAGGTCAGGTTGTTATTGCTGCAAGAAATCTTCCACAACCTAAAGAATTTATCGATACCTGTAAAGTCACTGATGTTCATATTCTCAGCTCTGATATCCCTTATTTTCTCTATCTCCAGATCTGTAAAAACACCGTCGGCACCAGGAGGCATCGGCTGCCCACTTTGTGGATCAACCATAAAGAAGTCATCTGTCATTAGATAACTGCGGAAATTCTCGTCAGGGAAGTTTTCAGCATTTATCTCTATCTGGTAAGTAACAACTTTATCAAGATCCTCTACACCTACAATATTCGTGAATTTCTTCCATCCAGCCAATGACTCATACAGGGACGTCTCATCTTCTCGGACATACAATGTGGTATTGGTCGAGTAGTCGAATGTATTATCAGGTATTCCGAAAGGATGCGTATTACGGGAGATGACAGTCTTCAAATTATTATTCTCGGCAAAGGCATTATCTCCTATTCCCAAGATGCTCCAGGGAAGTGATACCTTCTGAATCGGGCATGACTTAAAGGCATTTGCACCAATATACTTAATATTAGAAGAGTATAGGTCGACAGACGTCATCCCATAGCCTTCAAACGCCCCGTCTGCGATGTATTCTACAGAATAACTATTACTTATCGGATCAGGATCATACGGATTGAACTCACCGATTTCAATGTATGAAGGAATACTTACATGTTTCCTGCCGGTCACAGAACAACTGACAAGTTTTGCCACCTTGGAATCTTCATTATATACATAGTTAAAGCCGTCAACGGTAGCATTCTTCAAAGGAGCAATCTGCAACTTAAGATCTCTGCCATCATAGTCAGCATTTTCCGTATATGTAACCCTTAACGTCACCTCTCCCAACTTGTCGGGTGAAGGCGTATATACTAAATACACATTGCATGACTCACCTTGATTCATATAAGTCTGATAAAGGCCTATCTGCTTCCAATTACCCTCATATCCTTCCCATAGATAGACTCTCTGTGTTCTAGAAGGCTGCTCGGTATATATTTTCAAACGTATTTTTAAGGGAACATTGGGCTCCGGCAATCCCAAGACATCAAAGTCCCTCACCGTAAAAGAAGTGCTTCCCTGAGATTCACTGAAAAGATTCAAGCAATTGGAATAGTTGTCGACGAGAATTGTAGATGTAATACCCGAACATAACCGCCATTCTGTTTCTCCTTCCCCACGATATATCTGGTATGCATTGAAACTTCCTTCGGGTATGGTCTTGTCGAACCATATTTCCATATTGTTATTAATAATACCACTGATATCTTCAAGACTTTTGGTCTCATACCTGAGACAAGAAACAAATTCTCCGTCTTTTTTGAACAGTCCCCAGCCCAAGTCTATGTTAAAAGGAGCGTCTGGCTTTTGAATAAAACTATATGACACGGAACCGGAAAGAGATTCGTATCCGAAGTCTTCATTTGAAGAATTTCGGTAACGAGTCGCATTGACATATCCCACTTCTTCGACCTTAACCTCCGGCAACAGGTTAACCGGTGCATCAGAAGGTTCCATTCCCAAGACTGCAGACTGATTAACTACATATACACTGGGAGCAAAACCATTATCCCCACCAGGACCTATAGGATTCAAAATAGACAGCAGGAAGAATCCGTCACAATCTCCGTTCCATCCCCAGTTTACGTGAAACAGGCCATCATCATAACCGTCGAGTATAAATTGATGACCAGAGATATTCTCAATATCCGATGCAGAAAAGCCGGAATACAATACAGGCCGTTTGTTTTTCAGTTCCGCATAGAGCATGTTATACCATTCACTGGTCTGATACAGACTTCGCATAACCGTATGTGTGTTCACGCTGTATCCGAAATAGTTGATCAGCGAATATTCGTAGATATCCGTAGAAGACCCTTCAGAGGAATAGTCCATACCCATTGCCTGCCCACAATAACGCATCAACTTGGCTACAGCGTCAACCGCCTCACCCGTATCATCGTATGAATAAGCCAATTTCATCTTTTCCCATTCGAAAGATGTTACTGGGAGGTCGTTAAGAACGAGTTCCTTCCTCGATGTCGTATAGCCAGGTATAGCGGTACACGTTTCCGGCCACTTGTGATAATACATCACCTGAGCCAGTGCCGTAGCGACACAGCCAGCCGGTGTCCTGCCCATATCGGGTTCGTCTTCCGGACATCGCAGATTATACGGGCTGCCCTGTCCCCACTTGGTCTGGATAAGAGGGTCGATGGCGGGCATCCCTGCACTCTTTTTCCTTGTCCTCGCAAGTTGGGGATTATCAGCGACAGCCTTGATCTGAGCCTCATAGCCTTCGAGCCAGGCACGGAGGTTGTCGGGAATGTTATTGTTATTTATCTCACCTGAGGTAGAGTAGCCGAGGATGGGCTCTGTGCGCTCGTCGCCTGAGACGATGACAAAGCCGCCCTTGTTTTCCACATTGAATATATAAAGGCTCTCATCGGAAGTTTTCTTCGACCTTGCCCTGCTCAGGCTACGAGCATTGGCTGACGGCTTAAACTGTTTACCCTTCATAAAAGCCTGAGCCTTCACAAGAGCCTGTTGCTCACTAATCTGTTGCGCATCTGCCGACAGGCAAGTTATTGCAACCAACAAAAGAATAAATAATCTTCTCATTTCCAGTATATTTTTAGTTGGTTCCTATTCTATTTCCGTACTTTGCGGTTCCTACTTGAACAGTAGTATATTTGCCAGCAAAATGACATCGGCAACATTTACTATTCCATCGCCATTCACATCGGCAGAGGCATTAATTACATTCTCCGGATTCTTGCCAGCGATGAAGGAAATGAGGTCGGTGAGATCCTTGGTGTCAAGCATGTCATCGTTATTGACATCTACATCACCTTCTCTCTTCACAGTGAACTCAACAGGTATTTCATCGATTGTAACTCCTGTGCCGTCAGGTCTCGACAATTTCACATTTCTCAGATAAGCGGTGTGCCTACCTATCGAGACCGTCTCATAACTGTTAACCTGAACACTCATGATTCTTCCAGAACGCCCCTTTATCGCCTCACCTTCCAAACTGGTTGCCAGGTATCGGAAATGTTCAATCATGTTACTGCCAAGGATCTGGGCAGTCTCTGGCATTCTTGACGGATCAGCCTCAGCAGAAATCAAACCTATATGGAATCCTTCCGGCAGGTGGAGGTCAAACTGGCAAGACAGGTATTCATCCTCATTATCAAGCATAATGTCTATACTATTCACCACAGAAGGAGTGAAGCGGGTATTGCCAACCGTCACAGTCGCTTTCTTCGAATTCTCTGTCTGAGGAGCATCCGTAGCGTCCGAAGACAGTACGGAACTTATCAGCCTTGACACATCGAATACATCCATATTGCCATCGGCATTCATGTCGCAGACCTCCTGATTGAAGATTCTCTCCTTGTACCCCCCGTTATATGTCGACATAATCTTCTCTATCATCTGCTCTGCATCAACTATGCTTACTGTGCCGTCATCATTCACATCTCCGCTACGGCTTTCCCTGACTCTCTGGAAAACATTCCAGCCGTCGGTAGACAGATATGCCTGCCTCGTGCCTTTCGGGACGTAAAGAGGAGGTATATTACCATTATTATATGCACCAAGAGAGTAGACACCGTCCTCATCGATGGCAAACGGTTCGTCAATACGCGATATGACATTACTAAAAATAATGATGCCCTTCCCTATCTTTTTCATAGATGGAGGCAGGATCACGCTCTTCTCGGCTGGCATTCTGAAACAGCCGTTAAAGGCCTCCCGGCCTATCTCCTCCAGATTCTCCGGCAGCAGGGCACAATCCTTTAGTGCATAGCAAAAAGAGAGGGCCTCGTCACCGATACGCCTGAGCGTAGACGGGAATAGGACTGTCTCAAGATTCTGACATTCTGAGAACGCAGCGTCATCCACTTCCTCAACACCCTCAGACAACACGACACTCGTAAGATTCTTGTCATTGAAGAATGCATAACAGGAGACCTTCCTAACCTGGTATTCCTTTTCGTCGATGATTACAGATCCAGGAACCTCGACACTCTCCATACTATTGTAATCATACCTGAGCAATGTTACCGTCGACTCATTGTCCACCAAGTATCTGAAACCATCCACGAAGCATGTCCAGCCTGTCTTGAACCCAGCGAAATTCCTCCATCCCTCCGCATTCTTATAGTTCTCGACCGCATTTTCAGGGACATATAGCGTAGCAGAGAACGACTCGGTGAAATCTGCCTTAGAGATATCAGCCGGCTTCTCTCCCCTAACGAACAGAGACTTAAGGTAGTTGCAATTGGAGAAAGCGCCAGTATCTATATTCTGAAGCGAGGAAGGTAATTCCAGTTCATAGAATCTACAGCCGTAGAACGCTCCCTCGGCAATAGTTTCCAAGCCCTCGGGGATAACGAAGTCGCGCAGAAAAACACAGCCCATAAAGGAATTACGTCCAATACTCTTTACCGTATTAGGAATAATAATCTGATCGGCCCAGCACTGATAGAAGGCATAGTCATCGATGGCATTCACAGTGTATTCCTCACCGTCAATCACCACAGGTGATTTGACAACAATCTTTTCCATATTATCATACCTGTGCTGACCTGGTGCTATCGGAGAGCCGTCGAGTATCTTACCAGCCTCGGCATCACCGATGACCTTTGCTGTCTTGTAGGCCGTTGAGTACATATAATATATATCGTCCACCTTTATCACTTTTTGCCCCTCGTCGATGGCAGCAAACTGGCTCCATCCGTCAACGCCCTTATAGGTTTCCAGCATTCCTGTTGGCACGTAGAGCGTGGCCTTAGTAGGGCCATACTCCCCTCCAGAACCGGTGGAAAACGCCTTATCGCTTATCTCAACAGGGCTCTCAGAGTTGGCATATACCGCCGTCAGCGCGTTTGTGGCATCAAAGGCATAATCCTCGATACAGGTAATGGTAGTAGGCAGAGAGAGCGACTCTATATAAGTATACGCAAAGGCATATTGTCTTATCTCGCTGAGTCCCTCAGGTAACGTTACAGCTGTCAGGTTATAGCAGCCATAGAATGCCCTAAAACCGATTGTTGTAACAGTGTATGGGTATTGTTCACCATCCACATATATAGACGCAGGGATGTCGATTGAATTCATTTCCAAATAGTCTCCGGCAATTACCTCTGCATCGTGAGTGTTTTCTAGAATAAGATAGTCCAGTCCTCCTTCTGACACAATTCTCATATCACCATCTATCACCCTCCCGAACTTATTCCAGCCACTCTTATACTGGTAAAGGTATTTCAATCCCACAGGAACGTTGATCGTTGCACAGGTGGCCCATGGGCCGTGATCGCCATAGGCTTCAAACACATTATCGCTGATATCGAACAAATCCGTTATATGAGATATTACAAGCAGCATCCTGTTGTTGTCTCGGAAGGCATAATCCCTGATGGTGGTAACGGTAGACGGGATTTCAACTTTCTGCAGCCCCCAGCAGGAACTGAAAGCCCCTTCGCCTATAAGTTTCAAACCTTCGGGCAATTTCACTTCCGTTATCTTATCGCAATTGTTAAAGGCATAGGCCCCGATGCTCACCACCTGGCACTCCACTCCTTCTGGAGTAGATATCGATGCAGGTATCGTCAGTATCCCAGATACCCCTCCGTACTTATAGTTGTCGTCGCTGACGACCTCAGCCATCTTATACTCCGGAATATATGCAAACGATAATCCATCGGCTATGACATGCTCAATGACAGGTTTTGTGAAAGTGCCTATCCACAACACTTCGTTTTCTCGCCTTATTTCCAGGTCGTAAGTACCAGCATCGGCGAGCCGGAACCTGAAGCCGGCAGTCCCCGACTGCCCATGCTCGATATCAAGCACACAGTAGTTGGCCGTATTCCAATCCGTTTCAAATCCACTTTTCCGGGTGTACAATATCAGTTCCCCCACCATGTCGTAGCCTCGATTCGTTATGTCTGCAGTCAAGTAGATATCCTGCGACTCAAAGGGATTATAAGAGGTATTAACCTCACCGACATCATAGAGGGAGAAGGGTGTCGAGAGTTTCAGCACTTGGTTATAATTAATTGTGGCAATAATATAATTCGTCCCCCAAGCGAGACACTTCTCCCAGCCACTCTCGCCAGCAAGCCTGTAAATCTGGCATATCTGGTATTCCCCAGCATCAATATACATGCCAAACGACGCTGTCAGCGAGTTGTCGATAATCTCTGTGCCTGCACTAACCGTCTCCTCATGGAAGCCTATACAGGTCAGGAGTCTGTCACCGTCGAACAATCCAAACCCTACCTCCATTGTGTAGTTGCCGTCAACATTTTCTCCAAAGGTCACGCCTATACTGCCTTGCAATACGACATCTTCGAAGTCCACCCACGAAGACCCCCTGTCATATTCAGTCTTATTAGCACCTCCCACATAACAACTTATAGAAGACAGTTGCGGCATTGGCTTCTCATCCTGCTGTTTCGGCTGAAAGCCCAGGATCGCTTCTTGCATAAGTGAATATCCATAGATATCGTAGCACCATGTCCCTTCATCATTATCACGAAGTTCTTCTGTCAACGATATGAGGAAGTAACCGTCATAAGTCCCGCCCCATCCGAAATTAAAGTGGAACAGGCCATTACCATCATAACCGTCGCATATAAACTGATGGCGTTCATAATCCATATACCCAGTTTCCCTCTTAACACTGTAGGCTCCCCCACTGTAAAGAACAGGTCTTCGGTCTGACAACTCCCTATAAATCAACTTATTCCATTCGTCTGACGTATAGTCGGAACGACTTACGGTGCGCATATTGCTGCTATAACCAAAATATGATGTAATTAGATTTGTCTCGATATGCGCAAGCGACTCTTTCCGAGTGTAATCCATCTCAACAGCCTGGCCGCAATAGCGCATCAGTTTAGCCACAGCCTGTGCCTCTTCATCTGTCTCATCTTCGTCATACTCTTCTTTCATCATATCCCAGTTGAACGAGGTGCCCGACAGCATATCCATGTCAATTCCCTTGGTCCTTGTACGATAGGCAGGAATGGACGTACAGTTCTCTGGCCAGCGGTAATAATACATGACCTGTGCGAGGGCTGTTGCCACACAACCGGTTAAACTTCTCAATCCTTCTTCATCGTCTATGGGGCACTCCAGGTTATATGGTTCAGCCTGATTCCACTTTGTCACTACCAATGGACCGACAGCCGGCTCGTTTAATACCGAGGCCTTGCAGGGTCTGGCAAATGATCGATTATCTTTTATTGCCTGAATCTGCACCTCATAACCTTCGAGCCAGGCACGGAGGTTATCGGGCATGCGGTCGTAGTCTATCTCGCCGGAGGTGGAGTAGCCGAGGATGGGTTCTGTGCGCTCGTCACCTGAGACTATTACGAAACCGCCCTTGTTTTCCACATTAAAAATATATAAACTCTCATCAGCCGTTTTCTTTGACCTCGCCCTGCTCAGGCTACGAGCATTGGCTGACGGTTTAAACTTTTTACCCTTCATAAAAGCCTGAGCCTTTACGAGAGCCTGTTGCTCACTGACATGCTGTGCATCAGCCGACAGACTGACTATTGCAAACAATAAAAGTAGGTAGTATTTTCTCATTTCCATCCAGTTTTTTAGTTATTACTCAACCATTTTCGGGGCAAATATACAAAAAAAGATTGAAAGTTCCAAACTTTCAACCATTTTTTTCATTTGATCACCGTGACACCCGATCCCATAATCTAGGGAATACCATTCCTTGTCGAAAACACAGTCGAGGATTTCTATGAAAACACGAAGCGCAGGCTCTGGTAGAGTTGGATGCAGAAAATGTAGAGTATCAGCAACGGAGCAAAGCGGCGGATGCCATAGCAAAGGGCATCGAGCACATCGGAGAGCGACGGCATACGGCCGGAGATCATGCCGAAGGCAATGCTGACCAGCGTGATACCGAAAGCAATAAAAGGTATGAGGCTGCGACTGAAAGGCGACGGGAAGAGTGAACCCGACGCCGACAGCAGCACGGCATGGGGCACGACGGTGAGCAGGAGGATGGCGGCCACATAGGCCACCAGCAATACCAACGACACACGGAAGGCGGTACGGTCGCGATAGGACAGCATACGGGAACGGTCTTCATGCCACAGCGAACTGAGTCCCGAACGGAGAAAAGCACCCACAGCAATCATCAGCAGCAGGAGCCACACCAATAGCGGTGAGGCCACCATACGGGCGAAGTCGCCCACGAACCAGCGTACGCCCTCGCCGGAGAGCAGGGAGCGCACGCCCTCCACGCCTGCCGCAGAGAGAATCCACGACAGGAGTATCAGGGCGAGTTCGGCAACGAGGAGGAAGAAAAGAATCACCCCTAACCCCTGTACTGACCTAGTCTTCATCGGCTACGAGATTGTCGATGTCGATGATATGCAGTTCCAAGGCCCGTACCACAAGGCGTGTGGCATTGACATTGCCCACCGACTCAGGGAACAATTTGCGGATGAGTTCGTTCTGACGTTTCTCCAGGCTCTTCACGCCGAAGGGCATACCCCGAAGACCAGTGATCTGCTCCTTGGTATAGCCCAGGGCCAGATGACGGAGGAAACGTTCGTCGTACTCGTCGATCTCATAGTTGACAAGCGACTCCTGCTTGGCTAACTGTCCGCTGACGGCATACTTGAAACGCTCGACAATCTTCTCAAGAATGGGTTCGTTGAACACGAGGGTCTTGCCCTCCATCACAGCGTTCACATCGCCACGTGTCAGCAGTTCACCCGTCTTGAGGATGATGCCGTCGGCACCGGCATCGAGCACATCCACCCACAGTTTCTCATTTAGGATTTCGCCCGTAAAGATGAGTACTTTGATGTCGGGATGCATCTCCTTTGTGCTGCGGCAGATCTCAACGCCTACCGTTGTGGAGCCACCGAGGCCGAGGTCAAGCAACAAGAGGTCGGGCTTCTGTTGCTTGAGAAGTTTCCAATAGGCCGCCTCGCAATCAGCCGTGCCAATCACTTCCGCCTCAGGGATGTCGTTGCGGATGATTCCTAATGTGCCTTTGAGTTCGAGGGGCACATCCTCGACGATAATCACTTTGAAATTCTGCATAAACGATATTTGCTTTTTACGGATTTACTATTTACGGATTTACTATTTACGGATTTACTATTTACGTTTTACGATTTGTGGCAGGGAGGATGATGCGAACCTGTGTCACACCATGATCGTTCTCTGCCCAGATACCACACATACGGCGATTGGTGGCCTCGCCATGATCGCGCACAATCTGACGGCAGAGCAGATAAGGGATGTGCGACGAGGAGGTGGGATTGAAGAGATTCTGCGCCTCCTCGTCGGTGAGGTGCAACTGCGGCATGGGTACGATGACTTCCACATACTTGTCGTCCTTGGGCGCTATCTGCCATTCCGCCCCACCCTGCTTGCGCAGGATCTCGGCAAGGTAGGCTATCAGGTTCTTATCGCCGAGGATGCCATTGTCGAGCGGCTTGACATGCAGATGTACGCCCTCAATCTGGTGCATCGCCTGCTGTGAGAGGATGCCATAGAGGTCACGGTAATAATCCACGACCTCAGAGAGCGACTGCATATCACCCTGATCCAACAACTGCTGGATGCGCGAGGGGTAATACATCGTCTCGTGTTTCAAGGTGGAGAGACAATTATCGAGCACAGCATTCGCCACGTGCAGGTTATTATTCTCCAACTCTGCCCGCCGTAACTCATCATCAGCCATTTCCAGGCTCGACTGCTGCTCGCGTTCCACGAAGAAGCGTTCATAGAGACGATGGCGGTAATAGAGCAGGTAGTAGGCCGGTGGGATGGAGAAGAGCACCAGCATAAGCAGGATGATAGCGATGCGCTTGTTGCTCTGTGACTGTTGCATCGTACGGCAGTAATCGGCTAACGTGTTGTCGGCCGACATCTCCTTATAGAGTTGGGTGTATATCTTATTATTATAGGAATAGGTCTGCCACTCATGCAGGGCAAGTGCGGCCACGGCACTCTCGTTGCGCATATCGAGGATGACCTCATAGTTGACGTCGATGGAGTCGTGGAACCACTCTATCTCAGGGGCCACCAACGAGGGGTTGCCCAATTGCAATAGTAGGAGATTACCCTTGGGATAGAGTTTCTTGTAGTAACTATTGAGATAATGACGACAAGAGTCGGCAAACTGGAGGGTGCGCTCATAGGTGCCGTTGATATTGGAGAAATAGGCTGAGTCGGCAAAGACACCGGCACGGCTCAGGTCGTCGACAGGCTGAGCGGAGGAAGTAAGAAGTGAAAAGTGAAAAGTGAAAAGTAAGAGCAATATACGGAGGAGGCCCTTGGGCAAGCGGAAGAAGAAACGGGAGCCCTTGTCTCTCTCACTCTCCGCTGCAATGGAACAGACGGAGAATATCTGAGATATCTTACGGTATTTCTCAATGATGCCCTTACAGTTCAGCAATCCGAACCCATGACCGCCCGTGCCACTGTCGCGGATGGGCTTGGGGTCGAAGAGATGTTGCAACTGTTCATCGGTCATGCCTGCCCCCGTATCCTTGACGGAGATTTCTACATAGTCGTCTGTTTCCTGAGCCGAGACGAAGACCTGTCCGCCTTCGGACGTGAACTTACGGGCATTGTCGGCCAGGGTGTTCAGCATAAACAATGTCAGCACACGGTCGGCCTTGACCAGTGCCTCTGTGGGTTCCACCTCAAGAGCGATACCTTTCATCCCGAAACTCTTGCGGCCTTTCGCCACCATATCAAAGAGTGGCTGCAAGGGGAAGGTCTCAATCTTCAGGTTCAGTTCGCCCTGGCGCAACTGGATCCAGTGGGTCAGGATGTCGTTATAGTCATTGATCTGACTCGTCAATTCACGGATATATCCCTCATCACGCCCTTTGTGGACACAGTAGATGATACGGTCGATGAAAGGTGTAATACCATTCACGAGAGAGATCTTGGCTCGCTGCTCTAAGTTGCGCCGTTCGTTGTTCTCCACACGAAGCCGTTCCATCGCCACCTCATCCTGCCGTTGTTCCAGAATCTCGTCGAGTTGATTGTATTTCTTCTGTTTCTTGTTCAGATGATTGAAGAGCCACAGCGAGAAGAGCAGGAGCACAATGGCAATACCTACGGCCACCAACATCCAGTTGAGTTGGGTGGCAGTGGCTTCCAACTGACTGGCACGAGCCTCCAACTGGCGATCCTGTCGGGTGTCAGTCATCAGGTCGATATAGACATTACGGTTGGCATCGCTCTGTGCCTTGTCATCCATCGCAGAATAGGCCACACTCAACTGTTCACGGATACTCGCCACCAAGTCGGGTGCCTGGTTGATGATGGTATCGGAAAGTGCCTGTTCCAGATTGAAAAGTGTGGACTGGTAATCGCCAATCTGACGGAAACAAGAGGCCAGCGTACGATAGGCACCTGCAATCTGATAGACATCGCCATACTCCATGAAGAGAGAAAGTGCACTCTCAGCCAGCCAGCCCGAGAGCATCTCCTCCTCTACCCCTTCAGGATTAATAAACTTCATGGCAGGGAGATTGTCGTCGATCAACTGCCGACGATAGTCCTCATCCATCAGATGCTCCGAGAGAGCCTCCAACGCCTGGGCGGCAAAATAGGACATACCTGCCCGACGGGCTGTCAGAAAACAGCGCATGAGGGCATCGAACTCCTGTTGGTTGATGTCCTGCTGAGTGCCCTCGGTGATGATGCCACCTGCTCCGATATTATAGAGGTAGTTCAGATACTGGGCAGTGTCACGCTGTACCTCGTTAGGGTCGATCTGTTCCAGTGCCTGGATGGACTGTCGCTCCAGTCCCACATAATAATAATAGGTGGAGTTGACGATGGCATATTCCGACTCGGCATAACGCAAGACACTCTGATCGCGTTCGGAAAGCAGGTCACGCTCCTCGTTGATACGACGCAGCGCACCATCGGCTAACTCACGGTATTCGTAGAACTCACGGTTGTTGGAACGGCGCTGACAGAGACGCATCTGCTGCACATAAGAAACGAAACATTGTACCTGATTATCAGTGATTTCCGGAATATTATTCAAGCGTTTCTCCGCAGCATCATACTGCATCCTGACGATGTTGACGAAAGCCAGATGATTCAGGGCTTCCGCCCTACCCTTGTCATAGTGTTCGGAGAGGTCGTATGCCCGTTGGGCATAATGCTCCGTAGAGTCGATGTTACGATAATGATAACTATATGAAAGACTATTCAGCCTGTCCACATCCTGCCTGTCAGAAGAGGAACAAGAACAGAGAAAGAGAAAGAATAAGAAAAATGAGAAATGAGAAATGAGGAATGAGGAATGCTGATTACATTCAGGGCGAGAAATATCCGCAGCAGAGTAATCACAATTTCTCATTTCTCATTCATCATTTAAACATTTCATCATGCACGTGCCTTGGCGATATAGCCGAGAGCCTCACGGCACTTGTCGGTGACATACTGCCAATCACCAGCCTTCACCTTGTCGGAGGGGAAGAGTTTGGAACCCATGCCCACGCAGAAGACACCAGCCTTGAACCATTGGGTCAGATTCTCCTCATCGGGAGAGACACCGCCAGTGACCATAATCTTAGACCAGGGCATCGGTGCCTTCATATCCTTGATCAAGTCCGGGCCTACCACGTCGCCAGGGAAGACTTTTGTCAGGTCACAGCCCAACTCCTGAGCCTTGCCAATCTCACTAACCGTCATACATCCGGGGCAATATGGCACCAGACGACGATTACAAACAGGGGCAATGTCTGGATTGAACAGCGGACCCACTACGAAGTTGGCTCCTAACTGAAGATACATCGCTGCTGTAGGAGCATCGACCACAGAACCGATACCTAAAGCCAACTCAGGACACTCCTTGTCAGCCCACTTCACCAGTTCGCCAAAGACTTCTTGGGCAAAGTCGCCACGGTTTGTAAACTCAAATGCCCGGACACCACCTTCGTAGCAGGCTTTCACCACCTTCTTACAGGTTTCCAGATCCTTGTGATAGAAGACGGGCACCATACCGGTGTCGCCGATCTTCTTCATCACAGCCATTTTATCAAACTTAGCCATATTTCTTATTATTTTTATCTAGGATTAACGCTGGACGCGGCCGCTGGCGTTACCACCTGCAAGAGCCTCCACTTCTTCAATGCTTACCTGGTTAAAGTCGCCATTGATAGTATGCTTCAGTGCCGATGCTGCCACAGCAAACT
>Ga0247610_10003521_pt1 | contig 17126 bp, 18 predicted proteins | sample 174DNAGHGhighgp2_FD_193483 | JGI IMG/M metagenome (GOLD analysis project Ga0247610, IMG submission 193483) | Sheep rumen microbial communities from Palmerston North, Manawatu-Wanganui, New Zealand - 1742 DNA GHGhigh gp2 | ecosystem: Host-associated > Mammals > Digestive system > Stomach > Rumen... | reverse complement strand
GTGAACATAAAGATGTAGACCAGCGTAGACATTTGTATAAGAGTCTGTTTTCTGTTGAGAGTAATGTTGATACTATTCCTAATGGTAAAGACGATTGGAAAGTAAATGCTTTGTTTGGTTTTATTAAGCATCTTCTTGAAGTTCTTTATCTTAGAGGTCGTCAATTTACCGAAGAAGAGGAAGATGCTTTAAGTCTTGATTTCGAAGATTATGATGATACAGGAGCTTATGTTCCTGTAGACCCTGATACTGTATTTAAGGCTTATGGTGTTCTCTTTGAGAATGTAGCCGCTATGCTTAATGGTAGTTTCAATCTTGCTGATGGTGAAACCGCTAAGCCTTGCTACAAAGATGCTAATGGTAAACCAATTAAACTTTGGCTTAAACTTCTTCGTTGTACTAAGCGTAAGAACGAATGGAGTAATGTTGAGAAGAATGGTGAGCTTGGTTTGCCTACATTTATTGGTGCAGGTGTCATTGAAATTTATGATCCTAAAACCAATGGTGTTCCTCGTATTCTTCGTGTAGATCTTTCTAAAGAAAGTATTACCCCTAAGCAGGTTGATAAAACTCCTAGCATTGGTACTCCTGGTATGGGTGGTATTCAAGTACCTACGGGTATGCCTCAAATGCCTGTAGATAATGGCGCTTTCAATGCTGCTGGTGCTGAAATGCCATTTTAGTACTTAAATGGTCTCTTAAATGTTGGGGCAGGTGATAGAGGCTCACCTGCCCTTTTTAGTATTATGCGACGTAATCCTAATACATCTCGTCTAACTAAAGACTACATAGAATCTAAAATAAGTCAAGTATCTATTATGTCTAAATATCTAGGTATTCCTGTTAGTATAATAAATGATTGTATTAATAAGAATATCCTAATTAAATCTGTATTTAGAGATGATGATACTACTGGCAGTATGGGATTTACTTTTAATAAAAAAGGTAGACTCAAAGTTAGAGATTTTGGTGGTTTTGGTTTCTTTGGAGATATTTATGATGTTGTGGCATATGTACTTAGTTTGGCTTATGAGAGAAAGATAGAACCTAATAAAAAACAGGATTTTTATTTTATTCTTAAGCATATAGCTTATGTATTTAGTGATATAATTGATAACAAAGCTATTGATGAAAATATTGACCCACTGCTTGCTGAAGCATTAAAGAGAGGACAAAAGAGAAAAGCTATTATTGAAATTGTTCCACGTAGTTGGAATAAAGAAGATAAAGCTATTTGGGGTAAATGGGGAGTAAATCTCCAATATCTTAATACTCATTTTGTTATACCTGTCGACCAATATTACATTGATAGAGGTGTTGATAGTTCTCCTAAATACTATTATAAGAGTAGTGATCCTTGTTATGCTTATATGCTTGGACAAAATAGAGCTGGCATCTATCTAATAAAACTCTATTTTCCACTTAGAAATCGTACTATTGAACGTAAGTTTATAACTAATTGTAACGTTATAGAAGGGCTTCCTAACCTAGAACTTGACAATTATGATTATATACTTATAACTAAAAGTAGTAAAGATAGGCTAAGTATTGGAAACCACCTATCAGCTATTCCTTCTTACGGGGGGGCTAACGATGCTCTCCGAATTGGAATTGTTAATCTTCCTAGTGAATCTTATCATCTTCGTCAAATAGAATATGACTATCTTGTTAATAAATTGGCTCGTAATGGTCAAATCATAAGTCTACTTGATTTTGACAGAACTGGAAGAAATGGTGCTAAATATCTTAAAGAAACATATGGAATTCCTTATATATTTATAACTCGTGGTGAATTTGGACTTCCTGATTATAAAGCAAAGGATTTTACAGATTTACATGAAGTTTATAGTATAGAGGAAATTAATACTTTTATTCAAGAAACTTTTACTTATGTTAAACTCAGATATAAGAATGAGGATGTTTCCTCTGATAACAAAGAAGGACTATCATACGATGGCTTACCTTTCTAGAGGTCCTAGAGAATATGCTATTATTATGACTAGTATAACTGCAGAGGAAGAGAAAAAACTAGATGAAAGGGAAGCATTTGGTATTGAACGAGGAGGTAGATTATTTCCTGTTGGTCCTGGTAATGTAAAATACTATGGTGAAATTGATTTTCATCAAGGGAGTGATGATTATAAAGTTCTTGAAGAAAGTACTTTATTCTTTCCTATGAGTTTACAAGGAGTTTTTGTTCCTGGAAACTATGATTATGAGAAACATTGTTGTTATAGTGATTATAAAACTGCTAGATGGTTTGACACTGTAAATGCTGCAATGATTTGTCAATATGCTCATGGTATACTTAATAAACCTAAGAGAGTAGTAATATTTGAAGTATGATTGATATAAGTGCTTTAGATAATTATGTACTTGAACTTGATTTCTTTTCTAAATCTTTTCTTGAACAACGAATAAGAAAATATGGAGTAGATGAAGTTCTCTCTAATCAATTTAAATGTTTAGATTGTACTCAAAAAACTAGTACTGGTGCTACGGTTCAACAAACAAATGGATATAGTTATAGAAATGAATTATCTCAAACTCTTTACATAATTGAAAATTATGTAAAAGATAAAGATGATTTATTTCAAAAGCTATTAGATGTTCATGAAAGAAACTTAAAGTGGGAAATAGATAATCCCCCAGTACCTGCTAAGTACAAAAGAGTTAAAGGAGAACGTAAGCCTAGAGAAAAGAAAGAAACAGTTGCTGAAAGAAAGCTTAAAGAAAAAGCTGCTAAATTAGGTAAACTTACAATTAATTTAAAATTAGGTAATGGAAACTAAGGTATTTCAGAAACTATATAAACGTGATGCTAAAGGTAATATTCTTGTTTGGAGTATTTCAGAATGTACAGATGGTGCTTTAATTATACATCATGGTAAACTTGGTTGCAAACAAAGACCAGAAGTAATTGAGCCTACTAAAAAGAGAGTTAGCGAATTTGAGTCTAGAATTAAAGCTAAACGTAAAGAAGGTTATAAGGCTTTAGAAGATTTATATGATAACTCCCCCGTAGAAGAGAATATCCTTGATGATGTTGCTCTTTATAATTACCTTAATACTTATCTTCCTAAGTATAATACTACTGATGAAGGTTTTGTTCTTCCTATGCTTGCTAAAACATTAGAAGATAATAAACCTTTTGAGAAATTTGGTACTATGCTTGGTCAATGGAAGATTAACGGTCTTCGTTGTATTGTTGGTGCTGAAAAGACTAGTGAAGATATATTTAATCCAATTAAACTTACATATACTTCTAGAGAAGGTACTAGATGGAATCTTCCTTGGATGGATAAAATTATTCTTCCAAATATTGGAGATGAACTTCTAGACATGATGGTAGAAGGTATTGCGAGTCTCGATGGAGAATTGTATCTTCCTGGTTATTCTGTAAATGATATTAATTCATTTGTTAAGAATCCTAATTTTGGTCAACATTATCTTCTTCAATATTGGTGTTATGATGTTTGTGTTGAAGCTTATACAGCTGTTAAACGTAAACAAATTCTTTATTACAATTTCAATATTGATTTATATGCAAATATTAGTAGTAACGAAGGACTAATGTGTAATGAAGAACAATTAGTTCTTCTTCCTAGTGTTCCTATCAATAGCATTAGTCAAGCTATTAAAGTTCGTGATAGGTTTATCAATATTGGTTTTGAAGGTCTTATTCTTCGTAATCCAAATGCTGAATATGCTTTTGGTAAACGTAATAGTAGTATGTTCAAATATAAAAAGAAAGAAGATGGTTTATTTGAGATTGTAGATATTCAAGAAGATAAAAGAAATCTTCCTATATTTACACTTAAGAATGACATTAATGACACAACATTTGAATGTACTTTAAACGCACCTCATGACGTTCAACGAACTTATGTTAGTATTAAAAATACTATTATTGGAAAGAAAGGTTTAGTTGAATTTCGTGAGAGAAGTGGTGTAAAGAATGTTCCCTTCCACGCCAAGCTAATAAAAGTGTACGTATGAGTAATATAATAGTTCATGCTTTAGCGATTATAGGAGTAGTAACACTACTCCTATTTTTGTGTAAAATAGTGTTCCTAACATGGTTATCAATTAAACGTAATAAAGCTAATGACTATTGGAGCTTGGTTAAATGCCAAAGTTGTAGTACTATTGCAAGTGACCATACGTGGTATTTTATTCCTACAATAGAAGTCAATATTACTGGTAAATATCTAGAAGTACATATTGAATTTCTAAAGTGGGAATATTATTATCATTTGAGTAACGAAGTTTAAATAATGAATCTTAAAAGTTATGAAGATGCTCTTACGACTATAGACAGAAATAAAACTTGGGTTAATGTTAAATATAGGATTATCTTTTCTAGAGAAATAAAATATAGACCTTATTTCAACATTAGTCATAGATATAATGCTACTTTATGTACTCATGATTATTATTTAATTGTAGCTGATTATCCTCTTGATGAAAGAAAATGGATTAATACTGTTAGAGATAATTATGGTAGAATTAAAATAAGAATTATAGGTGCTGTATGGTGTGCTACTATTCTATCTGCGTTTAAAAAAGATACTAACATCAATATTGAACACATAGAAGGTGATGATATATGTGATGTTTATTATCTTGATATATAGCTTACAAGTGATGATAGGCAGCTATTTTGTTTGTCCAGTTAGCTAAATCGGTTGTTAAAATCCAAAATTTGCTGCCTGTCGTCGCTTCTGCTTGCGTCAAATATCTAGATTGATTAACTACCTATCTAGAGATTTGACGCTCTTATATTGCAAAATAAAAAATTAGAAATAATTTGGTAGTATAAGAAATTATGTGTATATTTGTGATGTTGAATTAATTAAAGTGATAATTATATGACAAGAGACCAATTTGATAAAGGTAGAGATTTAATTCACGTTATTGATAAAATTAAGGATAATATAGGTAAAATATCATCAATGGCTCCGAGTAGTGTATATGATAATATATCTATAACTGTTCCTAAAGACCGCGAATTAATAGAAAGAATTAGAGTTGCTCTTAATGAAGTGCTACTAAGTAAACAAAAAGAATTAAGTGATTTATAAGCTATGAGTAATCCAAGTAACAAAGCGATTAATTTTGATGAAGAGCATCGGATTCCTGCTGGTAGCGACTATGACGTAGATAAAGTTAAAGTTGTACAAACTGTAGCATCTACTGGTATTTCTTTTGGAGATATTTGTGCTAGTATGATTGAGCTTCATGATAAGAAGAATGCTGGTTATGGTGATGCTTTTACTAAGAGTATGGACATATTTGGCTCTACTTATCTTCTTTCTAGACTTCATGATAAACTTCAAAGACTTATCAATATTAGTTTAGGTGCAGAAGTTCGTGTTACAGATGAAACCTATCTTGATACTCTTATGGATTTAGCTTGTTATGCTGTAATGGGTATTGAATATTATCAAAATACTGACAAATGACAGATATTATTAGAACTGCAGCTAATGCTCTCAAACGTACAATAGACAAAGATGAAGTTCATAAATCCTAGTGTAGAAATTTGGGAACAGGATGTAACTAATCCTGATACTCTTATTGAAGCAATGTGGACTCATGTTGCTCGATGTGTTAGAGTTTGTTATCAAGTTGACAAACCCAAGAATGATGAAACTGAAGAAGAATATGTTAGGCGAGTTATATTTAGAAATCCTGAAGAAAGACTTGCTAATCATTATTCTGTTCTTGAACATGGTGCTGTGTATTTTAGTATTGAACTTCCAGATGAAATAAATGGAGATAATGTTGATGTCGATTACTATATTGTTTCAAATTATCTTTGGAATAACAAATTTAGTAAAGTAAAAAAACAAGATACTGAAAATAGTCATATTTGGCATATTTCTACAAATCTTCGTGTACTTGTAGAAAATGATATAATGTGGCCATTAAAATACGCAGTTCCATTTAATCCTGAATGGCATGAACCTAGAGTAACTGTTAGTTTTATTACAAGTCTTGGTATAGCTAGAGAACTTAATAGACATAGGGTTCATTCTATTTCTGAAGAAAGTACTAGATATTGTAATTATAGTAAAGATAGATTTGGAGGAATTGCTTTTATTAAACCAGCATGGTATACAGGAGGTAATGGCAAAAATGATAGAGAATGTTCTATGGATAGTGAGTTTGAACTTACTTGTGAAGAAGCTGAAAAATCATATCTTAGAATGATAAGTTGGGGTGCTACTCCTCAACAAGCTAGAGAAGTTCTTCCCCTCTGTACTAAATGTCAAACTATTCATACTGCTTTTATTAGTGATTGGTGGAATTTTCTTAAACTTAGAGCTGATGGTATAAGTGGCCCTCCTCATCCTGATATGAAAGTTATTGCTAAAGAATTAAGTGATAAATTACATTGTATGTTTTCTAATAATAATTAAAATATGGAAACAATTAATGTTCGTTTAGTTGAAGCTAAAATTAATAAGCAAGAAAGATATTTTAGAAAATATCTTCGTATTGAGAATTATAATTCTTTTGAACTTATTAGTCTTCCAGATTTAGGTCAAGTAAGTTTCTTTAAAGAAGATTATGTAAAATGTATTGAAAAAGGTGACATGATTGTTAAAGATTGTATTGACCAACCTCAAATTACTTATATGGTTTAAATTATGGCTAATATTTATCAAATTTCTCAAGACCTTCTAACTATTTTTCAAGAGTTGGAAGAAAATGGTGGAGAACTTACTCCAGAATTGGAGCAAGAACTCAACATTACTCAAGAATCTCTATATGATAAGATTAAGAGTTATGTTTCTGTAATTCATCATTATGAAGATGACCTTGATTCTATTAAGCGTGAAACTACAAGACTTTCTAATCTCAAAAAGAGTAAAGAAAAGATTGTAGAACGTCTTAAATCTGTTGTTCTTAAAGCTGTTGAAGATTTTGGTGATGAAAACAAGAATGGTGTCAAATCTATTGATTTCGGTACTGGTAAGGTTTCTACTAGAAAGTCTGAAGCTGTTTATCTATATGATGATAACATTGAGCATATTGTTAATTGTCTTAATGACATCTTAGATATAGAAACTGATAATAATCAACTTGATGTTATTGATAGTATTGATAAAGAAGCACTTATTGATAAGATTGCATCTACACCAATGGGCAATACAGAAGTTGGTATTAGTGTTTCTGAAGAAGATTTAGACCATGTTTCTCTTCAGCTTACTACTGGATTTCCTCTTAGTGATGTTCTTAATGGTAAAGCTTGGTCTGCATTAAAAGAAGTCATTAAGAATAATCCTCACTTTGTATTACAGTCTAATGTTAATAAAAGTAATATGAAAACTGAGCTTAAAGCTAATGGTTCTTGTGCTCCTAAGATTGGCAAACTTGTAATTAATAAAAGTCTTACAATAAAATGAATATAAATGATGTAATTGACCTCTTAAAAGAGGCTAAAGAACATGGTGTTCAGGGTAAACGTAATGTAATAGTAATAGATGATTATACAGGAGATGAATTTTCTATTAAAGACATTACGTATGATGATAAAAATGTAACAATGATAATTGATTAACTTATGGCTAATGTTTTTTATACTAAAAAAGGACTTCCTTGGCATGGTCCTTTTGCAATAGATGTATCAGAGTGTAATACTGCTCAACAAGTAATGCATAAAGCTAAGCTTGATTTTATGGTTGATAAATGTGAACTTGTAGCTCGTATGCCTTTTAGTTTGCATAAAGACAATAAACTTAACACAGAAGATGGCGACTTTATGTACGGTGGTGATATTTATCGTACTTGTCCAAATGCTTATGCTACTTATCGTACTGATTTGAATATTCCTCTTGGTTATGTTAAAAGCCAATATGATGTAGTGCAAAATACCGAAGTATTTAATTTCTTTGATGAAGCTATTGGCATTGATAAAGCAGTTTGGGATACAGCTGGTTGTTATGGTTATGGTCACAGACTGTTTGTTAGCGCAAAGCTTCCTGTAGAAACAGACGTTAATGGTGATTCTATTAATAATTTCTTAGTATTTAGCACTAGTCATGATGGCAGCATCAGCATTGACATTATGTTTACTGCTGTTCGTATGTTTTGTTTTAATTGTTTGAATCATGCTAAGAGGTCAGCTGATTCTCATATTAGACTAAGACATACAAGTTCTGCTAGAGAGCGTTTATCTAGAGGTGCAGAAGTACTTAAGATTGCTTGTGAATACGCACAAGATGCTCAAACTCTTTATAATGCTCTTTATTTAGCTAAGATGAGCGAAAGCGATGTTATTGATTATATAACTCGTCTTGGTCTTAGTGATGAAGAATATTATAAACTTACAACGTTTGAAGCTAGAAAACCTCTTGACAATATCTATAATCTTCTTAATCTTGACCGTAGAACTATGGAAGAGTGCAATATTAGTACTCGTAAGGCAAATGTTCTTCGTGATATATTTTCTTATTATAAAAATGGTATAGGTCAGAAAGAAATTGAAGGTACTGCGTGGGGTGCATACAATGCAGTTACAGGATATTTCTCTAATGTTGCTAACTTAGAAGGTCTTAGACGCTTTGATAGCTTACTGTTTGGTAATGCTAATACAAAGATGAATAATGCTTTTACAGAAGCTCTTGTAATAGCTGAAGCTGTATAATGTATCATTTCTCTTACGGGGGAGCTATCGATAGTATCGGTAAACTCCCCCGTAGAAGAAATTGATGATATACTGCTGGTCTTATTCCTAATACTAAACCTAATGATATAACAATTATATTAAAATATGTTAAATATTTGGTGGTATTAGTCTTAATGTTTATTTTTGCAGAAACTATTAAATAGTAATATTATGTTAGAAGTAAAGATTAAGAAACTAGTTGAGAATGCTGTTATTCCTAGTTATGCTAAACCTGGTGATGCTGCTATGGATTTAACTGCTATTAGTCACAAGTATGAAAATGGTAACCATATTTATGGTACTGGTCTTGCAATTGAAATTCCTAATGGATTTGTAGGACTTATTTTTCCTCGTAGTAGTAATCGTAAAACTCGTGCTTATCTTACAAATCATGTAGGAGTTATTGATTCTGGCTATAGAGGTGAAATTATGATTACTTTTAAAAATGTAGATTTAACTGCATTAGAACCTTACAAAGTAGGAGATAGAGTTGCTCAACTTATAATTATGCCACATCCTATTGTTGAATTGGTAGAAGTAGAAGAATTATCTGAAACTGAAAGAGGTACTGGAGGACATGGTTCAACAGGTAAATAATTAAATATTATGAGTGAAATTCAAACAATTAAACATCTTAGAAAACAAATCGATAACATTGTTCAAGATGTTAAACAATTAGAAAGTTGTAGAGAAACTAGTTTAGTTATTACTAAACTTCAAGAAGCTGTTATGTGGCTTGGTATGGATTTAAAGCGTCTTGGTGCTCCTAATCCTTATCCCAATTCAAAAGATCCTTCAACGGGTGATGTTGTAGAACCTACTGCTGATAATCTTAAATTTTAAAATTATGGTAGAACTTAAAGATACTGTAGCACTTATGACAAGTGCTGATTATAAAGAAAGATTTCAAGCTGAATATTATCAAACTGAAACTCGTTATCTTAAACTTAAAGCTATGTGTGAAAAGTGGGATAAAGGTACTCTTGATTTTAAACCCACTTGTCCTCGTAGCATTTATGATAGACAACTAAAAGCAATGGAGGATTATTTGGATTGTCTTACAGAACGAGCAAATATCGAGGGTGTAGATATAACTATGAACTTCGAATAATATGGAAGTAAAAGATATTAAAACAATTCATGATGTTGTTCTAGCTTGGAATAATAGACAATGTCTTATTGATAACAATGGAAACATATTTGCAATAGAATATGTTAAACTTATACCAAATGTAGGTTATAAAGTAATGTATCAAGCAGGAAATAATAGATATGCTATGACATTCAATGATGAATTTACTAAAGCATTTAAAATTATTTTTGCTACTAATGTAAATCAAGAAAATTTCACAAGTACAAATTATATTAACAAAAATAATAAAGATAAAATGGAAGGTTATATTGAAAGAATGGTTCAGGAACATAAAGAACTTGTTCCTCGTATTGAGAAACTTCATAATTGGGTTTATGGTGGTGCTCACAAGAAAGTAGATGCTGCTGAGTTTGCTAATGAGTGTATTCAGCTTAAAGCAATGAAAGTTTATGAAGAAGCTCTTCGTGCTAGATTGTTTAATGCTGGTGTTAATTATGTAGATGGTCAGTATCTTGTAGCTATTGATAATATTGAACATGAAGAGGAAATTACTGTTGATAACGACTAAAGGTTGTGAAGGTTGTAAAATAATGGATAGAATTATCCAGAAAGTATTAGATGATTACAACAAACAAGTAGATTATGAAATAAAAGATAAAGATAATATTGATATTAACTTTTTAAAAGAAAAACATATTACTGATTTTCCCAGTATTGTGTTATATCAAAATGATAATATTGTGTTTATTACTAGTGGGACTAAACCTGCTGAAGTAGTTAGAAAAGAACTTAATATTCATTTTGATTAAGAAATAATCCCTTCTTTCGAGCTGTATCTTCCTGATGCTTGTGAAAGTAGTAAGGAAGATTTTATGAATCACAGAATTACTATTAAACAATGTATTGATATTGTTTGTGTTAATGGTGTTAAACTTAATTTGTTGTGAAACAAATTGTAGTTAATTTATTGGTTTATATTAGCCTATTTGTTACATAGCTTCACGCTAGTAGCATTAAATTATGAATTAGTATAGTTGTTAAACTGGCTATTCATAAGGGCTTAGACTTAAAATTAAAATATAGAAGATTTTAAGTTAATAATTAAATTGTTAATATCTATTGCTCTAGTATGCCTGTGAAGGTGTGCTAGAGCATCTCTTTTTTGCCAATACGTCACACTTACATAAGAAATAAGAGAGCTAGTACTATTACTAACTCTCTTACTATGTTTTGTGATAATATTAATCCTTAATCCATTTAGCTATTGCAGGGGCATCAATAAAGCCTAACATATTTTGTGTAAGTTTATAATAACTATTACTATCTACAATATCAATGAAACCTGTTTTAATACCACGCCAAATAGGTATTCTTCGTTGAACATACACACTAAGTTTGTGTTCACCAGCAAAACGACCACTATGATAATATGGGTCAAAGTCTTCACCTTCCATAAGCATATGGGCTAATAGACCACAACTTTGAATTAAATCTTGAATACCACTTTGAGCTGCAATAGGAGTAGACCAAAGTTTCTTTGCTTCTCCATACATACCAAGAGGATTAAACTGGAAACTTTCAGATGCAAGTCGGTCTGCTTCATAAATAGCAAGATGCCAAAGAATACCATTATTTTTATCATCATCGTCTGCAATAACTCTAAGAGCAACAGCCATAAATACAGCACTTACAATACCACAAAGGTCACCGAGATTTCTAGCAATATTATCTTTTTCATAATCAGGAAGAAGTCCCCAATTAAGACGAATATTAAGCCAGAAGTCAACTACTCGTTTAAAGACATTTTGGATACCTTCCATACCTTCAACCTCAGCATCTGTCATACCACGTAGGTCTTTATTATCTCTAAAAGGTATTTTAAGGAAATCCCAAAGTGCTACATAAGAACCTTTTTCAATAGTACCACGTTCTTCGTTGTAGTAACCTTCTTTTCTCCAACGTTTAAGAATACCAGGATACATATGTTTGTGATATTGCATAACAAGACTACCATACCAAGTTTTTTCAAGTTGCGCTTGACCAAGTTTGTTATAAATACCATGTATCTTTTTATTAACTGAAATAACACGACCTCTAAATTCAGCAAGGAATCTATAAGCATCACTAGGAGAACCATCTTTCTTAGCAACATTATATTTCCTGCCAAGAATACTATCAGCTTTGATGCTCATTTGTTCATCTTTACCTAATTCAAGTTGGCTAAGAACAGTAGGATGTTGTTCATCATTGTTGAACTCATCTGTAGCTTCCTTAACATATTGCTTTCTAATTTTAAGAAGTTCTTTACGTTCTTCATTTGTTAAATACTGTGTAGCAAAATCATAAGTAAGGTCTCTTCTAAACCAAGCAAAATCTTTTACTTTATTAGCATCTTTCTTAATAGTTTCAACAACTTTATCAAATTTTCTCTGAAGTTCAGGTCTATCTTTAAGAACTTTCTTTAATGCGTCAAATTCTGCATCACGAGTAGCTTCTCTAAGATTTTTGAAAACAAGTTTAGTAGGTGAAGCATCTTGATTAGTTTCATAATCAGGATTAGGAATTTCATAGAGTCTATGAGACATTAGCATACTAAATAAAGCACCATTCTGCATAAGGTTTTCACCTACAGTAAGAGTACTAAACATAGCACTTCTAAATCGATTTAATCCTGTACTAACTGGGTCTTCGACAATTCTACATTTACCTGTCACTTCATCATAATCAACTACATTAAACCATTTGATAATAGCATCAGGTAAACTTAGAGATGTTTCAGAATAAAGTCTAGCAAAATAACTAGGAATACCACTAGTCCACATTGCTTTACCTTTAGCCCAATCTTTAACTCCAAAATATTCAGCAGCAAAAGCTTCAGCTAGAATTTGAGTTTCACCAAGAGTAATATTAGCAATACCACCTCGAACATTAAGCATCATGTATTGAGCAGAAGTAAGACTTTGAAGTCTAGAAGCCCATTTAGTAAACTTAGCATTAGGCTCTTTCCACTGACCATAAATAATACGTCTAATCCAGTTTTCATATTGCTTTCTAAGATTATCATCTCTACGTTTGATATACTCAGTTTCACTTTCTGTAGTGTTAAGTCTATCAGTTTTATAATCTCCAAAGAAACCATACTTTCTTTGATACACTTCAAGATTATCAAGCATAGACTTACCATAAAATAGCATGTATTTATTATCTTGAACTGCGTTAAAGTGTGTTGCTTCAGTTATAAAATCTTCTAGAACAGCTTCCCAATTATGACTTATTGCATCAGCATGAGCTTTGGCATTATCAGCTTTGAGCTTTTTTCTATCTTCTTTATACTTCTTCATGTCGGCGTCATAAGCCTTTTCATCATTATAGTCTTCTCTTACAGGCTTTTTAATCTTTAAATCTTTAAGACGTTTTTGGTCAAAAAGATTAAGCATAGGCATTGATGGAGTTCTATCTCTAGAATAAGATAAATCTTCATAAAGAGGCTCTTTACCACTATGACCATCAATCCAACCCATAGTTTTAAGAAGTTCTTTACCCCAGAACCTAGCATCATGTTCTTCACCTTTTCTTGAAGAAGGAAGATAACCTCTAGCAATAAAATCTCTATCTTGAGCATTTCTAACAAGTTTGTCAATCATATCTTGACAATAGTCTTTAACTTGTTGTTCAAACTCATTAAGTTGAATATTATTGTCATATTCAGGATTACTACCTTTCTTATAGTTAAGAGCATGACCAAGATTAGGTTTATAATCTGGATTAACTCTGTTCTCATTTACTTTACGATGAGTTTGATTAAAGCTAGGTGAGTAATCAATAGTAACATCTACACCTTCTTTATATTGACGAGTCATCCAACACTTAATAGGTTCATATGCATGAGTGTAAGGATTGTAAATATGATTAGCTTTAACCCAAGCATCATATTCAGCTTTACCTTTAGCTTGCATTTCACGCATCTTTTCAAAATAATATTCAGAAGGAGCTTGTTCATAAATATCATTAAGAAACTTCATATCTTCAGTACGTTGTTTATCAATATATTTTTTACGTACTTTAGCTTCAGGTTTAATAGAACCCCAAATGTAAGGATTAGGAACACGTTTACCAGTGTTGTCGTCAATAGCGTAGTTTACATTATTCCAAGCAGTAAAATACGCACCACCTATAGTTCTTGCAGCAGCTTCAGCAGCATCAAATTCTTTTTGTTCATCTTCACTAAGAGAAGTATCTACATTCTCTTTCATAAATTCGAAAGCAAGTCTATTAGCTCTGCCTCCACCTGTTCTACGAGAAGTTCCGCTAAGGTCAGAATAAAGAAGATTAAGCTTATTAAGAACTTTTAGACCTTCTTTATTGTTAGGAATAAGTTCCCATCTAATTTTCTTAGAAGCAGTATCATAATAAGGAAGAAGAAGTTCATTAATTTTATGAACTATGTTAAGCCATTCTTTATTCTCAATACCTTGAGTTTTAATAGAATTATAAAATTCAGCAGTATAATATGTGTTATCAGGAGAAGCATTTTTGATAAGGTTTTTATCAGAGAAAGGTCGTTCCTCGTGATAATCCATATCTTTCATTTGTTCATTTCTGATAGCCTCTATATCTTCATCGCTAAGTTTAGTTGCATCTATTACACCGTTAACAAATGCTTCTTTGTCCTTAACGATACGCCACATTACACTAACAGCTTTATCTTTTCTTAGACGTTTGAGAGTTTCTCTAATTTTACTTTCAATAGCTGAATCTTTGAAACTAACAATTTGATATGTGTTAAGTCTAATCCATTCTTTAGCCCTAACATATTCAGCATTCTCAGCTAACTCACTAGCTGGAGCTGTTATACGACCAAATTGTCTTCTTTCAGCATTTTCAATAATCTTAAGATTTCTCTCAAGTTCTTCGTCAAAACCTAATTCATTCTCATAATCAAAGAATTCTTCATTAAGAGTCTTAATCTCATTGATATATTCTCTAAGAGCAAGATAACTATTTCTGCTATTAATAATAGCTTCATCTTTTTCTTCTTGCGTCCTGTAATTAGTAGGGCCAGCTTCACCAGGATTCTCTTTAGGTTGATAAGTTATACTTCCATCTTCATTAATTACTTTGATATAATCTGAAGTAAGATTATCAAGTTGAAGTTTAAGCTCTCTAAGTTTCTCAGCTAAGCTAGGTTCAAGAACTCCATTTACTCTATGAGTATTAATCTCCCAAATCTGATGTCTAAGTTGATTATATCTAACAAATATTTTAGGGGCATTTTCAAGCATCTTTTCATCAGCGTGATTACGGCGAATATAATATTCATCTTCAAGTTGTTGATTAACATGCTTTACTTTCCATTTCTCATATGCAAGTTTAGCTCTAAGATGTTCTTCACTACAAGCACCATCCTGAGTTTTAGCATCATAGATAGCAGACTCTAGTTCTTCTCTATCATCAAGGAATTTACTTGTATAATCTTGTATCCAACGACCAAAATCATCTACAAGATGACTCCAATTAATAGACATTCCTTTAGCAGCAGCATTCTTTTTAGCTTCACGCATAAATTGTCTAAAGGCTCTAATAAGGGCTTTACCTTCCATTTCTTTAGCAGTTATATCTGCAATAACATCTTTGCTAAGAATCTGAATAAGAGGATTTGTAGTTTCTTGAAGGTCACCAATCCAAGCAGTGAAACCATTAGTAGAATGATACCCATCTACAATATTAAGAATATCTTTTTGTACAAGAGGATTAGTACTAATCTTAGCAAGATATTCATCGGCTAACAATTCTTTAGCTGAAGCGATAGTATTATCATTTTGAAGGTCGTTAACCATATCTCTGATAATTTTAAGACTATTTTGAATATCCGGGTCTTTAGACTTGATATCCATTCTAGTAATAAGACCAAAATTATCTACAATAGCTTCAGCATCCAGAATGGTTTTTACATATCTTCTTCTAAGTTGTGCATCATTTCTGATGAGATTACCAACACCTTTATCAGTAACAGATAACCAATCAGCACTATTTGGGTCCTTTACAAAGTATCTAAGGTCATTAAGAGTACGCTCTGCAACTCTAGTAACATATTCCGCAGTAGCTTTACAAGTTTCTACCATGCTATCTTTCTTTAGCATAGCATCTTTGTTAGGCATAATATCTTGTGACCTAAGTCTACGACTAGCAAGAGCTGCATCAGGATCATCAGCAAATCTACGACGTTCTATAGCTTTATAGAAAGAAGCAGCAGCTTCAGGACCCTCAACACGAGAAGAACGTCTAATACCACTTTTAGGTTTACGTTCTACATGACGCTCGATAATGAAAGTATCTGTAGCAGTAGGATTAACAATACCGTTTCTCCACCACATTTCAATAAGGTCTCTATATCTTTCATGTCCTTTCTTAATAGCACCAGTTTGGAAATTATTCTTACCAAGATAAGTCTTAGCCAAATCTGCAACTGTCTTCCAACCTATTCTAGTAATATCAACTGTAACAGCTTGAGTGTTACCATCCTCATCTGTATAAGTAATAGTTTTAGTTAAACCATTAACAGGACCCGAATGAGTAATATATCTACTTAAGCCTAAATTAACATGATAAAGAGTAGATTTAGGATTTGGTTGACTAAAGTGTTCTGCTACTGCTTTTTTAAGATGGTCAACGGCACCAACCATATTAGCAGGAGGATTTTCAATATCTAAATCTTTAGCAAGATGAGTTTTTTTAGCTTTTTCTATAGGTTCTGCTTCATATTTAGTTCTATCTATAGCATTAATAACATTACTAAATCCTTCAGTATTCCAAGATGACTTTGTAGCTTCAAAATCTTCAATAGCTTTTGTATAAAAATAAGAAGAAGCATATTTGTTATTTAAAGGATTAGCACTAAATTCGCCATGTTCATTTTCTTCAAGTTTATTTAAAGGATAAAGATAAACTCCTGTATAACTAAGGTCATAAACAACTTTATATAATGTTTCTTCAACTCCTGGAAATCTAAGTTTAATGTAAGGATTTACATCTGTTATTCTGCCGTCTTCTTCTCGTCTAACAATTTTATATTTTCTAGCAAGTTTAATACCACGGTCAGAATCTTCTATGTGAATAACTCCATTAGTTCTAGAGAGTTCTAGACCTCCTCGAGTTTGAGCAACACGCATAGATGGAATTTGTCTAATAGACGAATAATGACTTCTAATATAGTCTTCTTCTATATTATGATTATCAATAGTTTCGCCGTTAATTCCTCGTATAGCACCATTAAGAGCAGTAATAATACCAGTACCAAATTCACCAAAATCATTATACAAAACACTATTTGGTATACAAGTGTTTACAGCATTTTTA
>Ga0247610_10003520_pt1 | contig 17131 bp, 18 predicted proteins | sample 174DNAGHGhighgp2_FD_193483 | JGI IMG/M metagenome (GOLD analysis project Ga0247610, IMG submission 193483) | Sheep rumen microbial communities from Palmerston North, Manawatu-Wanganui, New Zealand - 1742 DNA GHGhigh gp2 | ecosystem: Host-associated > Mammals > Digestive system > Stomach > Rumen... | reverse complement strand
AAGAATTATTTGTGTATTTACCGCGAATTAGAATGGGCAATGAAAGAGACCAAACCGACATACAAGCAGCAAGTTGACGTCTTGGGATGAATTAAACAATTAAAAATCAAATAGTTGAACAAAAAGATACAAAGAAATATTAACAAACTGCAACCTTTTGGATTTTTTGTGCCATACGAATGGATAAAAGAATTAATTTTGCAGCGTTGTTTGCTTATCTTGATGTTTAACGGACTTCGCATCAAGGCCGGCGGCAGCGCGAAGAAGTAAAAAATAGAAGTCCCCTTGATATTATGAATAAACTTGAAGCATTAAATAATCCGAAATATTCCTTGACGCCGGAAAAAATGGGAGAATTGGTCGGGGGAGCTATATGCAGCTCAGCCTCGGGCCCAAACGCGTATGGTTCTAACTGTTCTTGTGATGTGATTACTCATTACACAGGAGAAGACATGCCCGTGAATAGTCAAGGTAAACCCGTATCAACCACCTACACCCCTTTATACGGCAAAGGAGATTGGACACTTCAGAGTGAACTAATCGCCGAACGTGGAGGATTTTGCTCATAAATTCCGCAAATTTTGAGGGAAGAGCTTCTCTTTCCTCAACAATTATCATAAACAGCTTTCTTAAGACCAAAATCATAAATGATGAAAAAGTTTTTAATAATTTCCATTGGCTTTCTTTTCATTAACTATGGCGCATTCGGACAAAAACACAATGTGTACAAATATTATAAATACGTCAACAAGGCGGAATTGGCCAGGGTTTTATCAAAGAACAAAAAGGCGAACAAATACTATGAAAAGGCATTCAAATACAATAAACCTTTTTCGAAAGATGCACTTCAATATATGTGGGTATATACAAATAAGCATTATGGGAGCGAATCAACGGCGTTGCAATGTGCAACTTTCAATGCACAACGCGAAATGCTATGGCCTCGACAACTAATGACGGATTCCGCATTTTACCAAAAAATCTCCGTCATAAAGGATACAACTCAGTCGACCGTAATACCTTCGTTAAGAGCCGCACTGGACTCGCTATTGCAAGTTGATCAACAAGTTCATAGTTCAGACACCACCTCAATGAACCAGATGGTTACGACGGATTCCCTAAATATGCTGAAATTGGCAAGTCTGTTTAAAACATACGGCTATATCAACGAGGACAATGCCGGCGAAAAGGCTTGTCTTGTCATCTCAATAATTTTTATACATTACAGCAAGACGCAGACTGAGGATCCACCTTTTCATATTTTGGAAAATGCCGTGCAGGGCGGCACATTTGATGCGCGAGAATATATGTATCTTTACGACTACTGCTGGTATTTCCGAAATGAAATCTACCACCTCTCAGATACCATCAAAAGGAACTCTCGGTTTGGGACCGACATGAACCAATACCAGACTGTTGGCGACTTCTTGTTCATATATCCTCCTAAAAACATGAAAAAAGTGAATGCCAACAGAAAATCTATATTGATGGCTGAAACTTGGAAGGATTATGAAATAAAACTCATCGACACCTTTTTTGAAGGAGGTTATGGATTCGTTCAATTGACTCCAGTTACTTTCGCGTCAAAGGAAGAAGAAGAAGAGAGACTGAACGAATTAAAGCAGGAGATTGATTCCGGCAAAGTGAAAGGAAAATACATAAAAAGTGAAAGGAAGGTGTCTCCATGATCCTGATTCTTTCAGAACAAATCGATAACACAACGGACATTGTCTGCTCATGGCTCAACCGTTATGGATGTGAATTCCTCCGTATAAATGAAAAGGACGCCTCTGACCTGCAACGGTCAGGGAAGAACAACTTCATTGGGTAAAGCTCCGCCACAGTGTGCAACAGACCGGTAGCGGAGCAGAAAAAAGAAAGGTGCCCAAGCAGGGGCATCGCATTGATGTTTTAACGGACCTCATAGCGATGTTCCCTGCCACCAAGCACCTCAGGTCGCATATATCGTGATGTTTGTCACGCGATTGCACAAGAAATCCGACGGCAAAGATACAACTTTTCCGTTTCGGATGGCAGACCCGAAACGTGCTTGCAAAGTGCGGCACGCCCTGCGGGGAAGGGGGAGTGTGTTTAATTTAAAATTGAAAAATATGAAATCTTTAAAATTAAATCAATTGGATAGCCAAAGACTGGCAGAGAAAGAAATGTTGAACGTAACTGGCGGACAAGGCGGATGGAGATACGATATAGGTCCTAACGGGACATATACTCGATATTGTACCTGTGGCTGTGCCTACGAAAACAACGGGGGCTCAAGTACGGAAGACAACAAAAATGCCAACTATAGTGGAGGTACCTCTGGTTTAAGAACGCCAGGATTCCCATTAACGCCCAACAGTAAATAATTGAATATCAGGGGTGGGTACCAAATCCGCCCCTTTGATTAGAAAATCTTAATTATGAAATCACACCTATTAGCGTGCTTTGCCATCATTTTGGCGATTTTCTCTTTCCTATCATGTAGCAGATCTGTTCATAAGGATAACAATTCCATTACTGACCTACAGACAGTTATGCCCGTTGACACACTTTACACCATACCGTTTCAAATAACTGGCGATATGAGCAGGATTCTTTTAGAAGCAAAAATAAACAATAAAACTAAAACTTTTATGTTAGATTCGGAATTCCCTTATCACTGTATAGATTGCAAGTTTGTTCTATCATTATTTGACACAACCAATCATACCAGCAAAATGATAGAGAATGGTTTTACAAGAGTGTTTTGCAATCATCCCATCAACATCAATTTGCAAAATCTCGTGTGTCATTCTGACACATTTGAGTTGATGTTCCCAAACCATTTAAACACAAAAGAGGAATCATGCGGCATAGTCGGCAGGCCATTTTTTGAAAAATCAGTGGTTTGCATCAATTTTGATGTCAACCGGATTTATATTCTCAACAAATTTCATGACAATTTTAACGGATATGCTTCTGCGGAATACATAAAAAATAAAGAAGACCACCGTATTTTGACATTGAAGTTTCCAACCGAACAGGATTCGATTTCAGCAAATCTCATCCTCGATTTTGGAGCTCCTTTTTCAGATATAGATAAGGATATTAAAAAACACATAAAAATCCCTACTGGTAAAGTGAATCCACTAAATATCGGAGCAGTTTTATTAAACCGGGCTGTAGCTATTAAATACAAAATAGATGTTGAGGCTGGCAATTCTCAAACAGGAGAAGTGATTGAACATCCTTTTGAAAATTGGGGCTGTGATGGCGGTATCGGTATGGACATTATCAAGCAATATAATATGATTATAGATTATCAGCATAATAGAATCTATTACACCCCCAACGAGTACTACAAAAAGATGACGAAGCAATGAAAACATACCTCACCCCAAACCATATCCGCCACGCTTTGGCGACTGATCCGAGTTGACGGAGTAATAGAGTTGCTATAGAATTGCTATAGAGTTACTATAGAGTTACCATAGAGTTAGAGCTTTTTTTTGAACCGTTACGGACAGCCAACTACTAACTGCTAACTGCTAACTGCTAACTATATAATGTCTTTCTCCTCAATGAGATTGTTCAGTATCGCATACACCGTCAATGCCGCGACAGACTTGATGCCGGTCTTGCGGACGATGTTCTTGCGGTGGGTGATGACGGTGTGCACGGAGATGTTGAGGGTGTCGGCTATCTCGTTGTTCTTAAGTCCTTTGGATAGACAGACGAGCACCTCCTTCTCGCGGTCGGAAAGGGGGTCGGTGTCGGATTCGTCATCATCAGATTGGAGCGTGTTCTCCACTTGGTTGAGGGTGGACTTTATCCGTTGCAGGTCGTCATTCAGCTCGATGATTCCGGCGAACTGCTTCTGATGCTGCGCTTCGATGTACGAGGTGACCAACCCGACGAGCCGCATGTTGGGCAATTGGTCGAACTCCGCACGGAGGGTTGCGCGGCGGGCATATTCAAAGAGCAATGGATTGAGAATCAGGATATCAGGTTTAAGAGCGTTGATCCGGGAGTTCAGAGCGCCGAGATTGTCGGTGGAGAACACCACCTCCACGTCGGGAAACTCGCGCAACAGCTGGGCGAGACCGACACGCAGGATAGGCGAGGGTTCGGCGATGGCGACTTTAGTCATGGCTCTGCGATTCAAGGAATTGGATATACGGCAGCAAGATACGGTCCTCCATCATGGCATGTTTCCCGATATCGTGGGAAAGGGCATACGTGTCGAGAAGCATATCGACGCGTTCGTCGGAGGAGACATCCGAAGGGATATACTTGAGCAGCAGATTGGTGAGGTCGTTGAGGGTGTCCTCTATGTCGTCGTGCTGCAGATTGAACGTGCACCTCTGCGGGTTCGCCACGTCACCGTCGCGGAGGGTCTGCCGCAGATAGGGGAAGATGACCTCCTCCTCGTAGCGGAAATGCTCCCCCAAGTCGCTTTTGAACTGGGTGTAGAAGTTGGCGATGAGGGTGCGGTACTTGCTGTCCATCGGTTCGAGCAGCGCGTGGAGATGGTGCTCGATGTGGGGCAGCTTGTGGTCAAGGTAGTCGCGATGCGAAAGCAGCAGATACTGCAGGATGTCGGCCATAGGACACTGCCGCAGCTCGTCGATGGAAGGGTAGTAGGAGTCCTCGGTATAGACTCGGGCGATGAGCAAGAACAGCGGGAGCGACACACGGTGCTCGTCACAGAGCTGCTCGACACTCTTCTCGCCGAAGCCGAGCGGGATGCCGAGGCGCGGAAGCACGGTCAGCAGACTGTGGTGCTGGTTGATGGCGTCGGCCATCTTCATCTTGGGTGAAAGTTGGGAAGGCATCGTTGACGGTAATAGGGTTCGGAATGGACAGGATCAATCGACAGCCACAGTCTCCTCTTCGGCGGAATCATCATCCTCCTCAGCGACGCCCTCATACTCCGCGCGGAGCTGCTCGTAGAACTTGACCTCCGTCATCTGTATATACGGGGCCAGCCACAGGTAGCCGATAAAGAACGTGAGAATGGCGAGAATGGCCCAGCCGATGAAGCTCAACACCAGCAGGAAAAACTCCAATTTGTGTCCCTGCATCATCATGCGGCTCTCGCGCAGCACCTCCACGGGACGGAGTTCGGGGCGATCGTGCAGAACGAACGGCACCACGGCGTAAGCGATGGCCAGCACGAAACCGGGAACCATCAGCACACAGGCAATCAGCGCGAACAAGACAGGGTGGGTTTCCATCTGTCCCAAACCGACGATGACGCCGATAAAGGCCGCACCCAAGAACATGGCTCCGAAGATGGCAAGTCCCTGCAGGAAGAGGGTGACGAACACATCGCCGAAACGTCTGTATCCGCAGAACAGATCCCCGATATCCGCAGGCAAATCCTGACGGGAGGCGTTCAGATGCGCTATGTAATAGCCATACTGCATCGGAATCATGACGATGGTGAGGATGCCACCGATGGCAAGGAACACCGCCGTCAGCGTGGTGAACGAGCTGCCTTGGAAGATAGTGCCGTACTGCGACAGAACTTGAGCTAACGCAATCAGCAGGAGATAGATGAAGGTGAGCCCCACGAAGGAGCCCCATTTGCCTCTCAGCGTGGCAAGTGCTTGATCTTTCAAATCGTTGATTTTTCCCATAATGTTCAGATTTATAGTGGTGAATGATTTATCTTTCCAAGTTTTCGGGCAACAGCTGGGCAATCTCCTCCTGGAGTTTGTCGGAGACGGGCACAAGCGGCAGTCGCAGGGCGTTGTCGATGAGTCCCATGGCGAACATGATGGCTTTCACGCCGGCAGGGCTGCCCTCCTTGAAGCAGTCGATGGTGAGCGGCACCAGCTGTTGGTGGATGGCGCGCGCCTCGTCCATGCGGCCCGCCATGATGTGGTGTACCATCGCGGAGACTTTCGCAGGGAAGGCATTGGACATCACAGAGATGAGTCCATCGGCGCCGGAGGCCATAAGCGGCAGCGTCAGCAAATCGTCGCCGGAGATGACCATGAAGCCCTCGCGCCGTTTGGCAATGAGCTGGAGGATCTGCTTCATCTTGCCGGAGGCCTCCTTGATGCCGACCACGTTGGGGCACTCCTCGGCGATGCGCAGGGTGGTCTCGCACTCCAAGTTGCAGGAGGTGCGGCCGGGCACATTGTAGAGGAACACCGGCATGTCGGTGGCGGCGGCGAAAGCCTTGTAGTGGGCCACCAAACCCGCCTGAGACGGTTTGTTGTAGTAAGGCGTCACGGTGAGGATGGCATCGACCTCGAAGGCGGCGAGGCGCTCGAGCTTGCGAATCATGAACTGGGTGTTCGGTCCGCCGAGGCCCACCATCACAGGCAGGCGGCCTGCGTTGGTCTCCAAGATGCAGCGCAGGACCGCGTCCTTCTCGTCCGGGGCGAGCGTGGGGTATTCGCTGGTGGTGCCGAGGGCGAGCAGATAGTCCACCCCGTTGTCAATCATGCGGTTGACGAGTTGTGTGAGCCTCGGGAAGTCGATTTGTCCGTCAGGGGTGAACGGGGTAATCAGGGCCGTGCCGAGCCCCTTGAAAGCGGTATGCGGGTCGTGTCTCATTTTCCGGAAAGCTTTTGGGTGTAGTTGAAGGTCGAGGAGAGGAACTGGCCGTAGTTGCCGCTCTCCGTCTGGATATAAAGGTCGTAGATGTCCTGATAGTCGGCGCAGCTGCCGACGATGAACTTCGAGTTGGCGGTGGCGAGGATGGACTCCACGGGCGCGTGGTAGCGGTAGTTGAAGTCGAGCAGGATGTCGAAGTCGCGCTGGATGAAGTCGGTGACCTGCACCACGTTAGGTTCGCCGCACCAGGTGAGCTGTTTCTGGCAGAAGTAGTCGGCGGAGAGTTGTTGCAGGCAGTAGAAGGGGACGAACTTCTCGTCGATGTAGCCGATGAGGTGCACCACCTTGCCGGCGTTCTGCAACTGGGTGAAGATGCGGAAAATGGCCTTGTAGGAGTCCTCGTCGGTGATCTCGCAGAGCATGCCGACGGTGGCGGCTCGCTCGAGGGCGCAAACCGCCCTCGTCTTGTCGGATTTCCGCTCCTCTATGTGCTTGCGGAGGAAATGATTCTTTATTCTGTCAAACATACAAAATGGTCTTATCAAAAAGAAGTGGCAAAGATACAAAAAAAACAGTATATTTGCCCGATTTTTTCAAAATGGCAAAGAAGACATATAACATACTGATAGTTATACTGTTAGCCTTTGCGGTGGATGTCTGTGCCGCGGACTTTCGCTGCGAGGTGGACACCGTTGTGCCGACAACGGCGGCGAAAGTGGACACCGCCCGCCCCGCCGCGAAAAAACCGGCCAAGGTCAGCCGTGCGGCCAGCAAGCGGGTCACGTTCGAGACGTTCGACCAGAACTACGAGCGCGCCATGCGCTACTACAACAACCACCAGTGGCTCTCCGCCGCCGGCCTCTTCCAAGAGCTCTACCCCCTGTCGCTCGGCACTCCCCGCGCCGACACCATCCTCTTCCTCTTCGCCGACTCCTACTACCAGAACGGCGACTACAACATGGCCGCCCTCCACTTCCGCGACTACGTGCGCCGGTACCCCAACTCCGAACACACCGAGGACGCCTTCTTCCGCTGCATCCAGGCCGTTTACAAGACCAGCCCCGACTACAGCCTCGACCAGACCAACACCGACTACGCCATCGAGCAGATCAAGGCCTTCCTGTCGGCCTACCCCGACAACAAACACGTGGAGGAGTGCAACATCATGCTCGACGACCTGCGCCTGAAGCTGGCCCGCAAAGACCTCGAGATAGTCAAGCTCTACTACAACACCGACCACTACGAGGCCTGCCAGATCGCCGCCAAGAACTTCTTCAACGAGTACGCCTACTCCCCGCTCATGCCCGAGGCCGTTTACTGCCTGGTGCTCAACAACTACGAATACGCCAAGCGCAGCACCGAACGCAAGAAACCCGAACGCCTCAGGGATTGCCTCGAAGCCTGCCAACGGCTGCTTCTCAACTACCCCGACTGCAAGTACGCCAAAGAGACGGAGAAAATCGCTCAGGACGTCACCAAACAACTGGAAAAATACAAAATCAAGTCATAATAAATCCCTATTAATGAAAGCGCAAGAATACAAGAAACTGAAAATCGACCTCTATGCCAATACCAAGGACATCCGCCAATACGACAAGGAGACGGGCAACTTTTACAAGAGCATCGTGATCATGTCGAAGCGCGCCGACCAGATCGCCGCCGAGCTGAAGCAGGAGTTCCAGGAGAACTCGCACCTCCAGGCTCCGCAAGACCGTTCCGGCGAAGAGGTCTATGAGAACCGCGAGCAGATCGAACTGTCGAGAATGTACGAGCAGCTCCCCAAGCCCACGCAGCTCGCCCTGCACGAGTTCGAGGAGGGTCAGATCTACTTCAAAGACGTTGACGAATAAGCACCCGCAAGCTATGGGCAAACACGTGGTCATCGGCATCACCGGCGGCATCGCGGCGTACAAAACGATGTACCTCATCCGGCTGTTCAAGAAGAACGGCTACGAGGTGCGTGTGACCGCCACGCGCAACGCCCTGCAGTTCGTCACCCCGCTGACCATCGAGACGCTGTCGCAGAACCGCCTCTACACCGACATGTTCGACCCGAACCGCACCATGGAGGTCGAGCACATCGCCCTGGCCGACTGGGCTGACGCCCTTGTGGTCGCGCCCGCCACGGCCAACATCATCGGCAAGTTCGCACACGGCATCGCCGACGACGCACTCTCCACCCTCTTCCTCGCCGTCAAGAAACCCGTGTTCATCGCACCCGCCATGAACAGCAACATGTTCGAAAACACCGCTGTTCAGGACAATATCCGGCTGCTGCACGAACGCGGATGCCGCATCCTCGCCCCCGACGAGGGCTTCCTGGCCTGCGGGACCACCGGCAGCGGACGAATGCAGGAGCCCGAAGACATCTTCGAGCGCGTGGACGAGGAACTCTCCGGCGACCGCTCGCTGTCAGGCAAACACGTGCTCATCACCGCAGGCCCGACCTACGAGCCCATCGACCCCGTGCGCTTCATCGGCAACCACTCCTCCGGCTTGATGGGATTCTGTCTGGCCGAGGCCGCCGCCCGCAAAGGCGCCCTCGTCACCATCGTCAGCGGTCCCTCTAACTGCACCGCTAAGCATCCCAACATCCGCCGCATCGATGTGAAGACGGCCGAAGAGATGTACCAGCAGTGCATGCAGATCGCCGACCAGCAAGACATCATCATCATGTCCGCCGCCGTGGCCGACTACACGCCCGCGCACCCCGCACCCGAGAAAATCAAGAAGGAGCAGGCCGGCATGGCCGTGGAGCTGGTACGCACGAAAGACATCCTGGCCTCCGTCGGGAAGACCAAACGGGACGGGCAGCTGCTTGTCGGCTTCGCCTTGGAGACCGAGAACGAAGTGGAGAACGCCAAGAAAAAACTGCATACTAAAAACGCCGACCTCATCGTTCTCAATTCCCTGCGAACCGCCGGCGCCGGATTCCGGACCGCCACCAACCAGGTGACCATCTTCGCGAAAGACGGCCGCGAATTCGCCAGCGAACTCAAAAGCAAACAGGAAATCGCCGAAGAAATACTCCAAACCGCCCAAATGTACATCCAACAATAAAAAATATAGTCAACTATGAAACGCATCATCGGACTTTTCATCATTATGCTGGTGGCGCTCTCGTCGCTGAACGCCCAGGACTTCCAGTGCTCGGTGTCCATCAACGCCAACCAGATTTCAAGTTCCGGCAACCAACAGCGCTACAACGAAATGCGGCAGAAACTCTACACGTTCGTTCACGACCGCAAATGGTGCCAATACAACCTGAAACAAAACGAGCGCATCGAATGCTCCATCACCATCAACCTGACCAAAGAGTCGGGCGACGAATACGAGGGAACGGCGACATTGGTGCTGCAACGCCCTGTGTATAAAGCCAGTTACAAGACCACCCTGCTGAGTTTCCAAGACAAGAAGGTGAAATTCCGTTACGCCGACGGCGACCCGTTGGAGTACGACGAAAGCACCAACCTGTCGGACCTCACCTCCCTCATCGCCTACTACCTCAACCTCTTCATCGCGGTGGAGCTGGATTCGTTCTCCCAGAACGGCGGCTCACCCTACTTCTCCAAGTGCCAGAACATCGTCAACCTGAACCAGAAAGAGATGGGCTGGAACGTGGCGGAGAGCGGCCAAAGCAACCGCTACTGGATCACCGAGAACTTCACGAACAGCACGTATAGCAAACTCCACGATTTCTACTACCAATACCACCGCCTCGGCCTGGATGTGATGTACGAGACCCCCGACGCGGGCCGCGCCATCATCCTCGAGAGCCTCAAGCTCCTGCAACAGGTCAACGCGCAGAAGTCCAACCTTGCCGTCGTCCGCATCATCCTGAACACCAAGAAGGACGAAATCATCAACATCTTCAAGGAGGGTATGCCGTCGGAGAAGACCCAGGTCATCAACATCATGAAACAGATCGACCCAACCAACTCCTCCGCATACGACGCCATCAACGCCGCATCCAAATAGTCGCGATGCTGACCTCCCTGCAAATAGAGAACTATGCGATTATCAGGTCTTTGGAAATCACGTTCCGCCAGGGCCTGACCGTCATCACCGGCGAAACCGGTGCCGGTAAGTCCATCCTGATGGGCGCCCTGTCGCTGATTCTCGGCAACCGCGCAGACACCGACGTGCTCTTCGACAAAACCCGCAAGTGCATCGTGGAGGCGACCTTCGACGTGAGCCACCTCAGCCTGCAAACCCTTTTCCAACAATACGACCTCGACTATCAGGACGAGACCCTGATCCGCCGCGAAATCAACGAGCACGGCAAGTCCCGGGCGTTCATCAACGACACACCCGTGAACCTCGCCACCCTCAAGGCCATCGCCTCCCTGCTGGTGGACATCCATTCGCAGCACCAGACCCTGATGCTCCAGAACGCCAACTTCCGCCTGCGGCTCCTCGACCAGTTCGCCCAGAACCAGGAGCTGGTGTCGCACTATCAGCAGGCTTTGCATACATGGCAGACTCAAAAAGCGGAATACGAGACGCTTAGACAGCGTTGCGAGGAGGCCGCCCTCCGCTACGACTACAACCTCTACACCATCGAGGAGCTCGAGAAAGCGCAACTGCAACCTGACGAACAGACGGAGATAGAGCAGAAAATCCAAGAGTTGTCGCACGCGGAGACCATCAAGTCGCATCTTTACAACGCCACCCGCATCCTTTCGGAGCAGGAAGGCGACAATATATTATATATGCTGAAGTCGCTGAGCCAGGAGTGCCGGGCGTTGGAGAGCCTCGGAGCCGAATACGCCGACTACAACCGACGCATCGACGAACTCACGACAGAGGCGCAGGATCTCTCCTACGAGATGTCGCGCAAGAACGACGCCGTGGAGGTGAACCCTGCCCTCACCGACCAACTGAACGAACGTCTCGACCTGCTCTTCTCACTGCAGAACAAATACCACGTGGAGGACAACGCCGCACTGATTTTGCTGTTGCAAAATTTACAACAAGAAGTCTCCACCTACACCGACGAAAAAGAGAAACTCGCTGAATACCAAACGACTGTAATCCGTCTCGAAGAGGAGGCACAGGCTCTGGCCGTCCAGCTGTCGGAATCGCGCAAGGCGGCTGTGCCCGCGCTTGTCCGTGCCATGGAAGCGCGACTGCATCAGTTAGGGATGGCGGGAGGCCGTTTCGCCGTGACCATCGAGGAGGGCGAGGAGCTGCGGGAGACCGGCCACGACACGGCCACGTTCCTGTTCAGCGCCAACGCAGGGGTCGCCCCCGCCGACATCGCCCGCATCGCATCCGGCGGCGAGATGTCGCGCATCATGCTCTGCCTCAAGTCCATCATCACCGACTCGATGTACCTGCCCACCATCATCTTCGACGAAATCGACACGGGCATCTCGGGCGAGACAGCCTCGAAGGTCGGGCAAATGATGCGCCAACTGGCCGTAAAGCACCAGGTCATCGCCATCACACACCTCCCTCAGATTGCGGCCTGCGGCGGACAGCACCTGCTGGTTTACAAAGAATCAACCGAAGACCGTACCTTCACGAATATCAAAGAGTTGGACATGCCCGAGCGGGAGCAGATGATTGCCACCATGATGAGCGGCGAGAGCCGTACCGAGTCGGCCGTGGCCACCGCAAGGGAAATGCTCAAATCCTCACAAGTAAATATCAACCAACCGAATACGTTATGAAAAAGACACTCATCTTCCTCATAGCTGCCCTGTTCTGCGTCAGTGGGTACGCCCAACGACGCATGACCCCCGACCGCAAGTTCGTCTATATGACCTCCGTAGGTTATGCCACGGGATTGGGCGAACTCCATCTGCAGGACGACAACGGCGAGGAGCTGAAGACCGTGCAGAACCGCAACTTCGACATCACCATCGACCAACAGATTGGCTACCAGTTCAATCCATACTTCCAGATGAGTCTCGGTGCGGGTTTCGAATTCTGGAGGCACACGGCCTTCATCCCCATTTACCTTAACTTCACCGTCAACTTCACGGATACCAAATTCGAGCCGATCTTCTACCTCAACGCAGGCTACGCCTTCAAGTGGTACGTCTCGTCGGTGCCCGAGAAGATGGACCGTGTGGTGCACGGCACCTCCACCGGTCCGATGGGCGAATCCGGCCTCGGACTGCGCATCAACGTCAACGACAGGGTGTCGCTCGTGCTCGCCGCCTGCTACAAGAACCAGTACACCGACATCCGCTACACCATCCCGAGACCCGACGAGCAGGATTTCTCGGCCTACTCCACCAATGCTGTCCAGAACGCCCTCTACCACTTCGCCGGCATCCGCCTCGGCGTCCAATTCTGAGACGAGAAAATCTAACGCCACCAGTCACAAATCACTATTCACTAATCACTATTCACTAATCACAAAAAATGAAAGAAACCTTGACATACACCGCCGCCTTTGAGGAGCTGAAAGAGATCGTCGATCAGTTGGAAAACGACAATGTCAGCGTCGATGAGCTGACCGAGAAGATGAAACGCGCCACCGTCCTCATGAAGATCTGCCGCGACAAACTCACCAAAACCGAAGAAGAGGTCAGCAAGACCATCGAGGAGCTGGGGTAAGGGTTGGGTTTAAGGGTTAAGGGTTAAGGGTTATGGTTTAAGGGTTAAGGTTTAGGGGGGTAAGGTCCTTAATCACTAAGTCACAAGTCACAAATCACAAGTCACAAATCACAAGTCACAAATCACAAGTCACAAATCACAAGTCACAAGTCACCAGTCACCAGTCACCAATCACCATGATGCGAATAGACATCCTGACCCTTTTCCCGGAGATGTTCCCGGGGGTGTTCGGCAGCTCGATTCTGAAGCGTGCCGTGGACAAGGGGTATCTCGAGATCCAGGTACACGACATCCGTGCCTACACGTACGACAAGCACCACCGCGCCGACGACTACCCATTCGGGGGCGGTGCCGGTATGGTGATGATGGTGGAGCCCATCGCGCGGTGCATCGAACAGCTGCAGAGCGAGCGCGACTATGACGGCATCTTCCTGATGGCGCCCGACGGCGAGGTCTTCAACCAACAGAAAGCCAACGAGTTGTCGATGTTGCACAACATCATCCTGCTGTGCGGGCACTACAAGGGCGTGGACGAGCGCGTGCGCGAGCTCTACGTGACCGGCGACCTGAGCATCGGTGACTACGTGCTCTCGGGCGGCGAAATTGCGGCCATGGCCATCACCGACGCCATCGCACGGGTGATCCCCGGCGTGATCAGCGACGGCGCCTCCGCCCTGTCGGACTCCTTCCAGGACGGGCTCCTCTCGGCTCCCGTCTATACCCGGCCCGCCGACTTCCGCGGCCACCGCGTCCCCGACGTGCTGCTCTCCGGCAATCCGAAACTGATTGACGAATGGCGTATGGAACAACAGCTTACACGAACCCGCGAACGTCGTCCCGACCTGCTTGACCATGAGTAGAATCCGTACATACTGCCAGTCGCTGCGCACCGACAACGCACTCTTCAACGCCACGTATATCGTCCTGCTGTTCACCATGGCGCTGTTGCCGTTCACCACCTGGTTCATGTGGCCCATCGGCATCCTGCTGCTCATCCTTTGGGCGGCCCAGGGCGACTGGCGCGGGAAATGGACCCACTTCAAGGCCAACGACGGCATCCCCTACGGACTGTTCCTCTTAGCCATCTGCCTCATCCCGATCAGCGGCCTTTTCTACTCCGTACAAATGAACTACGCCTGGCGGACTTTGGAATGCTACCTCTGGTTTTTCATCGCCCCTCTAGTCATCCTCACCATATCACGTGACTTGCTGACAAAGAGGCACATACAGCTTCTTCTCGTCGTCTTTTCCGCCAGTGCGCTGGCCCATATCCTCGTGCTCTTCGCCCACGGCCTCTACCTGTTTCACCAGACTGGCGACACCGTGTACCTGTACTACTCCACCTTCTCGTTCCTGCGTCACCCCACCTACGTGTCCCTCTACACCACCTTTGCCTACCTGATTATTTTGACATATCTGATTGATAATCACAATATCATCAAGATTAAAACCAAAATCCTGCTCTATTTTGTGGAGGCCATCCTGCTGGTCGGGGTGTTCTTCCTCTACTCACGGGCAGGAATCATCACCCTGATGGCCGTCCATCTGCCGATAGCGGTCTATGCGGTGCACAAGCGCAAGGCGGAGTGGAAATGGATGTTATTGATTTTCATAGCGATGGCAGTCCTGTTCACATTGCTGATGACCACGGATTTCATGCCCATAAACCGTTTCAAGGAACCGAAGTACAAGTTGGAGGATGGCCGTGCGGGCGAAAAGACCAGCGACAGAAGGCTTATCCTTTGGCAGGCGGGTTGGGAAGCGGCGGTCGAGAACCTGCCCTTCGGCACGGGCACCGGCGACTGTTTCGACGCGATGCGTGACAAGTACCGCTCGCACGGTTACTTGCGCGACTTCAACCACAACTACAACGCCCACAACCAGTACCTGCAGGCGTTGCTCACGAACGGCATCCCCGGCATCATCCTATTGCTGCTCTACTATTTCGTCCCGGTGGCCGAATCTGTCCGCCGCCGTGACATCCTCCTGCTCTCGCTGTTCATTCTGTTGGCTTTGAACAGCTGCTTCGAATGCTTGTTCGACCGTCGCTTCGGGGTGGATTTCTTCGCGATCATGATTCCCCTGTTGATGATGTCTTCCATTGGACAAACTCAAGATCAAACGAACACACAATAAAGCAATGAAACGATTATTCTTGATTATCGCGTTGGCTATTGCCGCATTCGGCGCCGTCGGCCAGACGAAAGAGACCTACCTTTACGCCGAGAAGGACACCTCGAAGCTGTATATGGACGTCTATGTGCCTAAAGTGCAGAACGAACAGCAGTCGTGCCTGATGTTCGTGTTCGGGGGCGGGTTCATCGGCGGGAAGCGCGACGACAGCCAGATACAGCAGGTGTGGCGGCACTTCACCGAGCAGGGCTACGTGGTCATCGCCATCGACTACCGGTTAGGCATGCGCGGACAGAAGGAGTTTGCGCCGCTCTTGGCCGTCAAGAACTTTCACAAGGCCATCGACATGGCGGCGGAGGACGTGATCTCCGCGCTCGACTATACCGTCCGCAACCTCCGTCAGACGGAGAAGTTCACCATCGACTGCGCCAAGATCTTCGTGATGGGCAGCAGCGCGGGGGCCATCGCGGCGTTGCAGGCCGACTACGCGATGTGCAACGGCTACCTCAACAGCGACATCCTGCCCCAAAGCTTCCGGATTGCGGGCGTGCTCGCCTACGCCGGCGCCATCTTCTCCACCCACGGGGTGCCCAAGTACAAGAACCACGCGCCCGCGCCCACCCTCTTCTGTCACGGCACCGACGACAAGCTGGTCGTCTATAACAAGACACAGTTCGCCAACATCGGTCTCTTCGGGTCGAGCTCCATCGCGAAACAGTTCAAGAAAAAGGGGTACACCTACCAGATCCGCCGCTACACGGGACTCGGGCATCAGGTGGCGGCATTCTACAACGACGAATTCGACGTCATCGAGGAATTCATCACGAAATACGCCCTCACCGACAGCGGTGCGCAGCTGGACGAGACCCGCTACGACCCGCGCATCGAACCGAAATGGAACAACTTCCGCGTCCGCGATCTGAAGAACGTGAAATAGGGATATCCGCAGTATACTGACGAGAAAATTTGACATCCCCATATATGATATTCCTTTACGAAACCACTGTAGAATTCCATACCGGTTCCTCCTCCCATCCCTGTGGAAACCCCATGGCAGAAGTATCTACTTCGGGATAATCAGACAAAAGAGTTTTGAGTTTCTGGCCCATGTCATTCTCGGGTGATATTATATTGACAAAATATTTGATGATACACAGGTTGAAAAATATGCGCACCGGAACAATCGGCCGACCTACCCATGGATACGCCGTATGATTAGGCATCATCGGACGAATGCTGTTTTGTTTGTTCCAAATTCGTGCATGATGACAACAAGCATTGCGGGTTAATGTCACAATAGTAAGCCATGATTCGAAAGGGTGCCTTTGCAGTCCAAAACGCTGTGCAATGCTTTTTTTCAAACGTATATCCTTGATGTTGCTATAAAGACTCGAAATCACTCCAAGAGGCAAAATTTCCGACAAAATCCAAGCTGGAGGATAACTTTCTATATACTTTTGTTTGAAATGCACAATAAAATCTTCCCGTGAATGATTGAGTTCTGATTCTATCAACTCCATTGTGTGATTGAATTTCTTCACATCCTTGAAATGAACCTGATTTGTCATCCAAAATGGATCTGTAAAAAATTCGCACCCGCAGTCAACTATGGCAGCACGGATTGCAATTTCAATTTTCTCAATTTCGTTGAAGATGAAAACTCGCAATTTTTTGTCAAAACGATACAACATCATTACTTTGTTGAACGAGGCTCCCGCCTTATAACGATGCTCCTTTTTGGGAATTTGCAATAGGGGATACATATAGGCAGATAAACGATAATAACCGATATTGCTTACAGAATTAATCGCAGCTTCTATGTTCGGAACCAACAAGCCTCTTGATTGCAAGACATTTACAAGTTCTTCGGGCGTTTTAA